>Ga0209164_1002799_pt1 | contig 17587 bp, 15 predicted proteins | sample MTBNYHSulfiMetaG_FD_187458 | JGI IMG/M metagenome (GOLD analysis project Ga0209164, IMG submission 187458) | Enrichment culture microbial communities from rom New York Harbor, USA that are MTBE-degrading - MTBE-NYH (New York Harbor Sulfidogenic)... | ecosystem: Environmental > Aquatic > Marine >...
CAAGGCGGCAGACGCTTCACCCACAGCGGCTGAGCAATCCGCATCCAATCCTTCCGAGCCGGCTGCTCAGGAGACAGAATCTGCGGATTCCGCGCCGACCGGAGCAGAACTAAACGTAATGGATGAATTGAAACCTGAAATACCCTGGCTGGACTATGACCGCAATAAGGTGCCGGCTGTTCAGTTCCTGGGCATCAACCTGCGCGTCTCCCCGCTGGACCAGCAACCGGTGCGCCAGGCGCTGAGTTACGCGGTCGACCGCGAGCGGCTGGCCGATGGCGCCAGAGCATCGGTCAAATTCTTCCCCGAAGAGGTCAAGCCGGCTTCGACCTTCACGCCGAGTGCGGTGCTGGGACGGGATCTGTACGGCGAAGCGGGCATTACCTTGGATGCCGACATATCCGCGCAGAAATTATCCGAAGCGGGGTATGCCGATGGCGCGGGTTTTCCGGCTCTGGAACTGGCTTACTATGCCAGCCCCTCCGGCGAGGCTTTGGCATCCGCCCTGATCGAAGATTGGCAGAAATATCTGAACATCACGGTCGTTCCCAAACCGTTTCAGGATGACGACGCGTTCTATGCTTATCTTGAGGGTGATACTGCTTTCCTTTATATCATGTCCTTCATTGCGGATTATATAGATCCTAAAAATTTCACGCGTGATTTCTTCCAAGAGTATTTCTACAGCAATCCGGGGCTTGAAAAAATGAACACGGATGCCGAAGCCTTGGCAGACGATCCGCAGCAGCGCCAGCGCAAATATATCGAAATTGAGCAGATGATCAGCGATGCGGATGCGGCCGTCATCCCGCTCTTCCATTTTATGACCCAACTGCAATAACGGGTGCGGCGGTTGCTTGACAAGCAAAATGGGTGCAGGTAGAATTGCCCTACTCTAAGCCGAGATAGCTCAGTTGGTAGAGCACGCGACTGAAAATCGCGGTGTCGCCAGTTCGATTCTGGCTCTCGGCATTCAAAACCCTCCGCGCGGGGGTTTTTTTAAATTCTGATACAATCTGCAGGACATGGACATGCTGAAGAAGTTCGGCAAGCCGCTGGCCGCCCTGCTGACGGCGGCGGGCTTGCTGATGATGCTGTACGCCTGGAATCTCTCCCCCACCAGCTACCGCGCGCAGGTGTGGCGGGCGGGCGAAGCGCAGCCAATGAGCGTGGCGGTGAAGGATGCCCTGGCGGGCAACTGGCTGCTGCAGGCCGGAGTGCGGCTCTACCCGGGCGACCGCATCAGCTACGCCGGCATGACGGTCAATGCGGAATTCAAGCTGCCGCGCGCGCAGGGGCAGAGCCTGGTCTACCAGGCAGCCGTGCCGCTGACGGTGCGCGTGGACGGGCAGCAGCGCAGCTTCTACTCGGCCGCGCCCAGCCTGGCGCAAGCGCTGTGGGAAGAGGGCATCCTGCTGAGAGCCGGCGATGCCGTCACCCCCACCCTGACGACCGACCTCAGCCAGCCGCTGCTGGTCGAGATCCGCCGGGCACGCCCGATCCGCGTTCAAACGGGCGACGGCACCTTCGAGGTTCTCAGCGCGGCCGACACGGTCGGGCAAGCTCTGGCCGAAACGGGTTTCGCCCCGCAGAACCTGGACCGCACCATACCGGCTGAAGACCAGCCCATCCCGCAGGAAGGCTTGATCCGCCTGGTGCGCGTGCGCGAAGAGAGCATTTTTGAAGAAAGCGAGATTCCGTACGGCGAGGAGCGCGTGGCGGATGCCAGCCTGCAGGTGGGGCAGAGCGAGATCCGCCAAGCCGGCCAGGCTGGTCTGCGCATAGTCAGCCTGCGCGTGCGTTACGAGGACGAGCAGGAGGTCGCGCGCACGGTAGAGCAGGAGTGGACCGCGCGCGCGCCGCTGAACCAGATCACAGCCTACGGCAGCCAGGTGGTGCTGCAAACCTCGGTCGACGGCGAATGCCTGGTGGATTATTGGCTGGCCAAGGAAGTCTTTGTGACCTCCTACCGCGATACCGGTTCTCCCACCGCTTCCGGCATCTGGCCGTATTACGGCGTGATCGCCGTCAGCCCGGAGTGGTATTCCATTCTGAAAGGCAGCAGCATCTGCGTGCCGGGCTATGGGGTGGGCACGGTGCTGGATGTCTGCCCAGGCTGCGCCGGCAAGGATTGGCTGGATGTCTTTATCCCAATCGAAAATTACGTGCCCTGGAGCCGCAATCTGACGGTCTATTTCATGCCGCCGGTGCCGGATGGCTTCAGTGGAGACCTGCCGTGAGGCTGGCGCCGCTCTCGGCGCAAGCGCTGCTGCGCCAGCACGGCCTGCGCCCCAAGAAATCGCTGGGGCAGAACTTTCTGGTGGACGAAGGCTGGCTGCAGCGCATCGTGCAGGCGGCGGGGGTAGGCGCGCAGGACGAGGTGTTGGAGATCGGCGCCGGTCTGGGCAGCCTGACGCGCCATTTGGCGCTGGCAGCCGCGCGCGTGTGCGCCGTGGAGCTGGACGGCCGCCTGATGGGCGTTCTGCAGCAAACGCTGGCGGAATTCCGCAACGTGAGGCTGGTGCAGGGCGATATTTTAGAAATGAACCCGGGCGAGTGGCTGCAATCCTCGGGCTATCTGGTAGCAGCCAACATTCCCTATTACATCACCTCGGCGCTCATGCGCCATTTGCTGGCGGCGGAGCGCAAGCCGCGCCGCCTGGCGCTTACCATCCAAAAGGAGGTGGCGCAGCGCATCTGCGCCGCGCCCGGGCAGCTTTCGCTGCTGGCGCTGAGCGTGCAGGTGTTCGGCGACGCGCGCCTGGAATTCTGCATTCCGGCGGGCGCTTTCTACCCCGTGCCGGGCGTGGATTCCGCCCTGCTGAGCGTACAGCTCTACCCGCAGCCGCTCATCGCGCCGGCAGACCTGGAGACCTTTTTCAGCCTGGCGCGGGCAGCCTTCAGCCATAAGCGCAAGATGCTGCATAACGCGCTGGCGGGTTACGCCAGCTTGGGCGGCGCGGGTGCCGCGCGCCTGCTGCAGCAGGCGGAGATCGATGGGAACCGGCGCGCGCAGACGCTCAGCCTGGCGGAGTGGGGCCGGCTGGCGCGCGTTTTTCGTGAAGGGCAGGCAGGCTAATCGGCGGCGCGTTTGGCTGAGGCGGACAGGGGTTTGAGATCTCGATACTGCCCCAGCAGCGACCACACCCGCAGGGCGGCTTCCAGCTGGATGCGCAGCGACATTTTGGACTGCCCGTAGCGCCGTTCGGCGAAATAGATGGGCACCTCTGTGAAGCGGAAACCCAGCTTGTGGGCGATGTAAGCCATTTCCACCTGGAAGATGTAGCCGTTGGAGCGCACCTGGTCGAGCGGCATGGCGGCCAGCGTCTCGCGCCGCCACAGGCGGAAGCCGCCGGTGATATCGCGCACCGGCAGGCGCAGGATGCTGCGCGCATACAGGTTGCCGAAACCCGAAAGTCCTTTGCGCCAGAAAGGCCAATCCTTGTCCAGGCTGCCGCCCGGCACGTAGCGCGAGCCGAGCGCCATGTCACAGCCCTGCAAAGCCTGCGCCAGCTCGACCACCTTGGCCGGTTCGTGCGAGAAATCGGCGTCCATCTGGCCGATGGCTTCGGAATCGCCCGCCAGCAGGCGCGTGAAGCCCTGGATGTAGGCGCTGCCCAGCCCGAGCTTGCCGGGGCGGTGCAGCACTTCCAGCCGCCCGCGGTAGCTGCGCGTGAGCTGGTCAGCCAGCTGACCGGTGCCGTCGCGGCTGTTGTCGTCGATCACCAGCGCGTGCAGGTCGGCCAGCGGCAGGGCGAACAGAGCCTGCAGCAGGTGCGGCAGATTTTCAATTTCGTTGTAGGTGGGAATGATCAGCGTGATCTTCAAATTGGGCAGCCCTCCGCAAGTGGAATTGCCCGAATTATACCGTTTATTGCCCGCGCGGAATCGTATATAATGGCTGTACAAGCGCACGTTTTTGAATAAGGAGGAGGCATGCGAACCTCATCGAAACAACTCTTAATCTTATGCCTGGCGATGCTGCTGGTCTTGGCCTGTGGTCTTTCGCTGGGCGACGACCTGACCGAAGAAGAAAAAGTGCAGACGGCTGTGGCGCAGACGGTCACCGCCGCTGCGCAGAGCCAGCCGAGCCCCCAGCCGCTGCAGGATACGCTGGCGCCGGCGCCTACCAACACCCTGTCCGGGCCGCCCACCAACACGCCCAACCCCTGCAACAGCGCCTACTTCATCAGCGAGACCGTGCCGGATGATACGGTCTTCAACCCGGGCGAGAGCTTCACCAAAACCTGGCGGCTGAAGAACATCGGCACCTGCACCTGGAACGCCAACTACAAGCTGGTGTTCGCCAATGGCGACCAGATGCTCGGGCCCAACAGCCAGAACCTGACCCAGTCGGTGGCGCCCGGCGAGCAGGTGGACATCAAAGTCGACCTGAAAGCGCCACCTTCGACAGGTACCTATAAGGGCATCTGGAACGTCATCGACGACCAGGGCAAGACCTTCGTGTACAACATTTGGGTCAAGATCAAGGTGGCCGCCGGACAGCCTGACCTGACCATCACGGAATTCTCGATCAATCCCAACCCGCCCACCCAGGGCGCCAACGCGCATGTACGCGCGCGCGCGCACAACGCCGGCACGGCCGACAGCGCCGGATTCGCAGTAGAATGGTACGGGCTGAGCACCTTCGGTGCGCCCAGCTGCACCTGGAACGTCAACGGCGGGCTGGTGGCGGGCGGCAGCGTGCTGCTGGAATGCGATTATATCTTTGGCAGCTGGTACCCGATCGACAAGACCAGCATTGTCTACATCGACAAGAGCAACGCCATCAGCGAGAGCAACGAGGGCAACAACTCCGCCAGCATCACGCCCTTCGGCGTCAACCCTTAGGCGCACGGGTGGATGCCTGGCGCGCGGGAACCAAAGCAGTGCGGACATCGTATTAAGGAAAAGGGTTGTATCCGCGCAGCAGGCGCAATCGGGATAAATTGGCATGACAATTGCAACATAAGGAAGCGTCAGATCATGCGCGGCATGATCCTGGATATGAACAGATAAATGGAGGTTCAAAATGACAAGTAAAATGAAAACCCTGCTGCCCGTGCTGGCTCTGGCGCTGTTGCTGAGCGCCTGCAACTTCCCCTTCATGGTGAATTCGGAAGCCGCGCTGGCCACCTCGGTGGCCGAGACGGTGGCAGCCGTGGAAGCCCACACGCTGCCCACCCTGCCCATGCTGCCCACCTCGACGCCCTACCCCACGTCCACGCCTTACCCGGCCGCCACGGCCGTGGCAGCCGCCACAGTGGTCAGCAGCCCCTGCCTGTACGCGCTGATGGTCTCAGAGACCGTCGCGGACGGCAGCGACTTCAGCCCGAACGAAAGCTTCACCAAGACCTGGACGCTCAAGAACACCGGCACCTGCGGCTGGGATGACGATTACAAGATCGTCTTCCGCAGCGGTGAACAGATGGGCGGGCCGGACAAACAGGCTTTCGGCGACGAGGTCGCCCCGGGCGAGACCATCACCATCTCGGTGAATTTGACGGCGCCCGGTTCCGCCGGCACTTACAAGGGCACCTGGATCCTGCGCACCGACAAAGGCGTGGATTTCGGCACCAGCGGCATCTGGGTTAAGATCGACGTCGAATAACTGAACCCCTTTTTGCGGAAAAATCGGCAGGCCGGCGCGTGAAACCGGCCTGCTGTGGAACTTAAGCTGCTTTTTTTCGTTATAATTTCTGGATAACTGTCACGACGGCATGCTGCCGCAGTAAGGCAATAGCGCATGCCTTTCAGGAGAGCGAAATGACCCACAATCGCAAACCCCTCTTTCTGGCGATCTTGATGCTGCTGGCGCTGGCCTGCAACCTGCCCTTGTTCGCGGGCAGCCCGGCGCAGGAGGAACAGCGCCTGCAGACCGCGGTGGCGCTGACGGTGGAAGCCATAAACGGCGGCGCCAGCCTGGCGCCCCAGCCGACTCTGACAACCGCGCCGGCTCAGCCCAGCCCCAGCCCGCAGCCCACCAGCGGCGGCGCGGCCGCCACCCCGCTGCCCTGCAACAAAGCCCAGTTTCTGGGCGAGACCATCGCGGATGATACCGTCTACGGCGCGGGCGAAAGCTTCACCAAAACCTGGACGCTCAAGAACAGCGGCAGCTGCAGCTGGAACACCAGCTACCGCCTGGCCTTCCTTTCGGGGGATGCCCTGGGCGGCGCGCCATCGGTCAACCTGACAGCCAGCGTGGCACCCGGTCAGCAGGCGCTGCTGAGCGTGGACCTGCAGGCGCCCGCCCAAGCCGGCACTTACACCGGCTACTGGGCGCTGCTGGCGGCTGACGACAGCCTGGTGTACAACGTCAGCGTGCGCATCCAGGTCAGGCAAGCCGCTTTCAGCATCACGCGCGTCAATCCTGCAATCAGCGACCAGAGCCCGGCGGCCTGCCCCTTTACCTATGACATCCCGCTCAACTTCAGCAGCAGCGCGGCCGGCAAAGCCACGTACTACACCAGCACCAGCCTGGGCGCCAGCAGCCCAACGCGCGCGCTCAAGTTCAGCCAGGCCGCAACGCTGCAGGAGACGCTCAGCTGGACGATCGACAGCAGCGGCGGCTACTGGCTCAAGGTCTACGTTGACGAGCCCAACCACCAGTGGTTCGGGCCGTACAATTTCAGCGTGAGCTGCCCCTAGCGCTGGTTTATATTGCAATTGCGTTTTTGCCGAAAAACCGTTATGATAGCGTTTGAACGGCAATCTGAACGATTGAGGAGTGACGGATGAACACACATTTCAAACACGCGGGTATTCTGCTGGCGGTCATGCTGCTGTTTTCAGCCTGCAATTACCCCTTTCAGCCCGCCCAGCCGACCGCAGAGCCGGTGGACGTGGTAGCCACTTCGGTGGCCATGATCATGCAGACCTTCGAGGCCGAGCAGCAGCTGACGCAGGCCGCAGCCGCCGCGCAGCCCACAGCCACCTTCACGCCGCCAGCCCTGGCGACCTCCACCCCGCAGGCTGCCGCCGCGGCGATGAGCACGCCCACGGTGGGCGGCTGCCTGCAGTCGATCTTCATCGGCGAGACCATCCCGGACGGCAGCTACTACAGCTACAACCAGGGCTTCACCAAGACCTGGACCATCCGCAACATCGGCACCTGCACCTGGGAGCCGACCTACAAGCTGATGTTCGTGAGCGGCGAGCAGATGAGCGGGCCGAACGAGGTGCTGCTGGGCAAGACGGTGGCGCCCAACGCCGACGTGACGCTTTCCGTGCCGCTCAAGGCGCCCTCCTGGGAGGGCGATTTCACCGGCACCTGGGCGCTGCGCAGCGATGCCGGGCTTTCGGTGTTCGAGAACCTGACCGTAGCCATCAGCTCCAGCGTCAACGCCTTCCGCATCTCCGGCGTCAGCTTCAGCGGCGTGGACGATCAATTTGAATGCCCGGTGACCTTCGATTTCAAGATCACCTTCAGCGCCACCGCGGCGGGCGAGATGGATTACACCGTGTACTATTATAAGGACGGCGAATCTTCCGCAGCCGCGACCACTGCCCACCGCCTGAGCTTCAGCTCGGCTGGCAGCAAGACGGTGACCCACACCTTCCCAGGTTCAAAAATTAATGAAAATGACCATGTGTATGCGGTCAAAGTGTACATCGGCAAACCCAACAACCAGGAGTTCGGGCCGGACGGCTTCCGGGTGAATGCCCCTGCTGCTGATAACAATTGTTAAGTAAAATTGATTAGATTGCGGCTCGCCTCGGCGGGCCGCTTTTTTGTTGACAGTCGAGTCAAATACGATATAATGGCGGCAGGTCCTGGCGCACTAGCTCAACTGGCAGAGCAACTGACTCTTAATCAGTAGGTTCAGGGTTCGATTCCCTGGTGCGTCACTGAAATACCGTAGAGATACGGTATTTTCGTTTTAATTCCTCTGTCTATGAGGGTTATTAACATGGTCAAACGAATTTTTTTTTTTAAATTGGGTGTAAATATAACCATAAATTTTATAAAATGTAAGTATTGAATTAAGAGAATTGTTCTATACTTATTTTGTAAAATGTGTGGACCATGAAAATATTATATTTTTTCAATTTTTAAGTTGGAGGCTATATGAACAAAATATTTATCACACATTGCTCATGTAAAAAGGATCCGGAATTCGAAGGAACCAACATTAAAGTGACACCTGACAAATTATATAGATCAAGAAATTTTTTGGGATTTATTGATAAATGCGAATCGGAAAATGAAAACTGGGCGGTTTTTTCGGATAAGTTTGGTATAGTGTTTCCAACCGACAAAATACCTTGGTACAACAAATCTCCTAATGCAGTAACAGAAGATGAGTATAAAAAACTTCTTGCAGATTTCATTAGTAAATTAATTGGTTATCAAGAAATATGGTTTTACCATAATCCAGGTAGATTTCATTCTCTCTATAGAAGAATAGTTAAAGATGCAAAAGAAGAGGGTTTGAATATTATTCTTTTCTCGCATAAAAATGAAATTTCTCGGATATGAACACTGGAAAATGTAGTTGGCTACATGAAATATTAGCGAAGTTACCTTTTATAAATTATCCATTTGATATTTCAGAACTGCCATTAAATGCAATTTATTTCTTTTACGAAAAAGGGGAAATATGTAAGGCGCATAAAAAAAAGGAAAGAATAGTAAGGATTGGCACGGCCAGACAAAATAATTTTAGGTCAAGAATTTCTGAACATTATCTGCTAAATGAAAAAAAGGTGGTGTTTGATGAAAACAAACCTAAACCCTCGGACAGGAGTATATTTCGAAAAAATATTGGGAGAGCAATATTAAATCAAAAGGGGGATAATTATTTGACAATTTGGAATATAGATTTTACTAATCTAGAGAATAGAAACAAATTTTCCCATTTAAGAAAAATAAACAAAGAACAAGAGATAGAATGTGAAATAACCAAAATCATTAGAAGCAATTTTTATTTTCGATTCTTTATTTATGAGAATGAATATAAAAGGATTGGTCCCCAAGCACTAGAAAATCGTTTAATAGGGTCTGTCAGTAATTGTCAACTATGTAAGCCCTCACTTGAATGGTTAGGTCAGTTTTCACCTATTCCAGATATCAAAATATCGGGGCTATGGCAAACTCAACACCTCTGGTCAGATGAAATAAATAATACTGATAAGAAAGAAATCATAGAATCAGTAAATAAACAACTATACAAAGATAATTCTGAAGAATTATCTCTTTTAAATTTTTTTGAAAAGCAGGAGTAAAGATTTAAAAGAAAATCTTATGAATTCTGTTATAGGTAACTATCCTAACGGAAAAATTCCTAATCTAATAAGAAAAATAAGGATTTTCTTAGTACGTTTTATACGACCGAAACCAACGATATTAAAAAAAGAAGCTGGATGGCTGCCAATCAGAGTGCCAATAGCTGGCGTTATGCATCAAAATCAATACGTTACTGTATTGGAATTATCAATATTAGAGGAGGTATTTCTTTCAAGAGAGCCTGAAAATCAATATGATCCAAATGCGATTGAAATAAAAAGGCTAGATGGCAAAAGATTGGGATATGTTGGAAAAACAATCTCAAAGTATCTTGCACCTTTCATGGATAAGGAAAAGCAGCTACTTCATGCACTTGTAACAGATATCATGAGTGATATTTCCGGAACTGTTTTTGGGGCATCAATTTGTTTATATATACCTAAAGATATTTATTCATTAATTTATTGTGAAGATAAAAAGAACATTGATTATTTTATTGAAACTGTAAATGATGGCGCTGTTTATTTATTTATTAGCTGCGACGAGGCAATGCTCAATCTGCTAAATAACCAATTTTCATCTCATCAGATGAAATGGATTCGATCGGGTTTAAGCTATCGACCAGCTTCCAATGGAATGCAATACAAATGGTATGTAAGATTTGAAGGAATAAAAAAGGAATTAGTTGATAGATTTTTAAGACAAGAATTATCTATTATTCCCCATCAAGAAAGAGTAAGGAAAGAACTTGATGACTATATCCAAGCCTTTGATCCCGAAATAAAAAAAATCAAACAACAACAATTGATTTCATATGAGGTAAATCAAACACTAAGATACGAAAAAGAACTACTCCAGAATCGTATTGATTATCTTGAACAAAATCGTTCAAACAAATGGACTAGCGAAATAATGATTATCCTTAAGGAGTTATTGCCTAACATTGACCTAGTACGAGATTCCCGAGAGATAATCACTCATGAGTTGAAAGATTTCCAGCAAATATTTAAAATCTTGCATGCTATATCGTGTTCACCTGATCAACTAAAAGGACTTGGCGTTAAAAGCGCAAAAGGATGGTTTGAAAAGCACTTCAGCACTGGGGTAAAAAATGACGGAAGAATCTATTATAAAAAAGAAGGAGAGAGGTGGGCTGTTTTAATCTCTAATAAGAAAAATCAAGCCAATGATATTCAGTGGCTTAAGAAAAAATAAAAGGAGAAACTATGAAATTAGCTGATCAGATACGTAAATATGTTATTGACCAAATCATTATCCCCGCAAGAATTGGCGGTAAAGAATTTATAACTATTCGATCTGGAGATGTCCATAAAGCTATGAAACTAAATAATCGCATGCCTGCAGTTTGTGGTGCGATTGGGTCAAATATTTTTTTGCAGGAGTCAGGTACAAAATTGATCTCAAGAAAAGGCCCAAATCAAGGTGCAAACGTAGAATGGGTTTTTAAAGTAAATTAAAAAATTGAAATCATCTTAGTCAATGAGTCACCTTTCCTGATGCAAATCGGGTGCAATTGGGATGAAACCCTCCTTCGGAGGGCAGGCAGGGTAGACACAGTAGACACTATAGACGGTTTTTGCCCTTTTTTATACACCGTGTAGACACAATAAAACTAATACTACGCTGTAGATATGTTGATTAATGTCTCTTAATCCCCTGCGAGGACTATAGTCAGTAGGTTCAGGGTTCCCTGGACTGGCCGTCAGGGCAGGCGATTCCCTGGTGCGTCATTTTGCATTATTTAGGGAAACAGAAATTTTTTCTCAAGGATCTGTTTATGTAAGCTACAAACAGTATTCGAAAGGTTTTTCGCCGTAAAACGCTGTGTGGTTCCAGAGGGATATCACTAAAGGAGTAATGGATAAATCTAACTATTTTATTGTATTCATGTTTAAGAAAAAACTTGTTTACCCATTCGCTGTTTTTGTTATGCGAAATTTCAAATATTTTGCCAAGACCTGAAAGAATGAGTTCTGGCTTGACGAGAGTTTATAATTTAACAAGTACACTAGTCTAGTTGAAGAATTTGAAATGATCTAATAGAAAACATTTTTCTGAAAGGGAATAGAGAAATGATGGAGATTGTTTATATTCTTTTCTTTGTGATTTATTCACTAATAACATTTACCTTTATATTTGGTTGCACATGGGAATATATAGATCTTCGAATTCATAAAAGTAAACCAGTTAACCATAAAACACTTGATTGGTTTATGTCTGCTTGGGAAAGAATCGTTAATCTCTTCCATCGAACGAAAACAGACGCAAGTAATACGCATGTGCTCACTCAATGGGAGTTGCCCGAATTAATAAAGAAAGGTGCAATCCGTATAATTTTGGGGTGGATTTTGATTCTTCCAACCATTTTAGGTGGTTTTTTTCTTTTAGATTCATTCTTGACAAACAATAAACAAAATTCAATACCAAAACTAATTCTTAAGTTGGAAGATGATAACAGGTGGGAGGCAATTAATAAGCTTGCTGATTATGGTGCGGTTGAACCAATGGTCACTGCATTTCACAGTACATCTAACACTTTCTTGCAATCGGGGATCCTTGAAGCAATTAGCCAGATCGACTATGGGGGCGCAACAGAGGCATTAATTGTTGTATTAAATGATGAAAATCCTGCTCTCCGGACTGCGGCGGCAGAAGCACTTGCCCAGATTGTACTTATGGCTGTTGACGAACGAGTGCTCATTGTGGAACCGTTGATCGCAGCTTTGAATGACCAAACTCCAGCTGTTCGTGAAAACGCAGCTCTTGGTCTTGGGCGGATTGGCGACATTCGTGCTGTGGAACCATTAATTGCTTTATTGAATGATTTTGATACGCCTGTTAGAATAAATGCCGCACAAGCTCTAGTAAGAATTGGTGATAAACGGGCTGAAACGCCCTTGATGGCTCTCTTTGAGAGAAATGATTTGGCGATAATAGCCGAAGAATCCGGTTTTTTTATCGAAAGGGCTAAAGAAGGCACAGAACCCATATTTATTGCTGCATTGAATAGTTTTGGTGACATAGAATCTGCAAATTATTTCCTAAATTGTGGCAATTTGGAACTCGAGAGCGCGGCACGAGAATGGGCAAAGCAGCATGGTTATGAGATTGGTAAAACATCCGACACAAGCGATATCGTAAAGTGGGGAGGTAATTAATCATGTTCTATATTAAAAAATCCTTGATTTAGTAAACAAATTTATTTAGACCTTCTACAATTTTTTTGTTTTATTTGAAAGAAGAAATATTTCAATAATTTTTTATTTTTTAGAGTCTCCTTTCCCATTTTGGTTGCAATTGGGATGAAATCCTCCATGCGCAGGGCAGGCAGGGTGCGCATAGTTGACGCAGCATGTGCTGTTTTCGGGATGGTTACCCCAAAAAATCCAAGGCAGTCTGTCTCTTAATCTCCATGGGGGGACGATGGTCAGCAGGTTTCCTCCGCGAGGACTTCCTGCGGTTGCAGGTTCTCTGAATTGGCAGTCAGGGCAGGCGATTCCCTGGTGCGTCACAAAAGTTTAACCAAGGTTTAGGTCACTTTAAACCTTGGTTCTTGTTAAACTCGATATATTTATGAGAACTGACTTCGAATTAGTAGGTTGCGCGTTCCCTGGACTGGCCACCAGGGCAGGCGAATCGCACCGGGGGCGCAATGTTTTTAACCACAGATGGATATGGATGAACAAAAAGAGTCTGATTTCGAAACCCCTAGAGGGGACAAGTGTCAGAGAATGAGGATTTACACCATAAAGTGTGCGGGCGAATTATACCTGGTGAAATCTAAGCAATGTGAATTTGCATGTCAGTTCGAGTCCAAGATCCGGGAACATGATCGCATTTATTATTTATACATTTTTTGTAAATGAAACTCTGGATCTTGGGGTAGCAGGTTCTATTGAATAATTGTAAAAAGAAATATTTTTAGAGTTCATCTTTCCTATAGTAAAATATTTAAGATAGTTCACAATCATTACATCACAAGAGACAATCAGATAGTGAAATATAGATATCAAGATTGTGAGCTCGATTTTTTTCTTATAGAGAAGGGAGTGATTTATGAATCCCAAAAAATATGTAATGAATTGTCTTCTATTGGGGGCATTATTAGTATCATGTGTTCCTATGGCTTCTACTGACTCTCTCGCGAGCATCTCCACAGATACGCCACCAAAATCTTCGCCGCTATCACAGGATGACAAAACACCTGAAGTTGACGATGACTTGGATCCTTCAACACTGCAAGCTAATAACAATTTACCAATCACTCGGTTTTCCCCGAGACCTTTGCAAGAATTACCTGACAACCATATCGGCGTTCATACGGAAGGTTTTGACAGGTACAGCGAAGCAACAGAAGATGTCATAACGAATGGATTCAAGCGACTACGAATCCAATCCCTGACTCTATTTGGGGAGGACGAAGGGTTTGGAGTTAAAACCTTTCTCCTTGACTCGATACCACCGGAAGTTGATGAGGTCATAAACAATTATATTAACAATGGTGTAATAATTTCACTCGACCTATGGCTGGGAACAGGTTACCCTATCAATTTCACTGAATATGACACGAATTACAAAAGCGAGGAAGAAATTGATGCTTATCTAAAATACGTCGAATTGATCGTGCGTCACTTCAAGAATCGAATATCTTCCTATGAGATACTGAATGAACCTGGATATATTTCTACCGAGACTTACGCCAACCTGATCAAAAGAACAGTCCCGGTTATCCGGGAGATCGATCCTGAAGCAATGATCATCATAGGTTCGACACCAGGAAGTTGGGAGAACGGTTTTCCCGGATATGGCCAATACCAACGCTTCGAACTGAGCGTTGACATATTAAATGACCTTCTCAAGTCTGGAGTTGTCAATATGGTAGATGCTGTCTCTTGGCACCCCTTCTATGACAACATACCCAGCGACCCCTGTTACCAGGATTACCCGCAGACAGTGCAGCGAATAAAGGATCTTGCGACTTCTCAGGGCTTTAGTGGAGAGTATTTCGCTGACGAGATTTTGTGGCGAACTGTGGCCGAGGAAGGTTTTACTTGTGGTCCGCCACTCAGCCGCCTGATTGCAGCAAAGTATTACACTCGGGCGATTGCCGAACATCGCGGATTGGGGCTCAACGTGACCATCAACATCTTCTTCCAATCGCCCTTTCTTGCACCAATTCACAATATTAACGATATTCTTGCCGGGGCAGAACCAACAGACATAACCTTATCACTATTAACAGACGAGGTCGTTAACATTAGATATTATGCGTTCAATTTACCCGACAGCGATAAGTTGGTTACCCTATGGACGAACGACGAGGCAGTCGAAGACGATCCTGGTATTAATGCCACCCTCACATTCCCCGAATCCTCTGCTGAGAAAGTAATTGGCATTGACGTGTTCAGCGGCCTCGAGCAGGAATTGATCACCGAGAACGAGAATGGGAGCTTGGTCATCCGTGATTTGCTGGTGAAGGATTACCCAATTTTTATTCGTTTTGAGGGTACATCGAATCCTTAGCAAACTACATAATTATTTTTACTAAGCACATTATTATGCAACCTTTGAGGAAACAATAGCCATAATGTGAGCTATTGACAATATTAAATGTAAACTTTTTATTCAAATGGTTTCACGTTCGAATCGCATTGAGGGTGATGACCATAGCATTTCCGAAAACTGTAGGGAAGCCATACAGCGTACAGTTGCGTTCTTCGACCAATATTTGAAATAATATCAATATTGAGTCGCCTTTCCCAGTTTTTGGTGCAATTCGGGTGCAATTGGGATGAAACCCATCCTTCGGTGGGCAGGCAGGGTGGACATAGTAGATGCTATACCTAACAGTAGACATGCTGATTAATGTCTCTTAATCCCCTGCGAGGACCATAGTCAGTAGATTCAGTGTTCCCTGGACTGGCCGTCAGGGCAGGCGATTCCCTGGTGCGTCACTTATAATTAAAAATACTAGCCCATGATTTAACGAAAGCATGATAATTCCGATTGAATTGCCTTTGTGTATTCTATGTAAAAATGAAAAGCCGGGTGATCTTGAACATATTATCCCTGAGATGTTAGGTGGAAAGCTTCAATCGAATATTCTATGCAATCGATGCAATCAATTGTTAGGTTCTTCGATTGTATCTAAGCTAAAAGATGATCCGACTCTCTTCTATGCCGTTGAAATATTGAGAGAGGATATACCTGAAATTTTTAAATCGTTTGAAAAACAACGTCTATTTGAAGCAGAAGGAAAAGATGGGATTACTATTAATTTATTTAAAAAAGGGGATGAATTCCATGTAAAACCTTCGAGGAAAGGCGATGTGTTAAATATTGATTCACATGATGTGAATAATTATTTAAAGAAGACTATTTCTCGAAGGAAATTGAAGGAAAACGTTGATGAATTCATTGAACTTTATAAAAATTTGTCTGAAGATGAAATTCTCTATTTACCAGATGGATCCTACCTTCAAAAAGAACCCATTGGTAAGATTAGGAAAAAGGTTCCTACAAATCTAATTAGTGATAGATTTTGGGGATTAGTTGCATTTGAATTTCTCACACTTTTTGCTGGTGTTAGAATTCTCAATAGTGGATTCGATCCTATAAGAGAATTTATTATTAATAATGTACCTTCAGATTTATTACAGATAAATCATTTTCAAGGTGGAAAAAAGTATCAGGCAATCCATGTCCTTATCCTCGAGCCATTAGGAAATGATGTGCAAATTACAATAAGGTTATTCAGATGGATTACAACTCAAGTAATAATCAAAAGAGTTCATTGGGGTGGGCAAGAGGTTCATTACCTTGAAGATCTTAAATCAAAGAAAAGCGCAGTTGCTATATCAAAAGAAGATGTTCTCAATCATAGGTGGCGAGTGTTTGATTAAATCCTGTAAATTGGAAGCCTTAAGTAATTTTATTACTAAATGATAGAAGTAAATATATAAGGTGGACAACAATTAATCCTGACTTAGATTTAGTGACTCAGAGAAATAAGTTATTAATCGCGAGAAATATTAATCGCCCTACCCGTTTTGGGTGCAATTCGGGTGCAATTAGGATGAAACCTCTATGCGCAGAGCAGGCAGGGTATGCACAGAAGACGCAGCGTGCGCTGTTTTCAGGTTGGTTGCCTAAAAAAAAATCCAGGGCAGTCTGTCTCCTAATCCCCAAAGGGAGACGATGGTCCGCAGGTTTTCTCTGCGAGGAATTACCCTGGTTACAGGGTTTATATCAACTCTCAACAGGAGAGTATGAATTCTGGCGCGTCACAAAAATGGTGTAGCTAGGTTTTTGTACGTAAAAAATAAAGTTATACAAGCTAACCAAACGTTAGGAAGTAGATTCTTTACAATCCTATATCACAGGGATTTTTCTATCTTGTTAAAAGAGTTTTGTGTAGGGTTCATGAAGAAATCATATTTACCAAGTACACAAATTTAAAATTTTAGCTGGTACATAAAAATTGCCAAAACAAAATCTATGCTCACATATGTTAAATGAGACAAGGGTATTTCTTAGAGAAAATTAAGATGCTGAGTTTATGTACTGATTAAATCGCTGAGTATTTTTATTCCGTACTGACCGGATTCCAAGGCTAATTTTTTTGCTTCAGATAAGGTGAGTGTCTCTCGTTGAAGGATCGTCTCAAGCAGCATGGGCAGGTTCAATCCGCTAATGACCTCCACGCGCTCCTGTTTTGCTGACGCTCTAGCAGCCGCATTAAAGGGGGAGGCCCCAAAGAGATCCACGAAGACCAGAATTCCATCACATGACTGCTCGAGTTTTTTTATAGCCGTTTCAATTCTGGTCTGCAATCCATCGATTGAATCATTTTCTTTAAGACTGATGATCTCAACTCCGGCGTGCTGACCGCTAATTAATCTGACGGCATTGAAGACACCATTTGCCATCTCACCGTGGGACACAATAATAAAATTGATCATCCTTCACACTTCATTTTTCAAATTAATATAATTAGCTATTTTAAAAAAAAGATCCCAACCGATCACAGGTCAAATCGGTATTGTATTGCCGGAATTATTATACACTGGCAGGGATGGGAAATCAGGTAAATCTACATTTCAGATTGATGAACCTCGGCACATCCATGTATTTATTGAAATTGTAATTCCTCACCGGTAAGCATATCTTGATTGTGTTTGCATAAAAAATATCCCGAACATTTGATTGACAACCATCTTGGTTATTGTTATAATCTTGTCAGATGTCCAACAAGTAGATCGATATGAATAATACATTCTTACATTCAAGAGACATTGGCAGAACTGATACTCTGGTCACCCAGGTGTATCGGTATCTGAT
>Ga0209164_1002800_pt1 | contig 17586 bp, 17 predicted proteins | sample MTBNYHSulfiMetaG_FD_187458 | JGI IMG/M metagenome (GOLD analysis project Ga0209164, IMG submission 187458) | Enrichment culture microbial communities from rom New York Harbor, USA that are MTBE-degrading - MTBE-NYH (New York Harbor Sulfidogenic)... | ecosystem: Environmental > Aquatic > Marine >...
GCCGTCGAAACCGATGCGCCGCAGGTAGGTTTGCAGGTTGAAATTGTCCGCCTTCATGCCGTCAGTTCTCCTCGCATTACCGTTACCGCCCGGCCTGTCAGAAAAACCCTATCGCCCGCCAGGCGCACGCCCAGGCTCCCGCAGCGCGCCGAAGCCTGCCAGGCGGTCATCGACGACTTGCCGAGACGCTCGGCCCAGTAGCCGGCCAGGGTGCAGTGTGCCGAACCGGTCACCGGGTCCTCATCGACGCCGACACCCGGCGCGAAAAAACGCGAGACGAAGTCGAAGCCGCCGCCGTCCCTTGCGGTAATGATGAGGCCGCGGGCGGGCAGGGCGGCGATGCGCGCCAGGTCCGGACGGCAGTCGCGCACCGCCGCCTCCGAGTCCAGTTCCACCAGCCAGTCCTCACGTCCCCGGTGCAGGCTGAGCACCGGCTGGCCGAGGATGGCGTGCAGCGCTACATCGTCCGCAAGCGGTGTTGTCGGATCCGCAGGAAAGTCCAGTTCGATCTCGTGTGCATGACGGCGGGCGACGAGCCTCCCGCTACGGGTGTCGAACTTCGCCTCGCTGTCGGCCGGAAGCAGGCCGGCCTCCCACAATACATGGGCACTTGCCAGGGTGGCATGGCCGCAGAGATTCACTTCGGTGGCGGGAGAGAACCAACGCAACTCGAAGCCATCGTCCCGGGGGCGGACGAAGGCGGTTTCGGAGAGGTTCATCTCCATCGCCACGGCCTGCATCCACTCGCTGTCCCGCGCGTCGTAGAGCAGGCAGACTGCGGCAGGATTGCCGTGAAAAGGAACTTCGGTAAAGGCGTCCACCTGGTATATCTCCGGCATTGTCGTCACTCCGCTATCTCCGTCAGTTGCACTCGCCAGGTTTGGCGAGCCGTCTCCGTCTCGATGAGTTTACGAAAGGCATGCTGAATCCGCCCGGTGACCCGGATCTGCGCGTCTTGCCTTGAGCATCCTCCCGGTCGTGTTCAGTACACAACAATAGCGATTGCAGGCAAACCAATACAGATGCAGAATCCAAGAAACAAATACAGTACAGTCAGCAAGAGAAACCGGCTGTAATGGCGCCGAAGGAGGGAAACTGTATGGGTGCGGAAGGATTGCGTTACGAGCAGGTGGCGGAGCACATTCGCGACCAGGTGCGGCGCGGGGTGTTACGCCCGGGCGAGCGCGTCCCCTCCGTGCGCAGCCTGAGCCGGCGCCTGGGGGTGAGCGTTTCCACCGTGGTGCAGGGCTACGGCGTGCTGCAGGACGAACGGCTGATCGAGCCGCGGCCCCAGTCCGGCTACTACGTCAAGCCACCGGCGCGGCGGCCGCCCGCGCCGGCGATGAGCCGCCCCGAGGCCCACCCGGTCCCCGTCACGGTAAGCGAGCTGGCCCTGCAGGTGGTGCAGGCGTACCGCACCCCCGGGGTGATCCAGATGGGCACCGCGCTGCCGCGCACCGACTTTCCCGCGGTATCGCACCTGCACCGCATCCTGGCGAGCCTGGCGCGCCGACCCGACCCGCGGCTGCGCGACTACGACATGCCGCCCGGCAACGATGCGCTGCGCCTGCAGATCGCCCGCCGCGCGGTCGATGCCGGGATCGCCGCCCGCCCCGACGATGTGGTCATCACCACCGGCTGCCAGGAGGCGCTGGTGCTCTGCCTGCGCGCCGTGGCCGAGGCGGGCGACACCATCGCCATCGAGTCGCCGGCCTTCTTCGGCATGCTGCAGGCGATCGAATCGCTGGGGCTCAAGGCATTGGAGATCCCCACCGATCCAATACACGGCATCAGTCTCGACGCGCTGCGCCTGGCGCTGGAGCAGTGGCCGCTCAAGGCCGTCCTGCTCACCCCCAACTTCAGCAACCCGCTGGGCTACCGTATGACGGACGAGCGCAAGGCGGAACTGGTGGAACTGCTGGAGGCTGCCGGTGTGCCGCTGATCGAGGACGACATCTATGCCGACCTCAATTACGAAGGGAACCGTCCCAAGGCGGCGAAGGCGTGGGACAGGAGCGGTAACGTGCTGCTCTGCTCCTCCCTCTCCAAGACCCTGGACCCGGGCCTGCGCATCGGCTGGGCCATGCCCGGCCGCTTCCGCGACAAGGTGATTCACCTCAAACTGGTCAACAGTATGGCCAGCGCCACCCTGCCTGCCTACGCCGCGGCGGAATACCTGGAGTCGGGCGGGCACGACCGCCATCTGCGCACCATCCGCAAGGCCTACCGGGAGCGGCGCGATCGCTTCCTCGAGCTCGCCCAGCGGCTGCTGCCCGAGGGCAGCCGCGTCACCTCGCCGGAAGGGGGATTCATCGCCTGGGTCGAACTGCCCCACGGCACCGACGCCATGCAGATTTATCACCGGGCGTTGCAGCACGGCGTGAGCATCGCCCCGGGACCGCTGTTCTCGCCGAGCGGCAAGTACCGCCAGTTCATCCGCCTCAATTTCGGCCAGGTGGACTTTGAGGCGATGGGCAAGGGGCTGGCCATCCTCAGCGAACTGCTGCAAACGAAGGAGTAGGGGAGTGATGGTCAAGGAGTGGTTGGCCAAGACCAACGCCACCGGCCTGAACGCCTCAATGAGCAGTGGTAGCATTTGTCCGCCTCATCAAGCGCGATTACATGTACCTGGTCGAGTAAACTCCACTACGGCGGGTGGATGAGTCACAAAGAAACGGGATGAATCATTGTGGCACTTAGTGCTACACTTTGCAAAGGATAGCGATGCGCATATTCAAAACCAGGCTTTTCAGCCGCTGGGCGAAGGATGAAGGGATGACCGATGAGGCCCTGCGCGAAGCGGTCGATGAGGTGGCCGCCGGACTGGTCGACGCCAACCTGAGCGGCCATGTCTACAATAAGCGCATCGGCCTGAACGGGCGTGGTAAGCGCGGCGGGGTGCGCACGCTGATCGCGTTTCGTATCGAGGACAAGGCGTTTTTTCTCTACGGCTTTGCCAAGAACGAGCGCGAAAACATCAGCAGCAAAGAACTCAAGGCCCTGCGTTTATTGGCAGGGCAGTTCCTGGGGTACAGCGATGCGGCCCTGAAAAAAGCGGTGAAAGCCGGAGAATTGATCGAGGTGACAAGCGATGAGCAAGCTACTTGAGACTGTCCATGCCACGGCGAAGGGATTGCAGGATGCCGGTGTATTGGACACAACCACCATGCGCGAATTCGATGCGCTTTGCCTGCCGCCCATCAAGAACTACACCCCGGCGCAGATCCGCCGCCTGCGTGTCCGGACTAAAGCGAGCCAGGCGGTTTTTGCCGCCTATCTCAACACCAGCACCTCCACCGTGCAGAAGTGGGAGCAGGGGCAGAAGAAGCCGAACGGCCCCTCGCTGAAACTACTGAACCTGGTGGACAAGAAGGGCCTTGAAGCGCTGGCATGAGGGGCCTGGCGCCTGCCGCACTCCGAATCGCTGCTTTTCTTCGGCCTCTTCACCGTGCGCACCACGCTTACCACGGTGCTGTTTCCCGCGGTCATCGCCGCCGCCTGCAGCGTGCTTATGGCGATGGTGGTGTAACGCAGGCGGGTCAGCGAAATTGCGAGTGCCCGAGCCATGGACGACTGATACAGTGCCATGACCAAGAAGAGGGCGGTGTGAGTGAACAGAAGATAGACTTCTATCGGCCAAAAGCAGACTTAGTGCACCTAGTATGGTGTTCCGCAATACGGTCGTTTACTATGGGTCTCTAGCCAACGATAAGTACGACATGTTCCTATCACATGTAGAAATGGATTTGCTAAAATGGGTTTTTATCGTTATCAACATTCACTTCCGCTGGCATGGCTGAAGGTTCCTGTCGAACACGATCGGGCGTATCTTTTAGAGTTTGTTCGCGGCATTTTGTACAGCCTATCTGCATCCAAAAGCAAACACAGTAAAGAGGTTCACGTCGCGAGCATACGAAACGCGTTTGACAAGCTTGGAGCTCCTGCCCTCTATCGGGTCGGTTTAACGTTGCTCGCACTGTTCCGTGAGGTCGAGCCCCTCTTTGGCGGGTACTGGCTTCCAACGCCTTTTAGGGTAGTCGAGGTTGAGGGACAGTTCGTGTTTGTTGGTGCTGTCCCGACAGCACTTGGCTTTTTGGGCAACGTTAAAAATGAAGGCCTTTGTCGGATCCTGACGCAGGACATAGCGGCTCAGTTCCCACGCCAAAGTATAGATAATTGGATGGGTATCCGCACGTTGGATCCAGCGTCGATAGTCTCTACATTTTTTCAAGAGCACAGACTTAAGGCGGTTCCAACCGCAACCCTTACCGGGCTTGAATATCTGGGTTTCATGGACAGGAATCATTCGGCTGGGCGTCGATTCGTTTGGGGACCTAGCCCAACATCCGTGTCTGCAGACCATCAAATTGCCATCTGCAGGCAAAGACATGCAGGTACCTACCGTTACTTTTCGGCAGGACTACGATTTGGCAAAGTCATTTCGGAAGCCCCCATTGGCCAATCAATTCAAAGATTGATTTTTGCCTTGGCCAGTGGCGCCGGCATGCCTATCGTTGCATGTGTGCGCAACGGCTCTGAAGAAGTCGAAGTGACTGTTGCTGAGCGGTTGCCCACCGAGGAATATCGTCTTGCGTTGCTGTTGTCGCGGCACATCGTCCGTCATGGTAGTAGCACATTTCATCTGGCGCCTCGGTTCGCACCCGTACTCATAAAACGCCTCATTAGTCTTGGATGCGCGGTGGAGACCTATAAGTGACCGAAAAAATTTACTCAGTACAGTCTGTCCACAGAACTCTTCTTGATACGTTTCATCAGTACCTAAGCGCCCAATATCACATATGGGATGAATCGCTAATCAGCGAGCGGAACCGGATCCTCAGCGAAGTCGGCATCACATACCAGGAACCAAGGCTTGAGGCAACACCGCAATATGCCGAGGGACCTGCCTATTCAGATCTCGATATTCCAAAAGAGGCCAAGGCAATCCTGACATGTGCATCCAGCGAATTCAGCACAGGAATTCCTGAGAGAGCCTATACCCATCAATGCAGAGCCGTAGAATATTTCATTCGGGGGAAGAATTTTATCGTCGCAACGGGCACAGGCTCCGGAAAGACCGAAAGCTTCCTGATGCCCATTCTTTCTAATCTGGCAATTGAGTCCACGCAACGACAGAATACTTGGGCGATGCCTGGGGTGCGTGCGCTTCTCCTTTACCCAATGAACGCACTTGTTAATGACCAGCTAGGGCGTCTGCGGCGACTATTCGGCAATGCAGCAGTTAGGGAAGCGCTGAGAGGTAGCAACAACCGCAATGCAAGATTTGGCATGTATACGAGTCGTTCTCCATACCCCGGGCTTCGTAATAAGAAGAAAGACAAGGACAGGGTAGAGGGAGAACTAAACAAGCTCTACTTAGGAGATATGCTTGACGAGTACCGGGAACGCCTTAAGGCGGAAGGCAAATGGCCTGCGAAAGATCTAGAAGATTTCATCGCGAATCAGCTAAAAACGGGAGCGTTTGATGTCGAACTGATCACTCGCCATGAAATGCAGGAGACTGCACCTGACCTGCTTGTGACCAACTACTCAATGCTTGAATATATGATGCTTCGCCCGATCGAAGCGCCCATCTTTAAGCAAACGGCAGATTGGCTTGCAGCGGACAAAACCAATACGTTGACCGTTGTACTCGACGAGGCGCATATGTATAGGGGGTCCGGTGGTGCGGAGGTAGCGTATTTGCTCCGCCGTTTCCAGTCCCGCCTTGGTGTCGACCGCGAAAGGATCCAGTTCATCCTCACTAGCGCGAGCCTGGGCTCATCTGAGGAGGCGAAAACAGAAATTAAGGAATTCGCTGCCAAACTGACTGGGGGAGAAACTGCAAAATTTGAACTCGTAACCGGAGAGTTAGACCAGCGCCCGGATGGAGCTGCGGCGGATTCGAAGACTCAGAAAGCATTAGCGAAATTCGATTACGCGCCATTGCTAGGGGCAACAGGTGACCTTGCCAAGGCAAAAGCTGATCTCACCACACTTGCTCGTGAGTTAAAAATCCAAGCCGATGCCCCTTCACTGAAGCACGAGAATTTGCAACAGTTTGCGTTTGATCTGCTCAACAAGCTCCCCGTCGCACATTTGGTGGCACGCCAACTTACTAGCACTCCGACCGCACTAACGGCTTGTGCTGAGGTGTCCTTCCCCGTCACAGAGGATAGAGAACTGGCGCTTGAAGGGCTTTTGGCTCTTATGGCCTTCGCTAAGGATCATAAGAAAAAGGGCCATCCAAAGCCGTTCTGTCCGATTCGATCTCACTTGTTTTTTCGCGGATTGCCAGGGCTTTTTGCATGCACTAATGTAGTGTGCAGTGCACACGATACAACTACGCCAAAACTCCTCGGGCGGCTACACTCGACGGAGCAACTCCAGTGCGAATGTGGGGCGCGGGTCTACGAACTATTGACACACCGCTCGTGCGGCGCTGCCTACCTTCGTGCTTACGTACAAGGGGCTGACGGCGATTTCCTTTGGCATCAGCCATCCAATGGCACATGGACTGATAGGCAACTGGTAGAGTCTCAGTTCTACGTACTTCCAGAATCCGATATTGACTCGACTCAAGGCATTGTGGTGTGGCTACATACACCTACTGGCAAATTGTTGACACAGAAGCCAGCAGATGCGAAGAGGGGGGATTACCTTGCACTGTTGCGCCCGGATACTACTACCCGAGATCACGGCAGGACTGTCATAAGCTTACGGGGAGACTGCCCAGCTTGTGGTCAACGGACTAGGCCAGATGCTCCTCTTGCTATGGATTTGGTGACCAAAGGTGAAGCACCGTTTGCCCACATCCTTAGGGCACAGATTGCATCTCAACCGATTCTTAGTCTACCGACGCCACAGGCCCCGAACGGTGGACGAAAGACCATTGTCTTTTCGGATGGGCGCCAAAAAGCGGCTCGTTTGGCACGGGACATACCACGAGAAATCGAACTCGACGTTTTTCGACAGACGATGTTCATGGCAGCGAGGGCGCTCCAAGACATTAATAAAGAACCGAGGCTGAACGATCAAATGTATGCGGCATTTTTGAAATGCCTGTATGACCACAATTTGCGCTTTTTTGATGGCGATGATCGAGTACATGTCGAAGGGCATTTGCGGGAGTTCCATGATTTCTACGAGGGTGACTTAGCTTCGGCTCTTGATGATGACAGCTTTAGACCGCCACCGAGTTTCTGGGCCATACTCCTGAAACAGCTGGGAACGCCGTTCTATTCTGTCAGTGCGCTGACGTTGGGCTACGCAGCACCAAGTAAGACTGCACGCATTCGGATTCTCAGAGAAATCAAGGGATTGCCTACAGAAGAAGTCGATGCGATCACAGTGGCATGGGTTCAGCGGTTATTGACTCGGTATGCTTTTGGCAGGGACGACATTTCCGATGGAGTTCGGAATCAAGCATCACGCTATCCACTGAGGTCTGTTGGTGTAGGTGATGGGTTCTCCAGACGGCAGAAAGAATTTTTCACTTCAAAGGGGCTGAACGCTGACCAGTTAGCTGAGTGCTTAGCCAAGAATTTATGTGAGGCGAAATCGGATGGCTCACTTTTCCTGAGGCCATCGCATCTAATTCTTCGTCCTGCATTGAACGACAAATGGGTCCAATGCGAGGCGTGCAAGACTATTTCGCCTGCGCTGATTCTCGGCAATTGCCCAAATTGCATGCGACACGGAGCTACTTTAGTCGAGCCAGATGCTACAAGCTACCTCCGGGCTCGCAAAGGATTTTGGCGCGACCCGGTCGCCAAAGCGCTAGAAGGCACGCTCACGCCAATGAGTGTGGATGTTCAGGAGCACAGCGCCCAGTTATCCTATAAGGACGTGGATAATCCATCTCCAACCACAGAGATTTTTGAACGACAGTTTCGCGATATCCTCCGCTCAGGTGAACGTGCTGTTGACATCCTTAGTTGCACTACGACGATGGAAGTTGGTATCGATATCGGCACGTTGATTGCTGTGTCGATGCGGAATGTTCCTCCGATGCGTCAGAACTACCAGCAGCGTTCTGGTCGGGCAGGCAGGCGCGGTTCGGCAGTTTCCACAGTTGTCACATACGCCCAATCGGGAGCACATGATGCGTTCTACTTTAAGAATCCCGAGAGAATACTTGCGGGGGATCCTCCTAAACCCGTCCTGGATACAAGCAATATTCGTATTGCAGTCCGGCACATTTTTGCTCAACTGTTGCAGGATTTCTTTCGGCCCCTGGCTGGTGGTCATGGCTCGTCGGATATATTCACCGTGCTGGGGAACACTTGGAGTTTCTTTAAGGAAGATACTCATGCCAGCTTTGCAGCCTTTAAACGCTGGGTACGAGAGTCCGACGAAGGAAAGCAATCACTTCAAAGGGCGCAGATGTGGCTGCCTGAAGGGCTAAATGCAGATGCTGAGGCAGAGTCAATAATTGCCGAACTGGAGAAGCGAGAACCGGTATCACAGGAAGGCCTTGAATCGAGCTTCATTGAGTTCCTTTTTGCCCACGGTCTGCTGCCTTCGTATGCATTTCCGACCGATATCTGTTCCCTTCAGATCCAAGAATCAATCGCCGGTGGTCATGGGAATTTTCGGGTAGTCGAGCAAGCACAGCAAGGCTTGAATATCGCCCTTTCCGAATATGCGCCAGGTAGACTTGTTGTCCTGAACAAGAAGACGTACCGTATTGGCACTGTTGCAGCATCTGGGCCGGATTCTGAAATTGACCGAGCAGCAGCTCTATTTGAACAGGGACGAGTCTATCGCCATTGCACGAGATGTTCCTTTACTGCTGGTTTTGTCCAGGATGACGACGGAACAACTACCTGTCCCCAGTGTGGCGCAGATGCGCTACAAACCATGACAGTAATCACACCGGAAACTGTCTTCCCGCGAGGGCGTCGCGAGATCAATGAATTTGACGATGAGCAGGTTTTCAGTCAAGTATCAAAAGCTCAATTACCTTTGCCGGATGAGGAACGACGACTCAAAACTGAGGCTTTTGGCAAAAAGGGTGGGCTAGTACCGCGCAGCAAACAGAGGCTCATCGTCATCAATGAAGGTGACCCTAACTCCACGGAAGTAGGCTTTAGGATATGTACCAAGTGTGGGAAGGTCCTCGCTGAAGAGGACCAGGAAGGCTCTCACACTCGAGATTACTATATACGAAGTCACGGAAAGCCATACCCACAGCGCTGTGACGGCGAATTCAAGCGTGTGTTCCTCGGTTATGCCTTTACCTCAGATATACTGTTACTTCGAGTAGAACTGACTAAGCCTCTTAGGTTCGATATCCTCACTAGGAGGGACCGTAAACCATTGGAAGATGCCCTTCAGACACTCTGCGAGGCACTGACCCTGTCTATAGGACGTGTACTGGATGTCGATCCCAATGAGGTTAGCGCAGGCTATAGGTTCGGTAATGACGGTACTATCGACTTCGCAGATATCTTCATCTATGACACTCTGTCTGGTGGAGCTGGGTATGCCCTGCAAGCTGGGAAATCCTTCGCCGATATTTTCGACCATGCAAAGCAATTGTTATCCAATTGCACTTGCACCGCATCGTGCGAAAATTGCCTCCGGCACTACCGCAACAGGTTCAGTCATGCAGATCTGGATCGAAAGCTTGGGCTCGAGTTGGCGAAATATATCGAATTCGGAACGGTTGCTGATGACTTAGCAGTTGCTCAGCAGTTACAGATCCTGAACCCGCTGGTAGAGATGGTCAAGCTGGCAGGCTGGGACACAGCCATCGATGCCCAAGGTTTACAGGTGACCCATAATGGAAGGCCATTTCGAGTAATTGTCTGTCCGTCTTTGCGAGCATGCGAACCCAGGGACGAGAACAATGGCATCACTGTAATGACTTTTACCCCATATGAACTAGCCAGGGATCTACCGAGTGCATTTGCGGAAATAACATGAAAAAAGGAAATATTATAGAGATCTCTGTCAAAGAAGCACGCCTGAAGCGTATGGTGCGACAACATCTTCACGACCTTGGTTTCCATCGTGATTCGGACGGCAAATTGCAACCCCCTAGCTTGGACAAAGATGCATATCGCAGATTCCATAGGGGGCTGCGCGAAGAAAAACTCGCAGCCAATGTGGTATGGCTGAGTAAGCATGCGGCAAAACTGACGAAATGGTTTGCCGAAGGTGCTTCTATTGTGCCGTCGGCGATCACCCCGGAACTGGAACTCGTCCGAGGTGGTACGTGGCAGTCTGATTTGTTCCGGATGGCGTCCCTTTACTGGCAGATTCCCGTCTCAAACGGCTACGGGCGCAGAATGAGGTTTTTGGTATGGGATCGTGGCCACGAAAAGCTAATGGGCATTTTTGCCCTTGGAGACGCTGTCTTCAATCAGGCAGCACGCGACACATACATCGGTTGGGACCACAATCGCCGTTCCGAATCGCTTGTCAATCTGATGGATGCGTATGTACTTGGCGCACTGCCGCCGTATAGCCATTTGCTCGGCGGTAAGCTTGTGGCGTCTTTGGTGCGAACAAGAGAAGTAGTCGATGCGTTTGATGAACGCTACAGTGCTTCCGTGGGTAATATCTCCGGCAAGATGAAACGTGCGCGGTTGCTTGCGGTTACGACAACATCAGCGCTCGGTAGATCTTCACTCTACAATCGTCTTCAGCTATCGGGACGGAAAATCTTCGAACCTATTGGCTTCACGTCTGGGTGGGGGCATTTTCACTTTTCCGGGAAAATCTTCGAAGAGTTGCGAAAATACCTTGAGGAGATGGATGACTGCTATGCCAAAGGGTTTGAGTTCGGGTCTGGCCCTAACTGGCGACTCCGTGTCATTCGGCGCGCCTTGAGTAAACTTGGAATGGATTCCGCCCTCGCACGACACGGTTTCGTCAGGGAGGTTTTCATCGCGAAGATTGCATCAAACGCCGAGGCCGTATTGAGGGGCGATAATACACACGTCATGTATGGAGACATTCCAACAGTTGGAGAGATAGGGGCTGCGGCGCTGGAACGTTGGGTAGTACCAAGGTCCCAGCGTGACACCCGTTACCTAGACTGGACTGTATCCGATCTCCTTGCTTCAATCTATGGAGAAACTGATAGTACCTCTAACTCACGAGATCATGTCCATGGAATGGGCAATTGATTCTAGTGGTAAGCATGTGAGGGCGGGGACCCCGGAGGCCGACAGTCCTTATCTACGTTGTCCTGTATGCAAGTCGCAGGTGTACCATAAACACGGGATCTTTCGCCGGCCACATTTTGCCCATAAAAGCGGCAATTCGAATAAGGATTGTGAGCTGTACCACCCGAGTGCGGGTGTAGGTACTTTGAACGTTATGACGGCAACCAACAGGTTACGTCAAGTTGTTGCCGCAGCTAGCCTGAAATCATCTGCGCTGATTTGGCGCGATGGTGAGCCAATCCCTATGAGCCTGGTACTTCGGTTGCCAATATTACCGGTAGGCTACTCATCGATATTGAGCATACACTCTAATTTGGGACAGCTTAGATTCTCCGGCGAAGCCCTTACCAAAACTACCTTTGCACAGGTGGGTTTGCAAGAGCCACCAGCAAGTCTCAGATTAACACCACCAGATCCAGCACTTGAGCTGCAACTGAAGGCTGTGCTTGAGGAATTTAGACTTGCTGGGAACTTTTTTCGGGTGACAGTAAATGGTGGTGTTCTTGAAAGGCGCGACACGCCACTTGAACTTGGCAATGAGTACTTTCTTGTTACCAAGCAGCAACTTCCTCTGCGTTCCTGCCCAAGTTCGTTAGAAGTCGTTGATAAACCGCGCAATGACCGTACGTGGACGGTGTATCGTTTACGGCTTCGAGATACCCCCCAAACACGGGATGCGGATATCGTCGAGCTAGGTATATATCTTGCGCGTAATATTATCCCTGCGAGGCCCAGAATAGAAGTTGTATGGCCGCCTCCGAATCGATTCGACCCAGACGGGACACATATTTACGGTACGAATGTCTCTCAGTTGATAGTCCGTTCCAATTCCGGGCATCCAAGTTGTGAAACCGTCGATGCGGGCAGCGCAGTCGTCACTCCTTTTGGAAATGATCTTTACGGTATAGATTTTAAGAATCTAACCAGCGAAGCAGTTGTCTGGCTGCCAGGGGCTTCTATACAACGCCTACGATTCGAGGACACCCCTCTGTTTGATCCTGAAGGAGTACGACTTAAGAGTGGTAATGAGGTCATCGACTTGTATGATCAAAAGGCGAGCGAGTTCACCCAAAGCGGTGGGCACATTGAGATCCTGGTACCTTCACAACGCTTGTGGCGTAGATTACGGATCAATCAGCGACCATTGAGACCACTACCTAGCACCCACGTGTACGAAATCAAGGATGCCTTGCGAGATATGGACGCCGGTGCGTTCGGAAGCATCCATGGTCCCTCGGCAACCGTTGTGATAGGACAGGAATGGTACTCCCAATTTGAGACAATGATTGTCAGTATTGCAGGTCCAGCTGCATTAAAGCGACTTGGTTACACTCGCACAAAGCGACAACTCGTTCGCTGGGCTGCCGAGAATAGAGCGTTGTCACTCCTCCCTCACCTGCTATCTGCATTTTCTGCCGAGGTAGATCATGGCTTTTCTTGACGTAAACCGAAAAAAATTGGAGTACCTGTTGTCGCAAGGAACACACGACGGCGAGCTAAAGAAGTTTTTTTATGAGTCGCGGGCTCAGTTGATCTTGAAGGGGGCGCGTGTCCAGAATCTTCCCATTGGCCGTGATGAGCGGATCCGGGGGATTTGTGAGCGTCTCCCTCCTAAGACGGACGACATACTTCGAGACTGGTTCCAAAAGAACATTTTAGTAAGCGACCCAGAGCCAGCATCGGATGTGGTAAGCTACTTGAAAATGCACTTTGATGAAGATGAGCACCTACGGGAGTCAGACGCAAGGCTAGTAACTCGGTCCGCCTTGAAGTATTTGTTCGAGGACACACCAGACCAAGAACTTCTTACCTTCCTTCAGGTCGCTCCTGGAGCTCAGTCAACGCTGCAAGACTCGCCATCCGGCACTGTGTCAACTGATCAAGAAATAGTACTGGACGAGGAGGCTATGCCGGGTGATGAATCTGTAGGAGATGCAGCGGAGCTACATGACGTTCAATTGTTTGATCTGCTCGCATCAATCATTACCGGTGACGATAGCTCGATCGACAATGCGCTATCCCCATTTTCGCAAAATACTCGGGCATTCGTCGAAGCTATGTTGCGTGCTCGCGACGGCGAAATAGATGCAGCGAGTGAGCAATTGGCACTGTTGAATGAACATAGTCCAGAGTCGGAGCTTGTAAAAAATGCGATTTACCGTGCTAAGTATCGACGTGGCGCCAAGTCTGTCCCAACTGGCGTTCATGTACATCTGCCAAAACCACTAGATGAAGTTAGGCAGTCTGATAGCTATGACATAATTGGAATAGTTACGAATGAGTCAAAGGCTGGAGCCATATTCGTACGGCCACTTTTATTAGTTGAGGGAGAGAAAATCCACCTTCTGAGTCTTGAAAACCGTCTTACGTTGTTTCCTGAAAGTGGCGATGTTATGACCCACCGCTCTGTGTTGCAGCGACCACTCAAGCGGAGGGACTTGGTGCATTGGAGGGTAGCTGAGCGTGAGGATGTCGAAGGCGAAATTCACTTTCATTTGGAATCTGAGCTCAGCCCGCTGATTGAGGTCGTTAAGGTCCCTGTTCCGAGCACTGACCCTGACGAGGTACGCGAGTGGATTAAGGCTAAAGCATCTTCAGGCCGAACTTTGGAGAACCCGCAAACGATCTTTATTTTGTCAGATGGTGTGGCAGTAGTTTCACCGACATCTGCCGTTCTTACAAGAGAAGAGGCATTTGAGCATCCTTGGCAAGCATGGAGTTCACTTGAGACTTGGATTATCGAAGGACATCAGTACTGCCTTGAACTGGCACAGGAGGCTTCCTCGAATCTGGATCTGTCTCCACTAGACGCGGCTTTCAGGATGCTTCTCAAAGATCTGGAGGCCGAAAAGAATTTCACATTATCCCGGGCACAGAAACGCGAGCTGTCAGCCTTGCTTAGAGAACATGCGGCGGACGAGGTGGCGCTCCGTGCACAAAGGGTTGCCTCCTCACTCGATCGGATCGTTTTTGGAGGTGAAGAGCTAGACGAGGTCTTGCGATTGTTGAATTCACATGAGGAGGTCCAGCGTCGGGTAGAGCAATTGGTTGTTAAGGAGCTAGATGAAAGGCTAACCGAGAAGTCGGGTTTGCAAAAGGAAATTGAAAACTTAGAGCTAAAGAAATCGAAACTGGAAAAGGAGATAAGAGAGTTTGAGCGTAACAACAAGAATCTTGCAGGCTCCGCAGAGGCTGCGGTGAGAGAAGCTTTTTCTAAGGCGGTCGCTGAAGGCATTAGCACCCTTACCCATGCAGAGATATTTAGAACACTTATGGGGAACACTGCAAGTACGTCACCTGTGAGTTCGACCTCTGATGCCGCATACTCCCTTGAATCGTGGACAGTAATGGGCGAGTTGACACGCTCTGACGTCAGGCAGCGTTTGATTGCGCTTGGATTAAATGCCCGGCAAGCGACTGTGCTCTCTGAGCTTTCGACATTGACTATGCAGTCAGGTGTCGGTTTCGTCTTGAAAGGGAGCGAAGCACGACAGTATACGCAGCTGCTTGTTCGCATGGATTGCGAAGCCAGTGGAATGATTGAGGTTCCCATGGGGCTTACCACAGGTGCATTTATACAACATGCTCTAGATTTGATGCCTGATATTCAGAGAGTGGCGCTCCTTGATGCAGACCTGTCGCCACTGGAGGTTTACGGAGCCAGACTTCTCGATACACTCTATGATTCCGAACTGGGTGGTCAACGTAGTCAAAAGTCGATATTACTTTCATGCACTGGTGGCGAGATGTCATTGCCTTTGCCAGATTTCTTGAAACGGATTGCTATCATTGTAGATCTCAATACTCCATGGGATGAGGGGGAGCGCACGCTAGAAGAGATTGAGATCGATTCAATCCCTCTTCTAAAGTCACAGCGTTCGAGGATCCTTGAACGAATCTCCACACTCGAAGAGAGCACTCGAAAACATGTCGAACGTGTACTGGTAAAATCAATTGAAACGGAAGAGGAATAGTTTGCAAGCGTCTGCTTCGGTCGCATTGCAGTCGTTCATGCGTAAAACGAGGCCAGGAAAAAACCGGGACAGATTTATTTTACAGACGATGCACTGTATTGCCGCGTGTCTTTGACATGAACGAGAAGGAGAGGGCAGTGGTACAACTGCAACCTGTCGGTTACGGGATATGGACTTACGAGGGGAGCACCGTTTCGTTCTACGGCTTCCCCTTTCCCACCCGCATGTGCGTGATCCGTCTGCCGGGCAACCGGCTATGGATCCATTCTCCGGAAAAGGTCAAAGAATCCCTGCAGCAGGAGCTGCAGTCACTGGGGGAGGTCGCCTATCTCGTCTCGCCCAACAAGCTACACCATCTGTTCCTTGATGAGTGGCTTGAGTGTTATCCCGACGCGTTGAGCTACGCTGCCCCGGGTCTCATCGAAAAGCGCCGCGACCTGCATTTCGACGGCGAACTGGGCGACAAGGAAAAGGCACGAGCGGCACTCAGGACGATGCTCGCCTGGCAGCCGGAGAACATAATTCTTTCCCATGGCCGCTGCATCTTCGGCAACGGCGCGGCGTTCCTGGAGAAGTCGTTTTCCTGGTTGGCGCCGATGGAATAAGACATAGGGAAATCCGGGACAGATTTAATTTACATGTAATACACTGGATGGCAGCGTTTCACTGGCATGAACGGGAAGGAGAGGGCAGTGCAAGTATCCTGTCGGTAACGGGATATGGACCAGGAAGGGAGCACCGCTCCGTTCAACGCAATTCGCGGTTTCCGGCATCAGACATTGACCCGCTCCTGTTCAATGTTGGGACGCAGTTCGGCCCGCAGGGCTTTTTCCGTGACCAGATCGACCGGGCAGCCGAGGAGATCCTCCAGGTAGAACTGCACACCGAAGTAACGCTTGGAGGTAGCCGGGCCATCGAAGGCCACCAGGATATCGACGTCACTGTCGCTGGTCGCCGTATCCCGGGCGGTCGAGCCGAACAGCGCCAGCCGGGTGACGCCGAAACGAGCCTGCAAATCCGGTTTGCTGCGGGAGAGCAATTCAAGGGCACGTTGTCTTTTCATCTGCCTGCCTCGGAGTGCCGTCTTGAACACAAGGTGCAAGAGTAGCATTGAAATTCACTCGGCAAATATAACATCTGTAGACTGCCCCATGATTCCGAACCTCGCGGAGCGTCGGGCCTGCTCAGGAGCGGTTGCGGCTCTTCTCAACGTCTTCCATCAGCCAGGCCTTGATCAGGGACTGGTAGGGCATGTCGCGTCGGTTTGCCTCGATTTTGATGCGGTCGAGCAGGGTTTCCGGCAGGCGCAGGGAGATGGTTTTGGTCGACGGCTTCAGATTGGGAAACGATGCCGGCTGCGCCTTGCTCCAATCGACATAGCCGCTCGAATCGTGGGTTTCCCAGAAGGCCCGTTCTTCGGCCTCGCTTTTGAACTCAGGAATCTTTTTGGCTTTGCTCATAAAGGGCTCTCTCTTTGCGGTGCATGTCGCGGGCGGATATCACCCTGATCAGCGTGCCGTCCGACCGCAGGGTAAAGGTGATGTGCAACTGCCGGTTGTCATCCGTCGAGCCCAGCAGGTGATAACGTGGCTCATGCCGGCTGTGCTTTTCGTCGGCCAGCACCAGTAGGGGCTGGTTGAAGAATGCTTGCTCGGCTTCCGATTGGCTGACGTCATGCTTGTCGGCGCTTTTTCGGGCGTTGCCTTCGTCCCAGTCGAAACCAGCTATCCGTGTCCAGTTGATCATGGTTGTATATTATCACCATATACATCCCACGCAAGCAGGGTGTTGAGGGGGCACAGAGTCATCGGGCGGATTAAGGACACGTTTCCCATCACCTTACTTTACATAATAGATATTATGCGCATATACGTATCCCGTCAGGATGGCTTGGAGGCCAGCTCTGATGCGGTATACAACGACAATCCTTCAGGATGGCTTCATGGGCAATCTGACCACCCTGCGCGAGCTACAGATTGAGTCCTTTCGCACCGACCAAACCGCCTATATACTTGAAAACAGTGGACGAGAAAGCAAAATGGGAAACAGCGTTTGCGGTAAATCTTTGACTTCGTGAGGAGCACTCACTCATGCAAACAGTGAAACAAATCATGCACGACATTGCCGATCACCTGCCAGAACAAGCAACTTTTGACGATGCCATGCGTGCCCTGTATGTGCGTCAGAAACTGGAGCGCTCGCTCGAAGCAGCTGCCGAGGGCAAGATCACCTCGCAGGAAGAGATGGAAAAGCGCTACTTGAATGATGCGCGTTGAGTGGTCAGACTTTGCGCGTGACGATCTCGATGATCTAGTGCGTTACATCAGCCGCGACTCACCCTTTTATGCCCGGCGCTTCGGAGAAAAGGTCGTGCTTGCCACACGACGATTACGGGAATTTCCCGAAAGCGGACGAAGAATCCCTGAGGCCGAGGA
>Ga0209164_1002801_pt1 | contig 17573 bp, 13 predicted proteins | sample MTBNYHSulfiMetaG_FD_187458 | JGI IMG/M metagenome (GOLD analysis project Ga0209164, IMG submission 187458) | Enrichment culture microbial communities from rom New York Harbor, USA that are MTBE-degrading - MTBE-NYH (New York Harbor Sulfidogenic)... | ecosystem: Environmental > Aquatic > Marine >...
CTCGCGGTCGCCGCCGCCGTCACCGGTCTCGTGAGCTCCGGCGGCGACGGCCGGTCGGAGTTCCCCACGCTGCGCGGAGAGACGGCAGAGATCTACGGCGAGGGGATCTACCAGCACGACACCGTCTTCGCCGCCGCGGGCTACCGCGCCGTCGACGCGACGCTCCTCGTCGCCGGTCTCCCCGCCCTGCTCGTGTGCGTCGCGCTCTACCGGCGGGGCTCGCTGCGCGGCGGGCTGCTGCTCTCCGGCGTCCTCGCCTACTTCCTGTACGCCTACCTCTCGTACGCCGTCGGCGCCGCCTTCAACGGCCTCTTCCTCGTCTACGTGGCGCTCTTCTCGGCGAGCTTCTTTGCTCTCGTGCTCGTCTTCACGTCGATCCGACTGGGCGCGCTCCCCGAGGCCACACTCGACGCGCTGCCGCGGCGCGGGCCGGGGGTCTTCATGCTCGCCGCCGGCGCGGTGACCGCTGTCGTCTGGCTCGCGCCGCTGCTCTCGGCGATGCTCGCCGGGAGTCCCCCCGAGCTGCTCGACAGCTACACCACCATGGTCACCGACGCCGTCGACCTCGGTCTGATCACGCCGGCGGCCCTGCTCTCCGGCATCCTGATCCTGCGGCGCGACCCGCTCGGCTACCACGTGGCCTTCCCGCTGCTCGGCATCATCCTGCTCCTCGTGCCGCAGATCGCGCTCGGGACGGTCTTCCAGCGCGACGCGGGGGTCGAGTTCACGGCCGGCGAGGCCGTCGGGCCCATCGCCGGCTTCGTCGTCCTCGGCCTGCTCGCGTCGTGGGTGACGGTGAGCATCCTGCGGCGGCTGCCGGGGGCCGCGCGCGCCGCCGACGGTCCGCGCGCCTGACGCGCCGACGGCCCGCGACGCCGTCGGCCCGCGACGCCGGCGGGACGCGGCGCCGCCCGGCCGCCCCCGCGGTCTCTGGCGGTCCGTCCGCTCTCGCGGCCCCGGCCGGCCCAGGCGGAGCGGGCGGCGCGCGCTCCGCGTCTCGCGTACACTGGCGCCCGGCGCAGTGCGGCGGTGCGCGCCGCCGGCGCGGCAGCGAGGCTCACCGCCGCGCCGCCGCGGCGGCGCGGGACGCCGGCGGACGCCCCGCGGCGCATCGACGGCGGCGAGGGCGCGGGCGCCACGACCGACGACGACCCCAGGGACGAGGTGACCTATGGCCGGGCAGGCGACGCAGCAGCAGGCGGCGAGCCGGCAGGCGACGCTGCCCGACGAGAAGGGCTACTTCGGCGAGTACGGCGGGCAGTACCTGCCGCCCCAGCTCGAGGAGCCCTTCGCCGAGATCGTGCGGGCCTACCACGAGATCGAGAACGACGCCGCCTTCATCGCCGAGCTGCGCTACCTGAGGAAGCACTTCCAGGGGCGGCCCACGCCCGTCTACCACGCGCGCACGCTCTCGCTTGAGAACGGCGGCGCGCAGATCTACCTGAAGCGCGAGGACCTGAACCACACCGGCGCCCACAAGCTCAACCACTGCATGGGCGAGGGACTGCTCGCCAGGTACATGGGCAAGAAGAAGCTCATCGCCGAGACCGGCGCCGGCCAGCACGGCGTCGCCCTGGCGACGGCCGCCGCCCACTTCGGCCTCGAGTGCGAGATCCACATGGGCGAGGTCGACATCGAGAAGCAGGCGCCCAACGTCAGCCGCATGAAGCTGCTGGGCGCCACGGTCGTCCCCGTCTCGCACGGTCTCAGGACCCTGAAGGAGGCCGTCGACTCGGCCTTCGAGGCCTACCTCGCCGACTACGAGGACTCCATCTACTGCATCGGGTCCGTCGTCGGCCCTCATCCCTTCCCGCTCATGGTGCGCGACTTCCAGCGTGTGGTCGGCCTCGAGGCGCGCGAGCAGTTCGTCGAGATGACCGGCAACCTGCCCGACGTGGTCGAGGCCTGCGTCGGCGGCGGCTCCAACGCGATCGGCCTCTTCAGCGCCTTCCTCGACGACCCGGTCGAGATCGTCGGCGTCGAGCCGCTGGGTCGCGGCGCCGCCGCAGGCGACCACGCCGCGACCATGACGTACGGCCGCGCCGGCGTGATCCACGGCTTCAGGTGCTACCTGCTGCAGGACGAGGACGGCCAGCCGGCGCCGGTCTACTCCTGCGCCAGCGGGCTCGACTACCCGGGTGTGGGGCCCGAGCACAGCTACCTGAAGGACTCGGGCCGCGTCGAGTACGTGACGGCGTCGGACGACGACGCCCGCGACGCCTTCTTCAAGCTCAGCCGCCGGGAGGGCATCATCCCGGCGCTCGAGAGCGCGCACGCGGTCGCGCACGCGCTCGTCAAGGCCCGGGAGATGAAGACCGGCACGGTGCTCGTCAACCTGAGCGGCCGCGGCGACAAGGACCTCGACTACGTGATCGAGCACTGGGGGACGGGGGAGCTCGCCGCCGGCTGAGCGGCGGCCCAGCGCGCGCGCCGGCCTGACCGCGGCATCTCGAGAATCCACCGTGAGCGCAGTGTTTTCGTGCCGGTGATTCTGGGCATACGCTCACGACCGTTCCGCCCCGGAGGATGACCATGCCCGCACGACTGCGCTACCTGCCGATCTCCGTCTTCTCGCTCGTCCTCGGCCTGGCCGGCTACACGATCGCGACGCAGCGCGTGTTCGCAGGGCTGGGTTGGGGCGACGCCTGGCCCACCGTCCTCCTCGTCGCCACCAGCGCCCTGTACGTGTTCCTCCTCGCGCTCTACGCCGTGAAGCTCGCCAGGTACCGCGACGCGGTGGCGGCGGAGTTCCGGCATCCCGTGATGATCAGCTTCTTCCCGGCGCTCTCGATCTCGCTGCTGCTGCTGGCCATCGGCTACGCCGAGGTCGCGGAGACGCTGTCGCTCTACCTGTGGGCGGCCGGGGCCGCGCTGAACCTGCTCTTCACCATCGTCGTGCTCTCCATCTGGATGCGGCACACGCACTTCGAGATCGCCCACTTCAGCCCGGCGTGGTTCATCCCCGTGGTGGGCAACCTCATCGTCCCGGTGGTGGGCGTGCAGCACGCGCCGGCGGACGTCTCCTGGCTCTTCTTCGCCGTGGGCATCGTCTTCGCCGTCGTGCTCTTCGTGATCTTCATCTACCGCATCGTCTTCCATCAGCCGCTGCACGAGCGGCACCTGCCGACGCTGTTCATCGTCATCGCCCCGCCGGCCGTGGCGGCGATCGCCTACGTCAAGCTCACGGGCTCCTTCGACTCGTTCGCCCGCATCATGTACTTCCTCGCCGTCTTCTTCGCCCTGTTCCTGCTCGCCCACGCGCGGCTCTTCGCGCGCATCCGCTTCTACATCTCGTGGTGGGCCTACACGTTCCCCATGGCCGCGCTCACGATCGCCACCTTCCTGGTCGGCAAGGAGACGGGGACGGGCTTCTACACGGACGCGGCCACCGTGCTGTGGGCGGCGGTGAGCGTGCTGGTCGCCGGGCTCGTGGCGCGCACGCTGGTCGCCGTGAGCCGCAACGAGATCTGCCTGCCGGAGGCCGCCGCGGGCGGCGCGCCCTCGGCGGCCGAGACGCCGGCGGCGGTCGAGGGAGGGGCGGAGCCGGCGCGGCCGTGACCGGCGGCGTCCGCGCCGGCGTGCGCCGAAGGCGTGTCGTCGAGCCTGCGGATGGAGCCTGTGGCGCCCGCGCCGGCGCGCACCGCAGCCGTCCGCGCCGCGCCGGCGCGCATCAGAGCCCGCGCGCCCTCAGGTACTCGTCGACGTCGACGTTGACGCGGATGTCCTCGGCGGTGAAGTAGGCCCACGGCTCGCCCTGGTCGAGCCAGGTCGCCGTGCCGGTCGCGGGCACGCCGGCCTCGCCGATCGGCGGCGAGTCCTCGTCGTAACCGGCGATCCAGAGCACCTTCGCGGGGCTCTTCGAGTCCTTGTAGCGCATCGCCTCGAGCGAGGCGATCTGCGCGGTCTCCGGGTCGAAGCGCACCACGAAGGTGTCGGTCGAGTCGGCGCCGAAGGGTACGACCAGCGCCGCCGTCTCGTCGTCGATCGCCTGCCAACTCACGCGCGGGTCGGTGAGGAAGACCGAGGGCGCCGCCGAGGCGAGCTCGGCCCACATGCCGATGTTCGCGGCCTGGTCGAGCTTCTCGCCCGCGTCCGTCGTCCACGGGAGCTGCATGAGGGCCTCCCCGTCGACGTAGCGTTCGTCGATCTTCATGATCGGGATGCGGAACCACGTGGCCTCGATGTAGTGGCGGTAGCCCCGGCCGGCGTCGTGCGTGAAGCGGTAGCGCGCCGGCATCCAGATGCCGATCGGACGCAGCCGCGCCCGGCCGCTGATGACCACCGAGTGGATCACGGGGACCTCGTCGCCGTACGCGGCGCGGTAGAAGCGCTCGACCGGCGCCGGGAGGCCGTCGGGCAGCGCCACGGTCTCGGCGGCTCCGCTCGCCTCGGGGTACTCGGGGAAGGGCGCCGGTCTGAGCTGGAGGCCCAGCCAGCCGACGGCCAGCACGACGACGAGCACGGCGATGACGATGCCCACGACCCTCCTCAGTCTCACGGACGTCTCCTTTCGACCGCCCTTCGCCGGGCCGGCCGGCCCGGCGGGGGCCGGCGTGACCCGGCCGGCCGCGCGGGCGCCGCGCGCCGACCTGAGCCGGCCACCCACGCGGGTGGATCCCGGCCGGCCCGTCGATCGCGGGCGCGGTCCTGCGTCGCTGCGGGTCTCGAGTATCGTTTCGCCCGTCGCGGGCGGTCAAACCCGCGCCGTTGCGGCGTCGCTTGATAGGCTGACGACGGCAGGACGGGGTCGGCGGGTCGCCGGCCGTGGCCGGCGACCCGCCGACCCCGCGGGCCCGGAGCGAGCAGAGGGAGGAGCCGTGGCGGGAGGCATGTTCAGATGGGCGGCGCCGGTCTTCGCGCGCGTCGGCTCGCGCTGGAGCCTGGGCGACGCCGACGCCCTCGCGCGGATCCTCGAGCCCTATGTGCCGGCCGGCGGGCGTCTTCTCGACCTGGGCGGCGGCACGGGGGCGCTCGCCGCCCGGCTGGCCGAGCGCCTGCGTGCCGCCGTGACCGTCCTCGACGCCAGCCCGCACATGCTGCGCCACGCCGAAGGTCTGCCCGGCGTGACGCCGATGGGCGGCGACGCCGAGGCCATGCCCTTCGACGACGACGCCTTCGACGCCGTGCTCGTCTCCGACGCGTTCCATCACTTCGGCGCGCCGCCGGCGGCGGCGCGCGAGATGGCGCGCGTCGTACGGCCCGGCGGGGGCGTCGTCGTCCTCGAGCCCGACCCGGCCATCTGGGTGGTGCGCCTCGTCGCCGCGGCCGAGTGCCTCGCCGGCGAGCCGGGGCACTTCATGAAGCCGCAGGTGTTCGAAGAGCTCATGCGCGACGTCGGCGTCGAGGGCCGGGCGCGGCACCAGGGCCAGGCCTCCTACGTGTACGTGGGCACCGTCGGGGGAGCGCCGGCGATGGGCGGGGCGGACTCGTGACGGCGCGCTATCGCGACGCGCTCCCGCAGCTCGGCGGGCGGCTGTTCCTCACCGACGGGGGCATCGAGACGAGCATGATCGCGCTGGAGGGCTTCGACCTGCCCGATTTCGCCGTCTTCCCGCTGCTCATGACCGACGAGGGCGAGGAGGCGCTGCGGCGCTACTTCCGTTCGTACGTCGAGATCGCCCGCCGGTGGGGGACGGGGCTGATCCTGGAGACGGCGACCTGGCGGGCGAACCCCGGGTGGGGCGTGCGCCTGGGCTACACGCCGGCGATGCTGCGCGAGGTGGACGACAGGGCGGTCCGTCTCCTGGAGGAGGTCCGCGAGGAGTCGGCTGGGCCGGCGGCCGGGCCGGGAGACGACGCGACCGCCGTGGTGATCAGCGGCTGTCTGGGTCCGCGCCCGGCGGGCGGACCGGTCGCGACGGCGCCGGGGCGGGACGGCGAGGGCTCCGCGGTCTCGGCCCGCGAGGCCGAGGAGTACCATCGCGACCAGATCGAGACGTTCGCGGCGACCGCGGCCGACATGGTCGCGGCCCTGACCATCGACGACGCCGACGAGGCGGTGGGCATCGCCGAGGCCGCCCGCGCCGCACGCATGCCGGTCGCCATCTCGTTCACGGTGGAGACCGACGGCCGGCTCGCCACCGGGCAGCCGCTTCGGACGGCCGTCGAGCAGGTCGAGGCGGCCACCTCCGCCTACCCGGTCTACTACATGGTCAACTGCGCCCACCCCAGCCACTTCGAGGCCGCGCTGCTCCAGGGCGGGCGGTGGGTCGACAGAGTGCGCGGCCTTCGCGCCAACGCGTCCCGCCTCTGCCACGCCGAGCTCGACGCCCTGCCGGCGCCCGACCCCGGCGACCCTGAGGAGCTCGGCCGCGAGTACGCGCGGCTCAAGGGAGCGCTGCCGCGGCTCAACGTCTTCGGCGGGTGCTGCGGCACGGACCATCGTCACCTGGAGCACATCGCCGCGGCCTGCGTGCCGCTGTTCGGCGGCCGCCGCGGCGAGGGTGACGGCTGACCGCGGCCCCGCCGGCTCGTCCGTTCGATGGACCACCACCTGCGCACCAGCTTCGAGCTCCCGGTCGCCATCGCCGACGCCTTCGCCTTCTTCGCCGAGGCCGGCAACCTCGAGCGCATCACGCCGCCCGAACTGCGCTTCGAGATCCTCACGCCGATGCCGGTCGAGATGCGCCGCGGCACGCTGCTCGAGTACCGGCTGCGGCTCTTCGGCGTGCGGTTCCTCTGGCACACGCGTATCGCGGCGTGGGACCCCCCGCACGGCTTCGTCGACGTGCAGCTGAGCGGGCCGTACGCGGTCTGGGAGCACACCCACGTCTTCGTGCCCACCGAGACCGGCACGGTCATCGACGACCACGTCCGCTACCGGCTGCCGCTCTCGCCGGCCGGCGATCTCGCGGCGCCCGTCGTCGCCCGGCAACTGGCGCGCATCTTCGCCTACCGTCGGCGGGCCGTCACGGCGGCGCTCCTCGGCGCGTCTTGACCGGGCTCGTCGCCGGGCGGCGACGGGGGCGCCCCTCTGTGCGCGCTGACGGCGACGCTCTCCGCCCGGCGGCTGTCTCGGAGCGCGGGCGACCCGGCGTTGCCCGCCTCCCCTCCGAGGCAGTAGAGTCCAAGCTCCTGAGTGCAGCCGGGCCCGAAGGGCCGTCCAGAGGAGGGATCGCCGCATGTACTACGACAAGGACGCCGACCTCAGCCTGCTCGCCGGCAAGACCGTCGCCGTCATCGGCTTCGGCAGCCAGGGGCACGCCCACGCCCAGAACCTGCGCGACTCCGGGGTCTCCGTGGTCGTCAGCGACGTGCCCGGCACGCCGAACGCCGAGCGCGCGGAGAAGGCCGGCTTCGAGGTGCTCTCGGCCGCCGAGGCGACGAAGCGCGCCGACGTCGTCATCATGCTGGTCCCCGACCAGACGCAGGCCGTCGTCTACAAGAACGACGTCGCCCCGAACCTCAAAGACGGGGCGATGCTCATGTTCGCCCACGGTTTCAACATCCACTTCGGGCAGATCGTGCCGCCGAAGACCGTCGACGTGACCATGGTCGCGCCGAAGGGACCGGGTCATCTCGTCCGCCGTCAGTTCGAGGAGGGCAAGGGCGTGCCCGTGCTCGTCGCCGTCCATCAGGACGCGACCGGCAAGGCCCACGACCTCGCGCTCGCCTACGCCTGCGGCATCGGCGGCCTGCGCGCCGGCGGTCTCGAGACGACCTTCACCGAGGAGACCGAGACCGACCTCTTCGGCGAGCAGGCCGTGCTCTGCGGGGGCTGCATCGAGCTGGTGACGGCGGGCTTCGACACCCTCGTCGAGGCCGGGTATCAGCCAGAGATCGCCTACTTCGAGTGCCTGCACGAGCTCAAGCTCATCGTCGACCTGATGTGGGAGAAGGGCATCGCCGGCATGCGCTACTCGATCAGCGACACGGCCGAGTACGGCGACCTCTCGCGCGGGCCCCGCGTCATCGACGAGAACGTGCGCGAGACGATGCGCGAGCTGCTCGCCGAGATCCAGAGCGGCGAGTTCGCGCGCGAGTGGATCCTCGAGAACCAGGCCAACCGCCCCGTCTACAACGCGCTGAAGCGGCGCGGCAAGGAGCACCTCATCGAGCAGGTCGGCAAAGAGCTCCGCGGCATGATGAGCTGGATCAGCGAGGGCGGTCTCGACATCGAGGAGTGACGCCGGGAAGGGCCGGCGACGCCGCGCGGCGCCGCCCGCGGTGCCGGGTGGCGGCGCCGCGCCGACGGCCGGCCGTCGGCGTCACGAGCACGATCCGCGAACGGGGACGGTGACATGAGCGAGCAGAAGAGAGTCGCGGTCCGTGACGGGCTCGCCGCCGAGGCCGTCGCCGCGTTCGAGGCGGAGGGTCTCGCCGTCGACCTCGTCGCGCACTGGGACGAGGCCGACCTGGAGCGCGGGATCGGTGCGTACGACGCCCTCGTCGTGGGGCCGGGCATGCCGGTCACCGCGGCCGTGCTCCGCGCCGGACGCCGGCTGCAGGTCGTCGGCACGACCGGGTCCGCCGTCGACGCCATCGACCTCGACACGGCGACCCGGCACGGCGTGGTCGTCGTGAACGCGCCCGGCGCCGAGGTGGTGTCCGAGGCCGAGCACGCACTCGCGCTGGTCCTCGCGTGCGCCCGCGGGCTGGTGGCGGCGGACGGCGGTCTGCGCGCCGGTCGCTGGGAGGCTCCGGCGTGGGCCGACGGTGCCGTCGAGGTGCGCGGCAAGACGCTGGGGCTGGTCGGCCTCGGGGACAGCTCGGCTTTGCTCGCCGAGGCCGCTCGCGCCTTGGGCATGAAGGTGGTGTCGTGGGCGCCCGGCGAGGCCGCGGCGCTCGTCGCCGACCCCTCGATCGAGCCGGTCGACGCGGGCCGGCTGTTCGCCGATTCGGACTTCGTCGTGGTGCGGGCCGCCGCCGGCGAGGCGGCGCTCCTCGGCCGGTCCGAGCTCGCGGAGCTCAAGCGCGGCGCCCGCGTCGTGGACCTCTCGGGGAGCGGGGGCGTCGACCACGCAGCGCTCGCCGACGCGCTCGGCGGCGGCCGCGTGGCGGCCGCCGCCGTCGCCGTCGACGCGGCCGACGCGCCCGCTCTGTCGGTCCTCTCCGCGGCGCCCAACGTGCTCCTCGCCCCGCTCCTCGCCGTATCGACCGCCGACGCCGGTCTGCGCGCCGGCATGATGGTCGTCGAGCGCGTCGCCGCCGTGCTGCGCGGCGACCTGCCCGCCGGCGCCGTGAACGTGCCGGAGGCGGCGGCCGACGACGCCGCCGAGTCGATGCCGTACATGGGGCTCTGCGTCCAGCTCGGACGCCTTCTGGTACAGCTCGCGGAGGAGCCCGTCGACACCGTCGAGATCACGTACGGCGGCAGCGTCGCGTACTTCGACACCGGTCTCCTCACGCTCGGCGTGCTCGCCGGCGTCCTCGCCGAGCGGACCGGAGGGCCGGTCAACTACGTGAACGCGCGGGCCGTGGCCGAGGACGTCGGCGTGCGCGCGGTCGAGCAGCGGCAGGCCGCGCTGCCCGACTTCCCGCGGCTCATCACCGTGTCGGCCGGCGGGGAGAGCGCCGAGGTCTCGCTGTCGGGCACGTCCCTCGGCCCGCGGCACAAGCCGCGGCTCGTGACACTCTTCGGCGAGGACGTCGACATCGAGCCCTCGCCGCACATGGCGTTCCTGCGGTACGTCGACGCGCCCGGCATCGGCGGCAAGCTCGGCACGCTGCTGGGGGAGTGGGGCGTCAACATCGCCCACATGTCCGTGGGGCGCGGCAAGCGCGGCAACGAGTCGGTGATGGCGCTCACGCTTGACGACGTGCTCACGCAGGAGCAGGCCGACGCGCTCGCCGCGCAGTGCGGGCTGCTCTACGCGAGGGCGGCGCGTCTCTAGGAGCGGCGACGCTTCGGGTCGGCGACGCTCTGGGGGTGCCGCCCGGGGCGGTGACCCTCGGGGATGGCTGCACTCCGCCGACGACGGCGCCGCGGTGGCGGCGTCTCGACATTGCGACGGGGCGGCGGGAGCGATGACGCTCCCGCCGCCCCGTCGCCTTGCCGGCCTCACCACCCGCCGCCTTCGGCAGCGCCTCCGAGGCGCTGCTGCTGCGGCGCTCACGGGCGCGGGGCCGGCGGGTCAGGCGGCGCGCCGCATGAACGCGGCCTGCTCCTGCGAGACCGCGATGATGTTGCCTTCGCTGTCCTTGAACCAGGCCGTCGTGAAGCCCTCATGCGTGGCGACACCGCCCTCCGTCTTGAGCCCGGGCAGGTCGTACTCCTCGAACTCGACGCCGCGCTTGCGCAGCTCGTCCACGGTGGTCTCGACATCGGGGACGATGAACGAGGCCGCGGTCGTCTCCCCGCGCCGGAACGAGGTCGTGTAGAGCATGAGCCAACCCGTCTCGCCGACGCGGACCATGGCGGTGGTGGGGTCCTGCTCGACGCGGACGACCTCGAGGCCGAGCGTGTCGCGGTAGAAGGCGACCGCGCGCTCGATGTCGTCGACGGCGAGCACAGGGACTATGGACGTATCTCTGAGGGACATGACGTCACCCCTTTCTCTCGTATGGATGGGCTGTTCCCTCGGACCCGCGGGCCTACGCCCGCCGCCGGCCGCCGCCGCGTCTCGCCCTCGCGCCCGCGGCGGCACGGCGCCGTGAGCAGCTGACGCCGCCGAGGCGCCCTCGCCGAGGACCGGGACTGCGCTCGTCCTCCCGACGCGAGCGGGCCGGCAGGACGGGCGCGGACGGGCTGGACAGAGCCGGGCGTCGTGCTCTACGCTTGCGCCATGCGGAGCCTTCAGCATCGCCCGTCGTGACGGCTGGTGCGGGCGGGCCGGCTTGGCCGGCCCGCCCGCACCAGCCGGCTCCGCACTCCCCGCGACCCATCCCGCACGCACGCCGGATCACTCGCGACGCACGTCCTCTCACCGTCGACGTGCGCCCGCTCTCGCATCCGCGCGCCGCGACCCGGCACGCCGGCGGCCCGTGCGCGGGACGCGGACTCGCCGGCCTCAGGCTCCGTGAGGCCCGTCTGCGGCCGCGGCTCACGGTCGCGCGATCGTGCTCCTCTCTGAATGGCCATTCAGTCTGTACTCGAATGGCCGTTCGATATTTGTGCACTCCGTCACCTGCGCCTAGAATGGCCCACCTGCAGCTCGATGCACCCGCCACGCGGCTCACCGCAGGCGCGGCCTCAAGGAACGAAGAAAGGACACCGCCATGCTGAAGCGCTTCCTCCTCACCCCGGGGCCGACGCCGGTGCCGCCCGAGGTGCTGGCCGCGCTGAGCGAGCCCGTCATCCATCACCGCGCGCCGCGCTTCACCGAGATCCTCACCGAGGTCGTCGCCGGGCTGAAGTACGTCTACCAGACCGAGAACGACGTGCTCGTCTTCGCCGCCTCGGGCACCGGTGCCATGGAGTCGGCGGTCGTCAACGTCGTGAACCCGGGCGACACGGTCGTGGTGGCGTCGGTGGGCAACTTCGGCGAGCGCTGGCTCAAGCTGACGCGCGGCTGGGGCGCCGAGGTCGTGGCCCTCGAGTACGAGTGGGGCACGAAGGCTCACCCTGCGGACATCGAGCGGGCGCTCGCCGAGCACCCCGAGACCAAGGCCGTCTACGTGCAGTTCTCCGAGACGTCGACGGGCGTCGTCAACGACATCCGCGCCATCGGCGAGATCGTCGCGAAGACCCCGGCGATCCTCGTCGTCGACGCCATCTCGGGCCTCGGCGCCACCGACCTGAAGACGGACGAGTGGGGCGTCGACGTTTGCGTCGCCGGCTCGCAGAAGGCGCTCATGGTGCCGCCCGGCCTGGCCTACGTCGCGGTCTCGGAGAAGGCCTGGAAGGTCGTCGAGGCCGCGACGCAGCCGCGCTTCTACTTCGACTGGGTCGCGGCGCGCAAGAAGATGACCGGCGACTCCGCGCAGACGCCCTACACGCCGGCGGTCTCGCTCATGGTCGCCCAGAACGCCGCCGTCGCGCTCATCCGCGAGGAGGGCCTCGAGAACGTCTTCGCTCGGCACCGTGTGCTCGGGCGCGCCTGCAAGGAGGGCGTCAAGGCGCTCGGCATCGAGCTCTTCGGCCCCGACGACCCCGAGGCCAACTCGGTCACCGCCTGCAAGGTGCCCGACGGCGTCGACGGCGGCAGGATCACCAAGCTGGCGCGCGACAGGTACGGAGTCTGGCTCGCCGGCGGCCAGGGCAAGCTCAAGGGCCGGATCTTCCGCTTCGGGCACTGCGGCTACTTCGGGGCCAGCGACATCCTCGTCGGCATGGGCGTCGTCGAGATGGTGCTCGCCGAGCTCGGTCACGACGTCGCCTTCGGGGCCGGCGTCGGGGCCGCCGAACGGGTGCTCATGAAGAGCCCCGTCCAGCTCTGAGAGGAGGGGGCATGACCGAGCAGAAGCGGGTCCTCGTCAAGGAGAAGCTCGCCCCCGAGGGCATCGCGTATCTGGAGGAGCAGGGCTTCGCCGTCGACGTCGGCACCGACTGGGACGCCGACGAGCTGCTGGCCCGCATCAAGGACTACCACGGGCTGATCATCCGCTCGGCGACGAAGGTCACCGCCGACGTCATCCGCGCCGGCGTGAACCTCGAGGTCGTGGGTCGCGCCGGCGTCGGCGTCGACAACATCGACGTCGCCGAGGCGACGAAGCGCGGCGTGGTCGTCGTCAACGCGCCGCAGAGCAACGTACTCAGCGCGGCCGAGCACACCATCGCCCTCATCATGTGTTGCGCCCGCGCGATCCCGCAGGCGCACGCCGACCTCAAGGCCGGGCGCTGGGAGAAGGGACGCTGGGGCAAGGGCGGCGTCGAGCTCCAGGACAAGGTGCTGGGCATCATCGGCCTGGGGCGCATCGGCTTCCTCGTCGCCGAGCGCGCCCGCGGCCTCAAGATGAAGGTGATCGCCTACGACCCGTTCGTCCCCGCCGAGCGCTTCCACGAGCTCGGCCTGGAGCGGGCCGACACGCCGGGGCGCATCTACCGCGAGGCCGACTTCATCACCGTGCACCTCCCCAAGAGCGCCGAGACGATGGGCTTCATCGACGACGACGCCTTCGCCCAGATGAAGGAGGGCGTCCGCATCATCAACGTGGCCCGCGGCGGCATCATCGACGAGGAGGCCTGGGCGCGGGCCGTCGCGAGCGGCAAGGTGGCGGCCTCGGCGGTCGACGTGTACCCGTCGGAGCCGACCACGTCGTGCCCGCTCTTCGTCCACGACTCGGTGGTCTGCACGCCGCACCTCGGGGCGTCGACGAAGGAGGCTCAGCTGCGCGCCGGCACGATCATCGCCGAGCAGGTCGCGCTCGCCCTGCAGGGCAAGTTCGCGCCCAACGCGGTCAACGTCCCGCTGGTGCCCGGCGAGGAGGCCGACGAGCTGATGCCCTACCTCGGGCTGTGCGAGCTGCTCGGCAAGCTCATCGTGCAGGTCGCCGAACGGCCTCCCGAGGCGGTGGATATCACTTACGAGGGTGTCATCGCGCGCTACGACACGCGCATCCTCACGCTGGGCGTACTGCAGGGCATGCTCGCCGGCAGGGTCGAAGACGTGAACTTCGTGAACGTGGCAGGGATCGCCGAGGAGCGCGGGCTGGTCGCCCGCGAGGTCAAGGAGCCCGTGGCGAAGGACTATCTGAACGTGATCCGCGTGAGCGCCCGCGACGGCGACGACCAGGTCGAGGTAGCCGGCACCACCATCGGACCGGCGCACCGGCCGCGCTTCGTCGGCGTCTATGGGCACAGCATCGACATCGAGCCCGTCGAGCACATGGTCTTCCTGCGTGCGACCGCCCAGGTCCCGGGGACGTTCGGCAAGATCGGCACCAAGATGGGCGAGTTCGGGGTCAACATCTCGCAGGTGACGGTGGCGCCGTCGCTGCCCGGAGAGCCCGAGGTCATGGGCCTCGCCATCAGCGACCCGATCACCGACGCGCAGCTTGCGGAGATCATCGCCGCCGCCGGACTGCTCGACGCGAAGCGGGTGACGCTCTAGCCGCACCGGGCGCGAGAGGCGCGACGGCGAGGGGGGCGGGCTCCGGCCGGAGCCCGCCCCCCTCGCCACGCAGGTCACGCCCGCCGCGGCGCCGTCACTCCCGGGGCGGCGTCACCGCCGCCGCGGCGACACTCGCGCCGCGCGTCACCGCCGTCGCGGCTCCGCTCCGCGCCGCGGCGACACTCGCGCCGCGCGTCACTCGTCGTCGCGGCGCAGCAGACGGCCCACGTCCGGCCCCTTGGGGACGCTCATCCCCAGACCACGCCGCAGGAAGCTGGAGACCGGGTCGGGCTTGCGGCCCTCGTCCTCGAGCACCTCGTAGCGCTCGATGGCCGAACGCATGGCGCGGGCGGCCACGAAGCGGACCGGTTCGGGGGGCAGGTAGCTCGGCGGGTCGGAGACCAGGGGCGAGCGCGCGTGGTCGTCGTCGCGCTCGAGGGCCACCGAGGCCAGCGTGCGCCCGATCAGGTTGCTCGGGGCGACGCCGTTGCCGCCGTAGCCGATGCCGTAGTGGATGTTGCGCGCCGCGCCCAGGGTGCCGACCCAGGGGAAGCCGTGCTGCGTACGCTCGACCGGCCCGCCCCAGCTCCACTCGACGACGAGGTCGGCGGAGGCGGGGAAGAGTTGCCGCAGGTCGGCCACGATGCTCTCCACCTCGGCCCTGTCGTGGTAGTGGGCCGGGATGACCCGGCCGGCGAAGCCGAGCTGGCCGCCGCCGCGGCCGAAGACGAGCCGGTCGCCGGCGGTGCGCTGTCCGTAGTGCACGGCCGTGCGCCCGTCGGAGAACGGCCGGCCGCGCCGCCAGCCCATGTCGTCGAGGACGGCGGGGGAGGGGGAGGTGGCGACGACGTGCGACGGGATCACGAAGACGGTGCGGCGCAGTTCGGAGACCTGGGCCATCCAGGCGCCGGCGGTGAGCACGACCTTGGCGGCACGCACGGTGCCGGCGGGGGTCTCGACGACGGCCGGCTCCGTGCGGCGCAGGCGGGTCATCGGGGTGGCCTCGAAGACGCGCACGCCTGCGGCCACGGCGAGCCGGCGCAGGCCCTGCGCGAGGAGCGCCGGCTGCACGCCGCCGGCGGTCTTGAGCACCACGCCGCCGAGGGCGCGCGGCGAGCCGCAGGCCGCCTGTGCGGCCTCGGCGTCGAGGAGCTCGACGTACCCGGCGGCGCCGTAGCGCTCGCGCTCGGCGTTCTCCTCCTCGAAGCGCGCCATCTGCGCCTCGGAGAGCGCCACCGTGACGCCGCCCTCGAGCGTGAGGTCACACGCGATCTCGCCGTCGGCCACCGTGCGCGCGATCTCGTTCACGCTCTCGACCGACTGCTCGAGCAGCCAGCGCGCCTGGTCGGCGCCGAACAGGCCGACGAGCGACGGCAGGGCGTCCTGCCAGCCGTTGACCCAGCCGCCGTTGCGCCCCGACGCGCCGAGCCCGCAGACGAACTGGTCGAGCAGGACGACGTCGGTCTCGGGGGCGAGACGCTTCACGTACAAGGCGGTCCAGAGGCCGGTGAAGCCGCCGCCGACGATGCAGAGATCGGCGGTGACCGTCCCGGTCAGCGGCGTGACGTCGGGCGGCGGGACCCAGCGCTCGTCGCCCCCGCACCAGTAGACGCCCGCCTGCGGCAGGTTCGCGCCCGCCTCTGGACCGCCCGTCATCGCGCACCTCCGGCTCCGCCGATCGTCGGTGCCAAGGCTATCAGCGGGCGCGACGGCGTGGAAGGACGGCGGCCGCGGCCGGCAGCCGGGCTCGCGCCACCGGCCGCGGCCGCCGGTCCGCCGCGGGCGGACCGGCTCGCGGGCGCTCGTCGCCGTCGCGCGCCCCGCCGCCCAGACGGCCGCAGCCGCCGCCGGCCGTGCGCCGCCGTGCGACGGCTCCCGCCTTGACAGCGCGGCGGCAGCGGCTATGCTCCACCCACCCGGGTGGTTTTCTTTCGGCACCCGACACGGCGTGTCGGCGCCGGGAGTCCGTGCGCGGCAGTGCGCGGCGGGGCGCGGGCCGGTGGCCCGCGACGAACGGTGGAGCGGCGGAGGCACACCACTCGGGCCGGGACGCAGTCACGATGGGAGGGACCATGACACAGGCGTTCGAAGATCCCGCGACGACAGGGCTCGAGCAGGACTTCCTCGGCCATCTCTGGCCGCCGTTCACGCAGATGCAGGGCCTCAAGCCCATCATCATGGAGCGCGCCGAGGGCGCCCTCGTCTACGACACCGAGGGCAACGAGTACATCGACGCCTTCGCCAGCCTGTGGACGGTGAACGTGGGCCACGGCCGCACCGAGATCTACGACGCGATCAAGGCCCAGATGGAGAAGCTCGCCATCTACCACATCTTCCAGATCGCCAACGAGCCGACCATCAAGCTCGCCGCCAAGGTCGCCTCCCTCATGCCGGGTGACCTCGACCACGTCTTCTTCACCCTCGGCGGCGGGGAGTCGGTGGAGACCGCGGTCAAGATGGCGCGCCAGTACTGGCGCAACAAGGGCCAGGGCACCAAGTACATGGTCATGTACCGCGACCGCTCCTACCACGGCACGACGATGACCGCGACGAGCGCCCAGGGCCTCTCGGTCAACCGGCAGAAGTTCGAGCCCCTGCTGCCCGGCTTCATCAAGCTGGGCGCCCCCTACTGCTACCGCTGCGCCTGGCACAAGACCTACGGCGAGGACTGCCGCATGGAGTGCGCGAAGGCGGTCGAAGAGGAGATCACCTTCTACGGCGCCGAGAACGTGGGCACCATGCTGGGCGAGACGATGATCGGCACCGGCGGGGTGATCCCGCCGCCGCCCGAGTACTGGCCGATGGTGTGCGAGATCTGCAAGGCCAACGACGTGCTGGTCATCAACGACGAGGTCATCACCGGCTTCGGGCGCTCGGGCACCTGGTTCGGCTTCCAGCAGTTCGGCTCCGACCCCGACCTCATCACCATGGCCAAGGGGCTCTCGTCGGGGTACCTGCCGCTCGGCGCCGTCGGCGCGCGCGACCACGTCTACGAGGCGTTCCTCGGCGACGCGAGCAAGGCGTTCATGAGCGGGGCCACCTACATGGGGCACCCGCTCTGCTCGGCCGCCGGGCTCGCCAACCTCGAGATCATCGAGCGCGAGAAGCTCGTCGAGCGCTGCGCCGAGGTCGGCGCCTACTTCCAGGAGGGCCTCAAGACGCTGCTCTCCCACCCCATCGTCGGCGACGTGCGCGGCGTCGGGCTCGTCGCCGGCATCGAGTACGTCAAGGACAAGGCGACGCGCGAGTGGTTCCCGCCCGCGGTCGGGGCGGCCATGAAGGTGCGCGACGAAGCCTTCAGGCGGGGCGTCTTCGTGCGCCTGCTGGGCGGCGGCATGTGCCACGCGATCGCGCCGCCGTTCATCATCAGCAAGGAGCAGATCGACACCGTCGTCAGCGTCCTCGACGAGTCGATCGGCGTGGTCGAGAAAGAGCTCGGGTACTGAGCCCGGGGCGAGGCAAGGAGCGATGATCATGGCCAAGGCGAAGGTCGGCGTCGTCGGCTACGGCGTCATCGGACAGCGGCTCGCGGACGGGGTCGCGCTGCAGGACGACATGGAGCTCGCGGGCGTGGTCGACGTCGCCCCGACGCTCGCCATCCGCGCCCTGCACGAGATCGGCATGCCCTACAAGCTCTACGTC
>Ga0209164_1002802_pt1 | contig 17560 bp, 13 predicted proteins | sample MTBNYHSulfiMetaG_FD_187458 | JGI IMG/M metagenome (GOLD analysis project Ga0209164, IMG submission 187458) | Enrichment culture microbial communities from rom New York Harbor, USA that are MTBE-degrading - MTBE-NYH (New York Harbor Sulfidogenic)... | ecosystem: Environmental > Aquatic > Marine >...
GTCGGTATAACCCAGGGCATCATCCAAAATGACCGGTGTTCCGCCATCCTTTGCCACTATCATGGAACAAGACAACCGGTACATCAAAGAAAGTTGTTCTCTTGTACCCCCGCTAAGGGAATCGAAGGGAACCGTGACACCGGAGACCGTTCTGCCGGTAATTTTCAAATCATCGTCGATAGTCACCTGAAATGAAGGGTCAAAGACCAAACGACCGAGTCTTTCAATTTTTTCTTTAAGCGGGGCCACATAAGCCCGGCTCGCCTTGTCCCGCTCTTCGCACATGATATTAAAAAGGCATTGGGCCGCGCCGGCTCTAAGGGCGGTCGCCCGGTTTTTAAACTCCAATTGTTCAAGTTGATTCTTTGCCGCGTTTAATTTTTCGTGAAGGCCCTCTTCGCCCTTTATTTTAAGACGGGTTTGGACCTCTATTAGTCCCTTGTCTTTTGAATCATAACTGATTTTTATCGTTTTCAGGGAACCTTTGGTGGAATCTGCCAAGGCTCTTACTTGTTCGGGGTTACACGCCTTTAAAGAGTCTGCGGCTGAACGGTATGCTGTCTCTTCTGAGAGCACCGCCCTATCGGCAGCGGTCAGGTTGGCATCGAGTGTTTCATCAGATTCTTTCTTACGGGACTTATCGAGGTTTTCTTGAGTCTGTTTGAGATCTTTGGCCATTTGCTCAAGTTTTGCCACGGCTTCCCTGTGCTTTATATTTACACCGTCGAAGAAGGAGCGGGCAGATTCGAGAGCCTTACGCGCATTTTCCAATTCGCCGTTCGCAGCCTGAAGATTTGCTTCGGCCTTTGTCCGTTCTTTTTTTGCCGTGTCGAAATCCGGGCAAATCGCGGGGTCTTTAACCCGCCTGACAAGGTAGTCTGGCACGCTTTGCTGGAGGTTGCGCAACCTTTGTTCAAGGCTTTCGTAAGTTATATCCCTGAGGTTTTCCTTCTCGACCCGAACTTTGTTTTCAACATCCCGCAATGCCTCCCGGCGTTCGTCATACGCTTTTCTGGCCTCGTCCGGGCCTGCCACAGTGGCGGCGGCACAGGCAGCCTGAAGGGCCTGACGAGAATCTTCAACCTTTCGGGCAAGCCCTTCTATGCTGGAGCCTGCGGTTATTTCGATATCAAGGGTTCCTGGAATGGACACCGTGGTCTTATCTGAAACGGTTATTTTTCGAACCTCGTTAGTATCCAGAACAACCTCTGCATCGTCGATGGACAGCCGACATTTAGAGATGGAACGGAGGAGAGCGCTTGGCGAACCTATTTCCATCCTGGCACAGGCGGTCTTATAACCGAGCTCAGCTTCCTTTATCCTGTCTAATGCGCGGGCATCTACCTTGTTCTTCGCCAACACCGTCTCTGCCTGGGCGGCGTCTTTACGGGTCTGGTCAATCCGTTGTTTGCGTTCGAGTAACTGATCCAGATCGAGTTTGTCGTGATAATAGTCGAAATCAGACCTCTTCAAGGCGATAAGGGATTCCGTTTCCTTTCTTTTTTGTTCGGCTTCGTCGGCCGCAGCCTTGGCTTTATTACGGGCTTCCTCGGCCTGAGACAAGGCCGGCAGGGCCATTGAACTGCTTTCTTGAAGTTCCCTGTGGGCATTGGCAGCGTTTTCTGCCGTACGAATCATCTCCCGGCGGATTTCTTTAGCGTGCCGGGCTGCCTGAAGAGTTTTTTGAGCGGATTCCTGTTTTAAAGCGGTCGCGGAAAGGGTATTTTCGAGCAAACTAATTTGCTCTATCTTGGTTGTGAAGCCTATCATCTGTTGAGATAGCTCTTCTTCCTGCTTCTTGAGCTGGACCAACTCCCTTTGCAATACAGGAACACGCTCGATATCGGTTTCGAGCGCATGGATGTCCTGTCCAATCGATCTGACCTCAGTTTCCTTTTCGGTCAGGGCGTTTCGCAGGTTCTGGAGTTCCTTCTTTTCGGTCCCACGACCAATCGTATAGTAGAGTTCATATTCCTGCGAAACCTTTTTGAACAAACTGAGCTCTTGCGGGGCGGCCGGATGAACCCCTGCGGCCTTGTCGAGTGCCGCAGATAATGCCTGTTTATTTTTTAGGTCCGGCTGGCCAATCGCCTCACCCTGCATGATAGATAAGGCCTTCCATAAATCGACATCAAGCGTTTCTTTAAGAATTTCATTCGCCCGGTCATGCGCCTGGCGGCCCGTGAGGTTTTCGGGGTTCGGTTTTATGATAGTAAGCTTAGTCTCGGGTTTTTTTAAGAATCGCTTGAAATAGGTAAACACATATTTGCCCGTCTCCATTTCCAGTTCAATTTCAGGGCCCACATCGTGATGAACAGGCTGGATGGCTTGAATGTCTTGGTTTTTACTGGTGTCCTGGTAGTCAAAGATCGTGTTTATGGCCTCGCCGAGACTGGACTTCCCCGACTCGTTCGGGCCTTCTATGCGGGTAATCCCCAAGGGACTGAACTTTATCTCGCGTGTGTTGATGCCCCGGTAATTGGCAACCTTAAGATGAAGGAGTTTCACGCGGCCTCCTTGGAAAGTCGGAGAAGGAGCATGAATGCATCGCGGGCAACGGAGCCTTCAGGCCCACCCTGGTCTATTTTATCCCGGAGCCTTTTTACCGTTGCATCGGCAAAGCCGGAAAAACCAAGATTGGTGAAGTCCGTATCATTGGGGATTACGAGGAGGTCGTCTTCGTTGATCACGGAGCCCGCCAGAACATCCTTGGCCGCAAGAATGTGGTTTTGAAGAACCCCGCGCAAAGAAAGTGTGAGCGAACCTTTGAGAACCAGTTTCACAACCGACCGTTCCCTGTTCGGGATGTCCTCCAGCTTTTTCCGGAGAGATTCCATATCGTCATTAGTATTCAAGTCCACTAATTCTTCGATAAAACTCCATTGTCCGATTTTCACTTCTTCGGTAGTGACATGGTCGGCATTCATAGTGACAATCTGGCAGAACCCTGAATGGTCTTCGCGGAAATCGGTGGATTCGGGGGTCCCGGAATACCAGATTCTGTCGCCGGAACCTACTTTCGTGAGCGAATGACGATCGCCTAAAGCTATAAAATGGACCTTCCCTTCCGAAATTGCGGCTTCAAGCTTGGAAACCGCAATCACATTTTCCGCTTCTTTATCGGGAGTAAATATGTCGATAATACCATGCCCCACACAGATACGCTTTATACTCCCTGCCGGAGGAAGCGTATTGAGCAAATCAACAATTGGGTTGCCGTTCGGCCGTTTAGACAGCCAAGGGGCGCCTACCAGTTCGAAACCCTCACCCACTTGAACAGGAGCCGCGTTCTCGATGATGTGGACATGAGCCGGTTTCTTTTCCATGAAAGTGCTGGAGCGGTAAACGGATGCCGCATTCAAAGGGTCATGATTACCGGGAAGGAGATAAACAGGGACCGACACCTCTTTGAGCGCTTCGATTGCCCGTGCGACGGTTTTACGGTCCACCTGGTTTGACTCGAAGGAATCGCCGCACACCAGCATAAACCGACATTGTTTTTCTTTGGCAATACGGCCCATTGTTCGAATGGCATCAAACCGCGCTTGGGTATAACGAGTCTGGGCCTCTTCCGAGAGGAAGCGGCGGGTCATACCCAATTGCCAGTCGCTGGTATGAAGGAAACAAATCATGGGTTAATCTTTACGATCTATTTATTGTTCATGTGCATTAAGTGCAGCAGCGTCAATCTTCCTCTAATCTGTAACTGTCTTGAAGATAATGAATAACAAGTTATCCTAAAGTTTCTGTATATTACCGCAACCCACAGGATTTCTGTAAAGTGTTACGATATTAAGAATATTATAATTTTCTGGACGCACTACTGTTCCAAAAACACAAAAAAAAAGACCTATCACCTTTCAATCAGGTGATTCGGCCTTATGTTATGTTCTCATCAGTTTTAAGAATTCTTCCCATCAAAGACTCCCTATTCCTTTCCGTCCAGTATCTTTTTATGGGTTGATATTTTCTGTTTCTTTTTTACTACCAAACGATTGAAATGCCAAGCAAAAAATTTAAATATCTTTTGTTTTTGGGTTAGGTTTCACCATGCGACCTTTTGCCCTTTCGACTTTTTGTCTGCTCTAAATAATAGTTTTGACACATCGCGCTAAGGCATCTTCCCAATGAGGCATAATGAGGCCGGTCCTTTCCGTTAACTTTGCGCACCGCAAGACGGAATTGTTTGGCCTTTGCGCTGCTCGCCCAGAGTACGATGAAGAGATGGGGACGAGTTTCATAGAACTGCCAATAAGATCAAGGATCTTTTGGGCAAATTCAAACCACGTACAACAGCCGCTATTCGTAATATGAAAAATCCCTTTTAAATCCTTTTCTACTAATAACGAAATTGCCTGACTCAAATCCTTCGTATATGTAGGGGATCCCTTCTGATCATTCACCATCGCAAGTTCGTTTTTCCCCCGGGAAAGTTTTATAATCGTGTTCAAAAAATTCGCTCCCTTTTTCGCAAACAGCCACGATGAGCGGATAATAAGATAATCGTCTAAAATTTCTTCAACATACTTCTCCCCCTGCAATTTTGATAAGCCATAAACAGAAATCGGATGAGGGGGATCATCTTCACCATAAGGTGTATTCTTTTTACCATCGAACACGTAATCCGTGCTCAGGTAAATACATTTTGCCCCCATTTCTCGACATCCAATCGCAACATTTTTTGCACCCTGAGCATTTACAACAAAAGCTTTTTCTTTCTCCTGTTCACAGAGATCAACCATAGTAAAGGCGGCCACATTAATCACAACCTGAGGCTCAAGTCTTTTAATGATCTCGATGGTCCGGTCATAATCACCGATATCCAGTTCCTGTATGGTGCTGCCGATACATACGTCTTTTCCCTTGAGCGCTCGAAAAAGCTCCCCTCCCAGCATTCCATCCGCACCAATGATCAATATTTTTTTCATACCACCAAGCCTAAGAACGGTTGCCGTAGATCCGCTGATAGTAGTTTCGATATTCCCCGCTCTTGATTTGCGCCCACCATGATTTATTGTTTAAATACCACGTGATGGTTTTGTCTATTCCGGTTTCAAAAGAGTGTACGGGCTTCCACCCTAATTCTTTTTCCATTTTATCAGCCGCAATTGCATATCTGCGATCATGCCCCAAACGGTCTTTCACAAACGTAATGAGCGTTTTTGGTTTATCTAATTTTTCGAGAATCGCTTGGGTGACGGCCATATTTGTCCTTTCACAATTTCCCCCGATATTATAAATTTCTCCTTCCTTCCCCTTTCGCAAAACCAGATCGATTGCTCGACAGTGGTCTTCCACATAAATCCAGTCGCGGATATTAAGACCATCACCATAAAGCGGTAAGGGTATATTTTCAAGAGCATTGGTGATAAATAATGGAATAATCTTTTCGGGAAATTGATAGGGGCCATAATTATTCGAACAACGAGTAATAATAACGGGAAGTTTAAAAGTCTTGCAATACGCCCGGCAAATCAAGTCGGCGCTGGCTTTACTTGCCGAATAAGGACTGTTCGGTTTAAGATGCGACTCTTCCGTAAATTTTCCTTCTGGCCCTAAAGAGCCATAAACTTCATCGGTTGAAATCTGAATAAATCGGTTTATTTTATATTTCTTTATCCCTTCCAACAAAGTCTGGGTGCCCAATACATTTGTCTGAATAAAAACATCTGTTTCTTCGATACTGCGATCAACATGTGACTCGGCGGCAAAGTTAATTACGGCATCAAAGCCTTGCGCTAAAAGATTATCAATTAATGCACGATCGCTAATATCACCTTTAATAAATTGATACCGTAAACGGCAGGTATCCGTACATTCAATTATTGAAAGGTTTTCCAGATTTCCTGCATAGGTTAATTTATCCACATTGGTTATCTGAACGTCCGGATAGGTTTGCAGCATGAAAAGGATATAATTAGATCCGATAAAACCTGCGCCTCCGGTTACTAAAATTTTCATCATCGCGCTTTTAAAGGAAGATTGTTAACCGTCCTTACGATTCCAATCATAAGGGATATCATTATCATAAGGATGAACCCGGTATTCATCCGGAAGAGAGTAGTTATACGCCTCAGTAGGTATATTGATGACCATGGCTTCATGTTCACTGATACATTTAAATCCGTGAAAAACTAAAGGAGGGATATGCAGAAGCTGCGGATTGTAGTCACCGAGAAAAAATTCATTTACTTCCCTACAGGTGGGTGAATCCATGCGGCTATCATAAAGAACAATCTTCATCATACCTTTGACGACTATCATGTTATCATATTGCGCTTTATGATAATGCCATCCTTTCACGACACCAGGAAGGGCGGTGGTCATATATACCTGCCCAAACTTCATAAAAATTTCTTCATCAGACCGAAGCATCTCCATCAAACGCCCTCGCTCATCGGGGATTATCTTTAACGGTTTAGTTTTAACTCCAATGATCATAGCGCTAATCCTTTTTTTAAATTTTGTTCGCACCGGTTTCTGCCACTAAATTTGTGGCTGTTCTCAATGAATCAAAGGTTCCGGCATCAGTCCACCAGCCGTCTAATATTTCATACGTCATATCCCCTCGCTTAATATAAACATTATTTACGTCGGTTATCTCCAGTTCACCGCGTCGCGAAGGTCTAAGGGTTCGGATAATGTCAAATACAGAATTATCAAACATATAAATTCCAATCACCGCATAGTCCGACTTGGGGACATCAGGTTTTTCCGCAATGGCTGTTACCTTATCCCCATCTAACGTCGGGACTCCAAAGCGTTTTGGGTCGGGCACCTTTTTCAATATAATTTTTGCTCCCTTTTTCTGCTTTTTAAAATTTTCTACTGCCTGGTTAATATTTGTTTCAATAATATTATCTCCCAAGATAATACAAATTTTACCGTTATCGGCGAACTCTTCGGCCAGGCTCAATGCCTGAGCAATTCCTCCCTCACCTTCCTGATAGGTATATTCGATATGCTTAAGGTTAAGTTCTTTTCCATTCCCGATGAGCCTTAGAAAATCACCCGCGTTGTTCCCTCCGGTTACCAGTAAAACATCAGTAATCCCGGCATTAGCCAACGTTTGAATGGGATAATAAATCATCGGTTTATTGTAAACCGGCAGCAAATGTTTATTGGTTATTTTCGTAAGGGGAAAAAGGCGTGTTCCTAATCCTCCGGCAAGAATGACCCCTTTCATTACACCTCCACGTTGCGTGACGTTATACTAAGTCGCCTTCATTTGCATATCTTTGTTGTCTCCTCGTCATACTCCTCGACGTACTAAAACGTACGCCTGCGTCGATTCCTCGTCGCCGCCTCGATCTGCTTTTGAATGCAACTTTGTATTAGATACATCTTTACTTTTATCATACGTTTTTTTAACATCTTTTTCATAAAAAAACAAGAACCATAGAATGTATAATTTAACCGATTACGACTCAACTATTTTCTTAAACGCGTCTTCGGTTATTATAGGAATTCCCAGATTTTTTGCCTTTTCATATTTAGAGCCAGGGTCAGATCCCACAACCACAAAGTCGGTTTTTTTGTTTACGCTTGAAGATATTTGGGCGCCTAAAGATTCTGCCCGCTTTTCAGCTTCGTGCCGGGTAAACTGGGTTAACGTCCCGGTGAAGACAATCGTTTTACCCTGTAATGCTCCTTCTTTTTTTTCCTTTTTGGCCCTGATTTTAATCCCAACGTTTCTTAACCTTTGGATAAGCTCACGGTTTCCTTTTTGAGAAAAAAAGCCAACAACGCTTCGCGCCACTTCCGGGCCGATTTCATTTATTTGCATCAGTTCATCTTCGGTGACGTCCATTAAATCCTCAAGAAGTGGGTAGTGCTCCGTTAAAATCGTTGCCAGATGTTCCCCGACATGGCGAATTCCCAAAGCATAGATGAAACGGTCTAAGTCCCTCTCTTTGCTCCCTTCAATCGCTTTGATGATATTGGCAGCCAATTTTTCTCCCATCCGCTCAAGGGAGATAAGGTCTTTAGCTTTCAGCATATAAAGATCAGCCACATTTTTGATGATCCCCTCATCCACAAATTTATCAACCAGTTTATCCCCCAGCCCATCGATATCCATTGCTCTCTTAGAAGCAAAGTGTTTGATCGTTTTCTTGAGCTGTGCAGAGCAAGAAAGATTGAAACAACGGTAAATCGCCTCTCCTTCCAATCTTACCACCTCGGAACCACAAACCGGACATGCCAGAGGAATCCTGAAGGGAACTGTTTTATCCGGCCTTTTTTCCTTTACCACCGATACCACTTCCGGGATAACATCGCCTGCTCTTTGAATTACTACCGTATCACCGACTCGAATATCTTTTTTTTCGATTTCATCTTGATTATGGAGGGTGGCACGGCTCACGGTTACTCCGGAAATTGAAACCGGTTCCATAATGGCAACCGGGGTTATCGCTCCGGTGCGACCAACCTGGAGCTTTATTTCGATTATCTTTGTTATCGCCTGCCGTGGGGGGAACTTATACGCCAACGCCCACCGGGGGCTTCGTGAAATGGTGCCTAATTTTTCCTGAAGAAGAAATTCATTTACCTTAATTACTATCCCGTCAATCTCATAGTTAAGTTCTTCCCGTATCTTTTCCATGCGACGATAATACTCGATGACTTCTTTGATATTCGTGCACAACTGAATTCGGGGATTTACTTTAAATCCCCATTGGGGCAGAATTTTTAAAAGCTCCCATTGCGAGGTAAAAGAATACCCTTCAACTAAACCGACGCCATAACAAAAAAAATCTAAAGGCCTCTTTGCGGTAATAAAGGAATCAAGCTGACGAAGAGATCCTGCCGCCGCATTGCGGGGATTAGCAAACCGTGGCTCGCCTTTTTCATCCTTTTGGCGATTAAGTTCATGAAAAGACGTTATACCGATAAATACTTCTCCTCGTACTTCTAATCGTGGGGGAATCGTTTTATTTTTTTGGGTGATGAGGGTAAGAGGAATCGATTTTATAGTCTTGAGGTTTTGAGTAACATCTTCGCCAGTCATGCCATCCCCACGGGTTGACCCCACATCAAAAACACCATCTAAATAGACAAGCTCAACTGCTAAGCCATCAAGCTTTGGTTCGGCCACGTAGGTGATTTCCGTGTTATCTTTAAGAAACCTTTTCAGCCGAAGGTCAAATTCGATTATTTCTTCTTCCGTAAAGGCATTCCCCAAACTCAGCATGGGAAGATTATGGGTAACCGCCTTGAAGGATTCGAGCGGTGGAGCGCCAACCCGTTGCGTTGGTGAATCAAGAGTAATCAGGTGAGGATATTTCTTTTCTAATTCTTCCAGTTCTCGAAAAAAACGGTCATAATCCTGGTCGGAAATTTCAGGGCTATCCAGCACGTAATACCGATAGTTGTGGTAATGTATGCTCTCACGGAGATCCTGAATTGTCTTTTTAGGATCACTCATCGTGCCGTATCCTTACAAAACTAATGCGTCAGCGCAGCAATCTTGCGGCAAGCTTCAAGCATATCCGCAGGAATGTCAAAGCCGCCATGCGTGGGGCTTTCCCCGGTAATCATCCTTACTAAACGTCTCCTTCTTTTAGCTTCGCGAATATTATCCGAGCCTACGGGGTCATAATTGAAGCAAATCGCTCCTTTCGGATTTTTAAGAAAATCGAGCGTCAGATAAAAAGAAAGTTTTTTAAGCACTTCTATGTAGTCCCGGCTTACCTCCCATCGGGAATTCTGTGACACTACATTAACGGCGGCACGCCAATGGCGCAAATCATATAAATGAAGAGTGGTGGAAAAAATGAGTTTTTTGGTTTTAAAAGGAAGGACCCGATGCGGCACTGTCTGGGTAATAAAGTCATCATCTCTCGGATCATGACTTACAATTACCTTTTTGGCAATCTTCCAATGTTTTTTTTCGGTAAATATATCAGAGCGATATTCCCAGTAAAGATGACCGAATTTACGGGTAGTCGACGTACGATAAAGCTGACTGGGGATATAAACGTTGTGAGCCACTGTATCCGCAACAAGATGGGAAAGATAACCATAAGTAAAGGCTTTCTCAAACGGAGCCTGAGCGGCTAAAAGCATATTCCGACCAATTGACCAGTTATGACAATGATCATTTCTCCTCCGTGAACCTTTACCGATAAAGATATCAGCGCTGATAAGTCCGTACAGGAAATCAAGGGGATAGGATTGGACTAATTCTCTGATAAGCGGCAAAACAACGTTGAGGTTATTGAAAATAAACTCACCTTGAGCAATATGTATCCCCGCTCCCCATGCCCAGACATCCCTGCTGCACAAAAACAGGAAGACGACCAAGAACGTAAAAAAGGCTGAGATGGTTTTCATCGTTATTGTGCGGACTTTAACGGCACTCTTGATTTCAGCAAGGTTTTAATAAGACTATTCTGATACGCACGCCAAAACCGAAATCGGACTTTCATTGTTTCATAATCTTTTTCATTATCAATATCCAGAGCCGCTCCGGTCAATGTGGTTTCCACTATTTTAAACCGACAGCCAAGGAAATTTCTCACCACCCCTTCAATATCTTCCACACTGATGATTCTCCGGAAAGGGGGGGTCAGGCTTTCCAAGCCCATACGGGAAAGGAAAAGATTCCAGTGGAGAATAAGAAAATAATATATCCCTCTCCTTTGCACATGAGCCCGATAAAATTCTAAGAGAAGTTTCAGAAAGTATACAAATTGTTTTTGATAGCGATAATCATACATCCCTTGAATGCTGTGACGGTTCTTGATTTTTAATGGCTTAATCAGATGGAGGTTGTTTTGGCGATACTTTTTCCCTTTAACATAAAAGTACGCCATCTTAATTCCCCGCTCTTCCCTGGTGGGATAAAAGGGCATAAGCCCTTCTTCAGTGCTCATCCCTAAAGAATAATCGAAAGAATTCATGTCGCATTGTTCGAGAAACTCACCAATTTCCTGGGGGGTAATCAGAGGGGTATCTCCCGGCATATAAAGCATTGCCTTTTCTTCATCCGCCCACTCAGGACTCCGATTATTTTTCCTTTCTATTTCCAGAGCTTTATCGAAAGCGACAAAAGCATTTTCAAATAAATTTCTTCTTTGCTCCAAAGCAATAATCTTGTCGGGGGCCTTCAACGCGCGAATATTGCGCGAAATGCTCTTTTGTATTCGATCCTGATCACCCACAATGAAAATTCGATTCACATACTGTGATTCTTCCAAAGCCTTCAAGGAATAAAAAAACAGGGGCAACCCATTAAGATCTAAAAAATTTTTATTATCCCCCTGAATCGGACGAATTTTTCCCCGGTCCCCAATAAGAATAGCCGCGTCAATTTTCATAGGATTAAAAATACGTCAGGCATTAATTTTGATGAAGCCGTAAAAAGTCAACAATCAGACGGCATTTTTACGAAGCCGTCAATTTTCTTTCCACCCATACTTCCCAATCAACGGCACAAAAACACAAAAAGTAAAATTTTCTTTTTCGATCTTGTCCCCTTTTTTAGTAACTTTATAAAGGCTCTGCGAGTAGCGAGAACCTACCGGAATAACGAGTACGCCCCCATCGTTAAGCTGTTCAACCAATACCTGAGAAATATCCGGAGCGCCGGCAGTCACAATAATTCCATCAAACGGGCTTTCCTCGCGCCACCCATACGTCCCATCCCCTCCTTTAAATTTAATAGTCTTGTACCCCAAGTGGGTAAGGATCTGCTGAGCTTTTTCTAATAAAATCGGAACTCGCTCAATAGTATAAACGTGCTCAGCCAGTTCAGCCAAGATCGCGGTTTGATACCCGGAGCCGGTTCCAACCTCCAACACTTTCTCACCACCTTTTAAACCCAAGCATTCGGTCATGAGGGCAACCATATACGGTTGAGAGATCGTTTGGCCCTCTCCGATGGAAAGAGGTCCATCATGGTAAGCGCTTTCTCTCAATTTTTCCGGGACAAAAAAATGCCGAGGAACTTTCCGCATGGCTTCCAAAACCCTCTCGTCCTTAATACCCCGTGAAACGAGCTGGCGTTTAACCATCTGGTCACGTTGCTCTTCCCAATCCATCATTCTCCTTACTTAAAAAGTAATTAATTATAAGGAAAAATGTTGTAACTGATTTAAAACATATTCTCTTATTTGTTGAGGTTTAGGAATATCAGCCACAACATCACTATCAGCAATAAGGGGTAAAAACAAAGATTCCAATGCTGCGCCGCAATCGCAATAAGTTGTCGCTTTTTCTCTTGGAATAACTTTCGTTTGAAAACAATGAGGACATCGTAAAAGCTTTTTTCTCCCCGAGGGTTTCCCCCTTTTTGATAGAGGCTTCCCTTCAACTTCAACTATGTCGAGTGAAAAATCAACCACCGGAGCATTAGCAATACTCGTTCCTACTCCAAAGGCATCCACCAGGTGGTAAAGTTCCTGAATAGCCTTTTCATCGATATTCCCGCTTACAAAAATCTTAATCTTATCAAAACCATGCAAATCAAGCTCCCATCGGACTTCTTCAATAATCTTTAAAAAATTACCCCGACGGGATGATGGTGTGTCTAAACGAACAGCAAAGAGGTCCTTTCCCAAAGCGTGGGCCACCTCCAACGCCGCAAATTTTTCATCGTGAAAGGTGTCAATGAGAGAAACTCGTGGAACTTTTTTGGAAATAACATCATGAAAAGCCTTAGTAGCTTCAACCGTATCTCCCATAACCAAAATTAAGGCATGAGGCATGGTGCCGACCGGGTCTTCACCGATAAATTCTGCGCTTTTTACTACCGCCACCCCATCACATCCACCGATAAATGCGCTCCGTTCAACCATCGGCGCAATTGCCGGATGCATCCGACGGGCGCCAAAACTTGTTATTGGTTTGTCTCCGGCTACCTTTCGACATCGTGCTGCGGCAGTTGCAATGCCGCTTGCCTGGCAGATAAAACCGAGCAACGCGGTTTCAAAAAGAGCAAAATCCTGATAATAACATTCGATCTCCAAAACTGGTTCATAGGATTGGAAGATTGTTCCTTCTTTTAATCCATTAACCGTAACGGGTTTACCCGCAAGCAATTCAACACCTTCCTCAATACCGGCAAAAACAGCCCAGCTCCATTCATTCGGCAAGCCTTTAGTCCACACTTCAGCTGCCACCCGTTTATTGATTCCCCGAGCTTTGAGTATCTCCAGTGTCCGGACAAAATAAATATCAGTAACCTTCCCGGACTTTATCTCATCGTCGTTGGCGACATGAAACATTGCTTACTCCCTCACCATGGTCAAAAGCATCTTAAATCTCTTTACCGCCTTCAGAGCATGGGGTTGATGAGCGGGCATTATCAGCATTTCACCCTTACTCACCTTAAAAGGCTTTCCGGAAATAGTAATGTTTGCTTCCCCATCCAGAATATAAACAAGAGCATCAAATGGAGCGGTGTGTTCACTCAAACCTTGGCCTTCATCAAATGCAAAAAGGGTTACGGTTCCGGTTTTTTTCTGTATAATCGTTCGACTTACCACCGAACCTTCCTGATAGTCTGCCAGCGCAATCAATTGCGATGGTTGCGAACTAAGAATTTCCATATTTATATTTCACTTTAATCCAACAATAAAAGTGTCATGCTGAACTTGTTTCAGCATCTCATGAGACCCTGAAACGAGTTCAGGGTAACAATACAACCGGTACCGTAACTGCCTTTTGGGCAGTTATCACTGGGTTAAGGTTTTATTTTAAATTATAAAAAACATCTTTCCCCAAATATTGAGCGGTCTCACCAAGCTCCTCTTCAATACGAAGAAGCTGATTATATTTGGCAACCCGGTCGGTCCGAGACGTGGAACCAGTCTTGATAAGTCCGGTATTGCAACCGACCACCAGGTCAGCAATAGTAGTATCTTCGGTTTCACCCGAGCGGTGTGAAACCACCGCAGTATACCCGGCTTTTTTTGCCATTTCAATGGCATCAATCGTTTCGGTCAGCGTTCCGATCTGATTGAGTTTAATAAGAACCGAATTGGCAATTCCTTGTTCAATCCCTCGCTTAATGATCTTAGTGTTGGTCACAAAAATATCATCTCCCACAATTTGAACCTTTTTCCCTAACGTCTCAGTCAAAAGTTTCCAACCTTCCCAATCATCTTCCGCCATCCCATCTTCGATGCTGATAACCGGATACTTTTCTATCCATTCGCTATAAAAATCGATTAATTCTTCCACTGTCTTTTCCGGTTTAGCTTCTGCTTTTAAGACATACTTTCCATTTTCAAAAAATCCACTCGCGGCACAGTCGAACGCAAGGTATATGTCTTTGCCGGGTTGATAGCCCGCTTTCACAATCCCTTCCAAAATTAATTCAATCGCCTCGGTGTTTGACCTGAGGTTTGGTGCAAAACCTCCTTCATCACCAACCGCGGTATTGTAGCCTTTACCTTTAAGTACTTTTTTCAAGTTATGAAAAACCTCGGCGCCCATCTGGAGAGCCTGAGTAAAGCTATCCGCACCCACCGGTAAAATCATAAATTCCTGAATATCCACATTGTTATCAGCATGAGCGCCGCCATTAAGAATATTCATCATCGGAACCGGAAGCACCTGTGCATTTATCCCCCCCATATAACGATAAAGCGGCATCCCCAAATCTTCCGCCGCTGCTTTCGCGACCGACATCGAAACCCCTAAGATCGCATTCGCTCCTAAGGTGCCTTTATTATCGGTGCCATCAAGTTCAATCATGATCGAATCAATAAATTTCTGTTCGGTTGCAAAAAGCCCCACTATTTTCGGCGCAATCACCTCGTTAACATTTGTAACTGCTTTTTTCACTCCTTTGCCAAGAAACCGTTTAGCATCCTGATCGCGAAGCTCTAACGCCTCTCTTTCTCCTGTGGATGCTCCCGAAGGAACTTGTGATCTTCCCCGTGTGCCGGTTTCAAGGGTGACATCAACTTCAACCGTCGGATTACCCCGCGAATCCAATATTTCACGCGCATACACATCAATAATTTCACTCATTCCTAATCCCTCCATAGGTTAAAATTTACTTTTTAGCAGGCTTCAACACTACAAAAAGGGAATCGTCGCCCCGCTTAATAAAGAAAAGAATATTCTCACCAGGTTTTGCTTTCCCGATCGCCTCTGAATACTCTTGCAGATTTTTTACTTGTTTCCGGTTGACCTCTTTAATAATATCCCCCTTCATTATTCCGACGTCTTCCGCCGGTCCACCAGGTTCAATGCTGCTCACGATCACTCCTTCCTTCTCGCTAATCCCCAGTTTGCTGGCCAGTTCAGGAGTAATATCTTTAACGGTTACACCCAAGATGTTTTCGCTTTTTTTTGTGATAACTTCTTTTTCTTCTTCAGGCATCTCACCAAGGGTAACCGTCACGTTCATTTCTTTACCCTCACGGAAAATAACAATACTTGCTTTTTTCCCTATGGGTGTTCCTGCTACCATCCGTGGTAATGTGTCCATTTCCTTAATGTCTTTGCCATCAAATTTCACTATAATATCACCTTTTTTGATCCCCGATTTTGCAGCCGGACTGCCTTCCTGAACCTGAGCAACTAAGGCGCCTCGTCCTTCTGCAAGACCAAAAGATTGAGCGAGTTCCGGCGTAACTTTTTGGACCATAACGCCAAGCCACCCTCGTATTACCCGTCCTTTTTCTTTGAGCTGAGGAAGTATTTCTTTTGCCATATTTGACGGGATCGCAAAGCCGATACCATTAGCCTGAGCAACAATGGCGGTATTTATACCAATAACTTCTCCTTTGGTATTAACCAGCGGACCACCGCTGTTTCCGGGATTGATGGAAGCGTCCGTTTGAATAAAATTATCGTACGGACCAGCTCCGATGACTCGGCCTTTAGCGCTAACCACGCCCACGGTCACCGTATGTTCTAAGCCAAAAGGGTTGCCGACAGCCATAACCCATTCCCCGACTTCTAATGAATCCGAGTCACCTAACGTGACAAAGGGAAGATTCTCTTTTGTTTCCACCTTTATCACGGCCACATCAGTTTTTTCATCTTTCCCGATAATCTTGCCGGTATATTCTTTTTCATTTGAAAGACGAATTTTTATTTTGTCAGCTCCTGCTACCACATGATTATTTGTCAGGATATAGCCATCCTTGCTGATAATAAATCCTGAACCGAGGCTCTTTTCCTTATGTTCTTTTCCTGGTTGTTCACCAAAAAACCGATCAAAAAAATCATCGCCAAAAAAATCCCGGGGGGACGGCGTCCCAGGACCAAAATAATGACGAAACACATCATCTGCTCCTTTTACCATTTTTTCCGTGCTGATATTTACTACTGACGGATTAATTTGTTTGGCAACTTCAACAAAAGAAGGGCGATCGGCACTAAAACTGATATCTTTTTCTGCGGCAAAACCGTTATTCACCGGAGGCGTAATTATCAGAATGGCCAGAACTAACCACCCCAAAAGCAGAAATTCCTTTTTAATAAATCTGCTCTGTTGAGCTGTCTTTCGCAAACTATTTCTCATTCTGTACTCCTTTCATTGAAAAAAATTAATTAACAATCAAAAGCAAGTAGTATCACAACGTGACAATCATAATAACTACGCTAAATTCTCACCACCCATCGATTTCTCACCTTTTTTAAAGCTATTTTTTTAACCATTTGGGAACTATCGTGGTTTGCTTTTTGTTATTAAAATTATAGGAAAAAAATGATTATCAGTCAAGAAGCAGCTTTTTCATATAAAAATCTTTCTTTTTACTGATCAAAAAATAGATTTTTAGTTCACCTTTGTTATAATAAAAATAAATACAATCAGACATTATGATCTTTTTCTTATTATAAAATAAGAGGTTTCCTTTGCTAATCTCAAAAAAATCTCTCGATATACCTCCTTTCCTGGTGATGGATATTTTAGAAAAAGCTTATGAGATGGAAAGAGCGGGGCAAAGGGTAATCCATATGGAGGTGGGTGAACCTGATTTTGAAACCCCGCAATGCATAAAAGATGCGTGCATAAAAGCAATACGAGAAGGAAAGACCAAATACACTCATAGCCTGGGATTATTTGAACTCCGGCAAGCTCTGTCAGGATACTACGCAACAAAATACGGGAAAAAAGTAAGCCCTCATCAAATTATAATCACAACGGGTTCTTCACCTGCCCTTTTTCTTCTTTTTTCCACGATACTGGAAAACAGTGCTGAGATCATCCTCACCAATCCTTATTACGCCTGCTATCCGAATATCATCCGATTTTTGGGAGGAACGGTAAACTTTGTCAATGTCCATGAGGAAGACGGCTTCCAGTACCAACCGGAAGAAGTGGCCCGTCACCTGACTCCGAATACGAAAGCTATCCTAATAAATTCCCCGGCTAATCCCACGGGAAGTATCCTTTCGTTTGAAGCGATGCACGGGTTAGCTGGCCTCGGACATTACCTGGTCGCGGATGAAACGTACCATGGCCTGGTTTATGACTCGCAGGAGCGTTCGATTCTGGAATTTACCGATAAGGCATTTGTGGTCGGGTCCTTTTCAAAACAATTCGCCATGACCGGATGGCGTTTGGGATACCTGATTGTCCCCAAAGAATTCG
>Ga0209164_1002803_pt1 | contig 17559 bp, 17 predicted proteins | sample MTBNYHSulfiMetaG_FD_187458 | JGI IMG/M metagenome (GOLD analysis project Ga0209164, IMG submission 187458) | Enrichment culture microbial communities from rom New York Harbor, USA that are MTBE-degrading - MTBE-NYH (New York Harbor Sulfidogenic)... | ecosystem: Environmental > Aquatic > Marine >...
ACTTTTTACGGTAGAAAATAGTACTATGACCTCGGGAAATGAACCCGGATACCTATCATTACCTTCTGGTCATAGCGAATCCGATTCGGCGGGACGCGGCAGTCTCTTTGCGCCGGCAATGACAAATGACAAAGCTCAAATGCCAAACGAAGCTCAAAGTCCAAATCACAAAACTGAGCAGGTTTGACATTCAAGCATTTGGATTTCAGTTGTCATCTGGATTTTGACATTTGGGTTTGTTCAGGGTGGGGCTAAAGCCTCGTGCGCCGAGCTTAACGGTCATCCGGGCTTGGTTCTGCGTCTTAAGTAATAATAGCTACCACAGCCAAAAAGTACTATGCCCACAACAATCCCCGCGACCAATCCGGCATTGGGCCTGGCTCCCACCGCGGGTGTTGTGGATACCAGCAGGCGAGCATATAACTTTACAGCCAACAGGTCACTGGATTCGACAGCGACTCCCAGCCATGTCTCCCATTCCTCGCCTGACCATTTTTGCCCTCGCGGTACATCTATCGTTACCGTTATATTGGCCTGATCATTGGCAGCTACCTCGATTTCTGGAGAGGAAAAGCTTATCCAGCTATCATCGGGGAATTCAGCTCTCCCTTCCCTTCTTTCCTCTTCCGGAGGCTGAAAGATAGCGATGGTGAAAACATGAGCTAGCTCCTCCTTATTGTGAATGGTCAGTTCGAATTCCGCTGCCTCTCCCGGGGGCAAGTCATCTATGTGTACCTCGGCGGGGGAGACGCTGAAGCTAAAGTCCTGAGCCAGAGTAAAAGAGGGCAGGAAGATAACCAGTAAAGCGGCAATGAGCCCGGCTAATTTGATATGCCTTATCATCAGGCAGCCACGGCGCTTATGGTGATTTGAGTTTGCATCTGCCTGTTACCTACGAAGTAGGTCGGCGTTAACAATTTCAGGCCAAATTGCTTGGTGTCACCGGGAGCCAAGCTTGATCCTGAACCACCAGAATAAGGCCAGAATTCACTCTCTGTCTTCGTGATAGGCACATAACCATCGCCTAAAGGTCCCCGTGTGGTATCGCCAGATATGCGGAATTGTAACCCATACACATTGTCTCCATTAGTACCATCGGCGCTCAGCGTCCATTTATAAGCACTGGGATTATCAATCCATTCAGCATCCTCCCCAACTATAAAGGTATTCACATTGCAGTTGCCTTCTACAGTCAAGGTGCACCACTCTATCGGTGGGCTTGTCATGTACTCTGTGTCTACTGCCACTTCTCCTAGCGGCCATTGTGTTTTATCCAGGCTTATGGAAATGTCATTGACTCCTGTCATAGTGATGATGATGGTGCCACTCTCCTGGGCTAGAGCCGGCAAGGAAAAGATTAAGGCTAGGATAATGGCTACCACAATACTCGTGATTACTGCTTTCATCTACCCCTCCGAATCTGATGAAACATTGCTTACGGTATTGGTTCAGTCGTTTTCGAATAAATCGACTATGATAAAATGCTACCAATCCTCCTCAGCTCTTGTCAAGACCTATATTCCACTTCCAGATTCTTGAAAATCCATGAATGAAGACCCAATTGTCAGGCGCACAAAGCGCCAATTCAAGGCGCCTATCAGTTCTGTTTTTTGCTCGATTCCGAAGTCGCTGATGTTGCAGCGATTATGGCGGCGCCAAGAGCGGTAATGAACTGGGGGTGTAGTGGTACCAGGAGGGTGGTATTCAATTCGCTTTGTATAGTCTTGACGAGGGCGTTGTTGAGGGCGCCGCCGCCACAGATGGCGCACGGCTCCTCCAGCTTAAGCTTCTTGACCAGTGAGGAAATCTTGCTTGCCAGGGCTTTGTTAACACCAGCGGCGATGTCTTCTTTTGGGATGCCTTCGCTTATTCTGGTGATGGCTTCGGATTCGCCGAAGACAGCGCAGCCCGTACTAAATGTGATGGGGGTCCTTGACCTAGCGGCAAGCGGGCCGAAATCACTCAAATCTATTCGCAGCACGTTGGCGATGACTTCAATAAAGCGGCCACCGCCGGCGGCACATTTCTCACTGGCGGTGAAGTTGGTCACAATTCCTTCTTCATTTAGCCGTATTACCCTGGTGGATTGACTGGCTACATCGATTACAGTCCTGGCTTGCGGGAAGGCATTGTTTATGCCCCGGGCAGTGCATACTATATCGCTTGCCTTCCGGCTAGCAAAATAGACATTATCGGCACCGGAACCGGTGGCAACAGTATTGGCTATATCATTCTGAGTCAGGTTGACCTGTCTTATTAACTCAGCCCTTATGGCATCGGCAGATGTTCGGTAATTAGCTCCCGATATGATGATATGTGAAGCAACAAGCTCGGAGTCTTTAATTATGACTCCTTTGCTGTATGCCGAGCCTATGTCAATGCCCATAAACCAGCTCATCGGTGCTCCTAACTGAAGAAGGTGGCTTTTTCTAACCGCCGTGACTTTGTGGGCAAGGTCTCGCCAGCTGCCACTGCTTTCACGTAGGTTTCCTTTGCCAGGATGGCAGCGCCAAGTGCCCCGGTGAGGAGTGGCTCTTCGGGAACGAGCATTTCGCAGCCCAGGCTTTCTTTCATTGCCCTGACCATGCCGGTGTTCTTGGCCACGCCGCCGGTGAGCACTAAATCAGGTTCTATCCCGAGACGCCGTGCCAGTGCCGCTACGCGGTTGGCCAGTGCATCGTGAAGTCCGGCCAGGATGTTCTCCAGCTTTTCTCCGCGGGAAAGGAGCGCCACTACTTCTTGCTGGGCGAAGATAGTGCACAGATTGCTTATCTGGATTTTTTGAGTGGCTTTCAGGGAAATGTCCCCCATGTCTTCCAGCCTGATACCAAGTGTAGCCGCAGTCACTTCAAGGAACCTGCCAGTTCCAGCGGCGCACTTGTCGTTCATAACAAAGCTAATCAGCCTGCCGTTAGCAATTTTCATACACTTGGCATCCTGGCCGCCTATATCAATGGCAGTCCGGACATTAGGGAAAAGGCTGGAGACGCCTCTGGCATGGCAGGAAAGCTCTGTTATCTGGCGGTCTGCGAAAGGGACGTTGAGCCGTCCATAGCCTGTAGCTACGATATAGGACATGTCATCAATCTGGAGGCTGGCTTGCTCCAGTGCCTGTCGCATAACCTCGTTGGCAAGCTGGCGATGCTCCGGCCCGGTTGGGCCCTTGATGGTCGAAAGTAGATTGCTGCTCTTGTCCATGAGCACGACTTTGGTCATGGTGGAACCTATGTCAACACCGGCGAAGTACAAATAGACCTCCTGGTGGGTTGCTATTGGCTGATTGTCTCAAGGAAGGCTTCGACCCTGGTTCTCAACGGGGCCAGGGCTCCTGTAGTGTAGTCGTATTCTATGTAGGTGCTGGGGGCGCCGAGACTGTCGAAATAGTCTTTGAGCGATGGCATTTCAAAGGCAAAGGGGTCACAATACCTGACGAGCAGCATTATGGCGCCGTTGATTTTCCATTCTTTGATGATGCCTTTAAGATAACCGAAGCGGCTTTGCAGGTCTCTGGCATAGTCCTTTCTGGTCTCGCCGAGGGTGGCCTGCCTGAAGGTGCGGGCGCATGTGATTTCGTTGAGATAATAGTTGGCCAGCCCTTCCAGCGGGTCAGCAGTGAATTCCACCCCACTTCTGTAAGCCCTGATGCCGCCGCAGCTTTCGTTCATCACCACGTTTGCCTTAGCTTCGAATACTTGCATGATGTCGGTATCGTCAAGAGTGCTGCTCCATATGAGGAGACGCGCTGATTTCTTTTCGTGTCCAGCGGTACGATTTTTGACTTCGCTTATAGTCTCAGTTAGCAGGGCATTTCCTTCGACTACAGGCAGACTCGTCAGGGCTTTTAATACCTGAACCATTTCCGTTCCCGAGATAAGAGGTGGAGATGGCTTTGTCAGCTCGTATAGTTCTCTCACCAGAGTCCGCTGCCGGTTATGGGATTTAATAGCTGCCTCAAGCTTATCTGCGGACAATTTCTTGCCGGTGAAAGCCTCCAGAGTCTTCCTGAAATCGTTTAGCTGGCTTTTGAAGTATTCCAGGGCCTCGGGACGAACTGTAATGGGCATGTCTATGAAATGGAAGTAGGGATAGTTGGTATAAGACTCCCAGACGCGAGCTGTTTTTTCCTGAGGGTCGCTGGAGTGAATGGTAACCATGCCATCAAGAAAATCGTTTTTGTTCTTCAGGGCGCAATCGAGGCAGTTGCGCATGATAGGGCAGAATGAATGAGGCAAAGCCCTGTCTGCTTCAGTGACTGGTTCCTTTATATCGCCGCATGTCTGGTACGGAACAAGGTCAAGGGCAGTAAGCATCTCCAGCGGGACGTAGACACAGGGATAGCCTATTATCTTTTTGCCCGCTGCCTTGAGCTCCCTGGCCCTCTGTGAACGATTTAAATAGATTGCCTGGGCTTTGCTGAGACCTTTGTTTTCTTCTGACATCGCTGTCTCCTTGTTAGATTGAAATCCTGGATTAATTCACCAGTCGAACCCTTCTTCTTTCCTCATTCTTCTGTAATACTCCATAGTTTCCTCGAATGGCTCTGCCTTGGCTAAAGCATCTTCAGGGTTAAACAGGCGGAGGTCTACAATATCGCCTTCGATGCTCAGTGAAGGCACCTTCAGTTTCTCCATGAGCATGTCTGAGACGTATGGAAGGTGGGTAGAGGCGCTGCGACAGCTGATAAGGGGATGCAGAAGCGCCCCGTCGCACTTCCATTCGGTGGCATACTTCAGGTAAGGATAGGCGGTAGTGCCGCCGAGCACGTTCTGTTTCTGGGCATCTTCATAGTAGCCGACGAGGAACTGGAGGCTGAATTTGGTGATGCGCTCCAGTGGGTCACTTACCTTGCTGAGGTCCATGGGTATAGGTGGATGGTAGCCAACACTCTCGATGACGAAGTTCCATCCCCTCTCAGCCAGCTTGTCGAAAAAGCCCAGGCTATGCCAGGGAGGGAGCTCGGCAAATACCAGCCGGTATTTCTCATCGGGGATGGTGCCTACATGTCTATTGACTCTATCTTTGACCTCCTTGTACATATCCTGGTAGAGTCTCAGTGAGTCCTCGAGGTCGCCAGCCAGGAACAGGGCGGCAGGCATGGCGCTCCAAAAGTCCCGGCTGTGCATTGGGCAGGGCCTTGCCTTACGCAGTTCATTGACTTCATGCCAAATACGGTTAACCTCTATCATGAGGTTCGCTGTTTTATCCAGCTTGTCCCAGTCCATCTTCTTGCCTACCATGCCTTCCACGAAAGCAACAAAGTCCCTCAGGTGCTTGACTCCCAGTTTCACCATTTGGTCATAATAGCCTTCGATGAAAAATTCCTTAATGCCGGGGAGAGGGGCTTCCAGTGGCCATACGGGGACATCCATGTAACGGCCCAGTGCCTGGAACCACTTGTACCTTGCATCGCAGATGGCAGCCGAAGACATCAAAAATAGGGGCTTGGGCATTCCTCCGAAGGGCGCTTCCGGAGGTATCTGTCCCTTCAACTCTTTCATCATTCTGGTCGCATAGCCCAGGGTAGTCAGGCTGTAACCGCAAAGGTGGGTGGGAAAACCCTCGGCGTCAGCCCGGTCCAGGTATTGCTGGGCAACTCCTACAGCTGCGGCAATGGCGCCATAGTTTTCGGGATAGACTACTTCTATATCCATAGCTTTTAGGATGGGGTCGCCATAGTAGAAATTGAGCATGCCCCAGACAGCAGGCTTGCCCGCTTGTATAGCTTCAACACTCTTCAGATATGTTTCATTGACCTTAGCCCTGAGCGGGTACATTGATTTCAGCCGGTTTATCGTCTTTTTTTTCTTTTCTACAACCATAACTCATTCGCCTCCTGGGAAAATTCACGTAGTGCTTCTATGGTTGATGCATGCTAGCATAGAAAAGCACGGAAGTCGAGTCACGTGCGTAGTATGGTTACACTCATAAATTTGCTGACTCAATTACTGGGTGAGGTAATCCGCAACAGGAAGCCCCGAGAAACCTTTGGCAGTGTGGGTGTGGTAGCATAAGGCATGTGGCATTACGTAGCGAAATCTGCCCATAGTGTTGACGTATTCTAGCAAATAAGATACATTTATGGGCTAGCGGAAGCCATGGTGGAGAATTCTTGGGGTTCTAGTCACTCGGCGGATTGCCACCCTCCTATGGAGAAACTGTATGATAGTCTTCGTAATGCGTTTTTTGGATTGGATTCTGGACTGCTTTTTATACCAAATTATCGCATTGAGTAAACCATCATATGCTCAGATCTGTACTGATTGCTAATCGAGGAGAAATTGCTCGGCGTATAATCAGAACCGCCAAGCTATTAGGTGTCGAGACCATAGCGGTGTATTCAGATATAGATGAGAAATCTCTGTTCGTCCAAGAGGCAGATAAGGCACTGAGGATTGGAGAAGCTAAACCCAAGGACAGCTATCTCAATATAGATAAAATTATTGCAGTGGCTAGAGAGTCAGGCGCAATTGCCATTCACCCGGGCTATGGCTTCCTGGCTGAGAGATGGGAATTTGCCCGAACGTGTGAAGCGGAGGGGTTGATATTTGTCGGGCCGAAATCTGAAGTCATTCATGAAATGGGAGACAAGTCCTGTTCAAGAGAAATAGCTACCAATCTGGGCATACCTATTCCACCGGGAAGCGGCATACTAAGCAATGTTGCAGAGGCCAAAGAATGGGCAGAAAAACTCTCATTTCCTGTTATCTTCAAGGCATCAGCTGGCGGCGGCGGGATCGGCATGATGAAGGTGGAAAAGATGGAAGAAGTAGCAGAAGCCTTCGATACAGCCAGTAATCGAGCTAGACTGGCCTTTGGTGATGAAAGGATCTATATCGAGAAGTACTTAGAATCACCCCATCACATAGAAATCCAAATCATGGGGGACAGGAACGGGAATGTAGTTACTTTCCCGGAAAGAGAATGCTCGGTACAGAGACGGCATCAAAAGGTGATTGAAGAGTCGCCATCTCCTTTCACCACCACTGAGTTGAGAGGTGGACTCAGACAGGCAGCCAAACGTCTGGCTCAGGGACTTGGCTACACAAATGCGGGCACTGTAGAATTTGTGGTTGACAAGGACAGGAAATTCTACTTCCTGGAGATAAACACGAGGCTCCAGGTGGAACACCCGATTACCGAAATGATAACCGGTATTGACCTGGTTGAGCAACAGGTCAAGATTGCCTCGGGAGAACCCTTGTCTCTCAGAGAAGACAAACTGGAATGGAATGGCTGGGCCATTGAATCTCGTATCTACGCCGAAGACTCAGAAAATTTCTACCCTTCACCCGGTAAGCTAACCTCTTATGTTGAACCGTGTGGTGAAGGAATAAGAGTGGACTCAGGATATCAGGCTGGAGATGACATAAGCCAGTTTTACGATCCCTTGATTGCCAAACTAGTCGTCTGGGGCGAGGACAGGGACAAAGCTATAGTAAGGATGCAGCATGCTCTGGACAACTATGAGATTACGGGTATCAAGAATAATATTCCTTTCCTGAAAAAGGCGTTTAGTTCTGAAATATTCAAATCAGGAAACTATGATACTCATTTCATATCGAAGCTAAAGGAGGGGAAAAATGAGTAACAAGATGAAACAAGGGGTTGAAAGCTTGGCCGCACTACGTGAAGAAATCAGGCAGATGGGAGGTGAGGAAGCTGTCAAAAAACAACACGGACGAGGGAAGCTCACTGCCAGAGAGAGGCTCGACCTATTAATCGAAAAGGGAACATTCGTGGAAGTCGGTATGCTCGGCAGCGAGATCGGTGTTGATAAACTTGTACCTGCTGATGGAGTCATTACCGGCTACGGCAAGGTAAATGACGGGGTCCGCAATAGGGACGTGGCTGTGGCAGCTTACGATTTCACTGTGAGGGGCGGTTCCATGGGAGCCGTCAATGAAACCAAAGTGACCAGGTTAAGAGAGATCGCTCTCAGAGAAAGAATCCCGATGATATGGCTGAATGATTCAGGAGGTGCCCGCGTAAGTGGTGGTGGCCTGGCTGGTGAAAGAGTGGCATTGTTTGCCGATTCAGGCTATCTCTTTAAGGAAGAATCTCTGATGTCAGGCATAATCCCGTTAATAGTCGGTATGATGGGCCCGGGCTACGCCGGGACTGCTTATATCCCCGGCCTTTCCGATTTCGTACCCATGGTTAAAGGAACGAGTTTTATGGGTCTGGGCGGACCAGCTCTTGTAGAGTCGGTGATTCGAGAAAAACTCACTGAAGACGAGCTTGGCGGTTCCAAGATCCACTGTGAAATTAGCGGCTGCGGTGACCTCGAAGTAGATTCAGATGAGGAATGTATCAAAGTTATAAAGGAATACCTTTCCTTTTTTCCGCAACACTGTGACGAGAAGCCTCAGCGAAAGGAGTCGCCAGGAGATCCGATGGACTTGATTGGGGACGGCGTACTGAATGTCATCCCGGATAATCCAAGGGAAGCCTATGATATGCATGATCTAATAAAACATATTGTGGACGATGGCTACTTCTTTGAAATGAAGCCCAAGTGGGGGAGAAACATGATTGTCGGGTTCGGCCGCATAGGCGGGTACTCAATTGGAATCGTAGCAAATAACCCGATATTCTATGGTGGCGTCATTGATATAGATGCTGCTGACAAAGCCGCCCGCTTTATATGGCTTTGTGATGCTTTCAATATCCCGCTTCTTTTCCTTTCTGATGTGCCCGGCTTCATGGTAGGTTCCAAGGCGGAAAAATCGGGCATAATAAGGCATGGAGCCAAGCTGGTTCATGCAGTTGCTGAGGCTACTGTTCCGAAATTTACCCTGGTTGCCAGAAAATCCTATGGCGCCGGGTACTATGCTATGTGCGGCCGGGCTTTTGACCCTGACCTGCTGATTGCCTATCCCGGCGCCGAGATATCGGTTATGGGACCGGAAGGCATGGTATCCATTTTTGCCAGAAAACAACTTGCTGAGGCGGAGAACCCGAAGGAGATGGTGGAGCAGCTTGCCGAGGAAATAAGACCGCAGATTAACATACTGAAGGCTGCCAGATTCGGCGTTATCGATGATGTTATTGACCCGCGGGAGACCAGAAGGGTGTTGTTTAGGGCGCTGGAGTTTACCAGGAACAAAAAAATATTCAGGCATCCCAGGAAACACGGAGTCTACCCCGTCTAGGGAGGAGGCGAATGTATCAGACGATAGTAACTGAAACAAAAGACAAGGCAGGCGTAATTACTTTGTCTCGCGAAGAGCGGAGAAATGCTATATCTCCGACTATGATAGTCGAACTTTTTGATGCCCTGAAAAAATATGACGATGACCCAAACATTCTTACCATCGTGCTGACCGGGGCTGGTAGTAAAGTATTTTGTGCTGGAGCTGACTTTGGCGAAGCCATAAGCGCCACAACAAGTTTACTCGACCGCCACGAAGAACAAAGGGGATTTGCTGAACTTTTCAAGGTGATCAAGGGCTTACGCAAGCCGTTGCTAGGACGAATTAATGGTCATGCCTTGGGGGGTGGATTTGGGCTAGCTTGCTCTTGCGACATAGTGGTCGCCGCCGAAGATTGCCGTTTTGGCACGCCAGAAATAAACGTTGGGTTGTTTCCCTATGTGATTATGGCAACCTTGCTCCGATCTACTTCAGCCCCGAAAAGGCTTATAGAGATGATGCTGACCGGCGAAAGACTTGACGCCAAAGATGCACAACAGCTTGGCCTGGTAAACCATGTTGTGCCGAGGGAACAACTGGATGCAAAGGTGGATGAAATCACCAAGAAAATAACCAGTAAAAGCCCGGCTATCTTAAGACTGGGCAGGAGAGCCTTTTACACAATGCGTGACATGGAATATGAGAAGGCATTGGAGTATCTGGCATCAGTGCTGGCAATTAATACGATGGCTGAGGATGTGGCCGAGGGCATTACCGCTTTTCTGGAAAAGCGTGAACCACAGTGGAAAGGAAAATAAATAAAGGAGAGGCACCATCATGGGATTAGCGGATAAAGTAGTAATAAGTGCTGCTCTGACCGGCGTAGCAGCTAACAGAGACCAGTGCAAATGGATTCCCTATACTCCCCAGGAGATTGCTGAAGAGGCACTAAGAGCCTACAATGCCGGTGCTGCAATAGTACATATCCATGGCAGGGAATACGATGGCGCTCCATCGTGGAGAGTAGAGATATTTCGCGAAATCATGCAGGAAGTGAGGAAGAGGTGCCCCGTCATAATAAATTTTTCCACAGGAGCTGTCGACGTGGACAGGGATACCAGAATCGGCCATATTCGGGAACTGAGGCCGGAAATTGCAGCATTAAACATGGGAACAATGAACTATGCCAAATATAGCTCGAAGCGGAGGAATTTTGTTTTCTCCATGGTCTTTCAAAATCCCTTTGATGATATAATGTTTTTTTTGGATGGTATGAACCAGAATGGTGTGAAGCCAGAATGTGAATGTTTTGACCTGGGGCACATCGAGAGCATTCCGCCCCTAATGGATATGGGACTCCTTAAGAATTTTCAAGTCAGCCTCATAATGGGAGTGGTTGGAGGCATGGGGGCCACAGCTAGAAATCTGGCACACGTATCTAGTGTAGTTCCTTCTGGAGTAGCGTGGCAGATTATAGGTATCAGTCAAGAACAGTGGCTATTGATAAGCACCGCTTTAGCACTGGGTGGGAATATTAGAGTTGGCCTTGAGGATAATTTCTATTTGTCGCCCGGGAAGATGGCTGAAGGGAATGGACCATTAGTGGAAAAGGCGGCAAGGATGGCAAGGGATATCGGCAGGGAACCAGCAACGGTGGAAGAAGCCAGAGCTATCCTAAAGTTGAACCAACCAGAGGAGAGGACTAAAAAGGCAAAGTAAGCCAGATATGATAGAAGTACCCTCACCTATTACAGGCAGTGTCTGGAAGATTTTGGTGGAGAATGGAGCGTCAATTGGCGAAGGCGAAACTATTGTGATCCTCGAGTCCATGAAAATGGAGATTCGGGTGAAGTCTCCACATAACGGAAGGGTGATTGAGATCCGGGTAAAGGAAGGTGACTCTATTCTCGAGGATGATATTATTGCCATTATTGAGTAACGGGCATCGCAATTTGCAGGCTAGAGGTTAGTCAATATGGACTTCAAATTTACCGAAGACGAGGAAGTATTTAAACGGGAAGTTCGCCAGTGGCTGGAACAGGAGATCCCACAGAGGTGGATTGAGCTTGATCCCGGAATTTGGGAGGAAACTGAGGAATCTTGGGCGCTAGCACGCGAGTTCCAGCGTAAATTAGGAGAAAAAGGCTGGTTGGCGCCAGCATATCCCAAAGAATATGGAGGCCTGGAACTCAGCCACATGAAACGGCTTATACTCGCCGAAGTGTTGGCTTACAGCAGGGCTCCATTAAGCATCGAGGTGGAAGTTACAGTGAATTGGGTGGCGCCTTCCATCATGCTCTTTGGTACTGAGAAGCAGAAAAGGGACTATGTAACCAGTATAGCCAAGGGCGACATAATCTTCTGCCTGGGATATAGCGAACCAAATGCTGGCTCTGACCTTGCCTCGCTTCAAACACGCGCTGTAGAAGTTGGAGATGAGTATGTAATTAATGGCCAGAAGACATGGTGTAGCTATGGCCATCTTGCTGACTACTGCTGGCTTGCTGCCAGAACTGATCCTGATGCTTCCAAGCACGAAGGAATCAGCATATTCATTGTGGACATGAAGACGCCGGGAATTACTATACGCCCCCTTATAAACATCCTGAATCGCCACTCTTTCAATGAAGTGTTCTTCGACGATGTGCACATCCCGAAGGAAAACCTGGTAGGACAGAAGAACAAAGGGTGGTATCAACTGATGATAGCTCTCGATTTTGAACGCTCTTCCATAGGCTATGCTGCCGCAAACCAACGAATCATTGAAGAACTGATCAAGTATGCTAAAGAAACCACGAGAAATGGAGAGCCTCTTGCCAACGATCCTCTAATCAGGAACGAGCTGGCACAGCTAGCAGTGGAAAATGAAGTTGCCCGCATGATGGCATATCGCATCGCCTGGATGTTTAGTAAGGGTCTTCATCCCAGCTATGAGTCATCTATGTCGATGATTTTTATTAGCGAAGTGATGCGGCATACGGCCAATGCCGGGGGGCGAATTCTTGGGCACTATGGAGAACTGGACAGAGATTCCAAATGGACTGTTCTGAATGCACGGATAATGCGTATGTGCCTGAGTTCACTTTCGATTGGTGTTGGCGGCGGCTCCAACGAGATTCAGCGCAATATCATCGCCATAAGAGGTCTTGGCTTGCCACGAAAGTGAACACGGTATGTTAAATGAAGTAATAGGGTAGAGGGAATGATATGAACCTTGGTTTGAGCGAAGAGCAGGAAATGCTAAAGGCATCGGCCCGTGACTTTCTGCAAAAAGAATGCCCTAAACGATTAGTCAGGCAACTGGATGAGAGTGACGAGGGTTATTCATCTGAATTGTGGCAAAAAATGGCAAAACAGGGTTGGATGGGGCTGGTATTCCCCGAGAAATATGGAGGCAATGATGGTAACCTCTTGGATTTGACAGTCCTTCTGGAAGAAATGGGATATAATATCCTGCCTGGCCCGTTTTTCTCTACCGTGGTCCTCGGCGGACTGACTATTCTGGCAGCAGGCAGCGAAGAGCAAAAAACAGAGTTCTTGCCCAAAATTGCCAGGGGGGAAATGATTCTTAGCCTCGCCTTAACCGAGCCTGCTGTTAGTTATGATGCTGCATCAGTTAAGACCAAGGCTACAGCCCGTGATGGGGGATATGTCATCAAAGGCACGAAGCTGTTTGTGCTTAATGCCAACGTTGCCGACTACATTCTATGTGTCGCCAGGACAAAACAGGCAAAAAACCCAGAGAGCGGCATCACTCTTTTTCTCGTAGATGCCAAGAGCCCAGGGGTCAAGTGTACTCTACTTAAAACCCTGGCACGCGACAAGCAGTGTGAAGTTATTTTTGACAGTGTGACCGTACCGAAGAACAACATAATTGGCAGACCGGATGAGGGTTGGCTAATAATGAAAGACGTTTTGGAAAAAGCTACGGTGGCTAAATGCGCGGAGATGGTCGGTGGTGCCCAGGCAGCATTGGATATGGCAGTTAATTATGCCAAAGAAAGAGTGCAGTTTGGCAGGCCTATTGGTAGTTTCCAGGCTATCCAGCATTACTGTGCCAATATGGCGATGGATGTTGCCGGTTTACGGTTTATCACATATAAAGCAGCCTGGAAGGTAAGTGAAGACCTTCCCCCTGCCTTAGATGTGGCTATAGCTAAGGCATGGGCAAGCGAGGCTTATGGACGAGTTGCTCTATCGGCACACCAAATATTCGGAGCCATCGGCTTTACCATGGACCATGACATACACCTATATTATAGGCAGGCAAAAGCCGCCGAGATGATTTTTGGTGATGCTGATTTTCAACGTGCTATCGTAGCTCGAGAATTGGGTCTCTGATATTGAAGTCTTTATCTTAAGGAGAAGCATTTGTGGGTTGTCTCACCTGATAGTCTATCAATAATGTTACTTACCTTGACCTAGGCTTGCTCTTTCTTACAAACCTGTCCATTCTTTTCAGTGCTTCCTCGATGCTAGATGGCGAAGTAGCGTAACAGCAACGGACAAAACCGTCACCGCATGTTCCAAAAGCAGTGCCCGGGACAACAGCAACTTTTTCTTCCAATAGCAGCTTTTCGGCAAACTCTTCTGAATTCATTCCGGTAGCTTTTATAGAGGGAAAAGCATAGAAAGCGCCCTTGGGCTCGAAACAAGATAAACCGATCTCATTCAATCTCTTGACCATGAAGCGACGGCGTCTGTTGTATTCTTGAACCATCTTTTCGACCTCGCTCTCACCGTTTCTTAGGGCCTCGATGGCTGCCACCTGCGCCATCGTTGGGGCACTGAGCATGGTGTATTGATGTATTTTTGTCAGGGCTTGGATGAAACGGCGGTCGGCTGCCACATAACCAAGACGCCAGCCGGTCATGGCATGAGATTTGGAAAATCCGCGAATCAGGATGGTACGTTCCTTCATCCCGGGAAGGCTGGGAAAACAAATATGCTCCACTCCATAGACTAAACGAGCATACAGCTCATCAGATATTACCAGTAAGCCATACCTTTTAGCCAGCCCGGCAATAGCGTCAGCCTCTTTTCTGGACATGACTGCGCCAGTGGGATTTGCTGGGTAACCTATCAAAATAGCCTTCGTCTGCTTCGTGATCCTGGCTTCAATATCGGTTGCCTTGACGACAAAGTTGTTTTCTTCGTTTGTGGGAACAAGAATAGGCACGCCGCCAGCCAGAATGATGTCGGCAGGATAAGCTACATAACAAGGGTCGGGAATTATGACTTCGTCACCGGGATTGATAATTGCTCTCAGAGCAAGGTCTAATCCTTCGCTAGTTCCTGTAGTGACAAGAATTTCATGCTCAGGATGATAACTTACTCCATAACGAAGCTCCAGGTAGCTGGCTAATTCTTGGCGTAGTTCCGGCATACCGGAGTTCGAGGTATACATGGTATAGCCTTTTTCCAGAGAATATGTGCCTGCCTCCCGGATATGCCAGGGAGTAACGAAATCAGGTTCACCTATACCAAGTGAGATAATGTCTTCCATGGAGGAAAGCAGGTCGAAGAACTTCCTGATACCCGATGGCGGAAGGCTAGTCACCTTTTGTGAAATCAGGTTATCCCAGGCTTGAGTTGGAGCGGACTTCGTGTTCAGCATATTACAGTGTTATCGGTAAACGTTTATTTATTTCCTTGGGAAGGTGAAAGGTCTCCCCGTTTTCCTTATATCGTTTGAGAAGAAAGTGGGTGACGGTGCTTTGCACCTTCTCCAGAGGGGCTAGTTTCTCCGTGACAAAACTGGAGATTTCCTGCATATTTTTGCCTTTCACTAATATGGCTAGGTCATAAGTGCCTGAGACCAGATATGCAGAATATACTTCAGGAAATTGATAAATGCGCTCGGCAATGGCATCGAACCCGACATCACGTTGTGGCGCTACTCTGACTTCGATTAAAGCCCATATATCTCCCTCCCCTAATTTGGGCCAATTTATTATAGTTTTATATTTCAGAATAGTCCCGTCTTTCTCAGCCTGTTTAATTATTTTTTCTACTTCACTGACAGGTTTATCCACCATGGTGGAAATCTGTTCTGGAGTTGCCCGGGCATTCTCTTCCAGAATTTCGAAAACCTCTTTCATGAGTTCTCCTTAAAACATCAATTCAACGGCAGACCATTGGTCATCCGCTTCATTGTAACACAGTCTAAATGGTTTGCCATCCTCGATAAAAACCCTGAATAGCCTTTTGGCTGGTTCCTGCCAGGCTTTTTCTACTGACTTTATTCTAAGTTCCTCTTCTTGCCAGATAAAGGACCGTGGTTCCTCAGCATAGATATAGCCTGAATAGCATTTTACCTTTATCTCCATACTTTGCCCTGCCATGCTATGAGATTCAACTCAACGACAGATTGTTGGTCATCTGGCTCATTATAATACGGTTCAAATAGTTTAGCATCATCAGTAACAACTTTGGAGCTTGTTGTAAAATTGACAAACGTGATAGGCTGAAGTAGTATCAAGAGAGACGAAAGATGAAAAAAGATTTGCTCTCAATAGCTGACCTTGACCGTAAGGAAATTGAACACCTCATAGAGCAAGCCTGGCATATGAAAAAAGAGGGGGCGCCATCTCTGCTTTCAGGAAAGACCTTGGCTCTCCTCTTTGAAAAGCCTTCCCTGCGAACCAAGATCAGTTTCGAGATAGCTATGTATCAACTAGGCGGATACAGCATCTACCTATCTCCGGAAGAGGTAGGCTTGGGCAAGCGAGAGCCAGCGGCTGACGTGGCTCAAGTACTCAGCCGTTATGTCGACGGCATTGTCGCCCGCACATTTTCCCAGGAGACTTTGCACATTCTCGCTGGCCATTCTTCTGTGCCTGTAATTAATGCCCTTTCCGACCTGGAACACCCCTGTCAGGCTCTTTCCGACCTTTTCACCATCTATGAAAAGAAAGGGAGGCTTCCTGGCTTGACTTTAGCATTCATTGGCGATAGCAATAATATGGCCAATAGTTTGCTGCTCTCTGCCTGCCTGCTGGGCATGAATTTCCACCTCGCCTCTCCACCAGGCTATGACGTTAAGGAAGAGGTATTGAATCAAGGAAAGGAATCCGCTGCCCTTAGTGGCAGCCAGATCCGGCTAACCAGCGACCCTTACGAAGCAGCCAAAGACGCTGATATAATATATACTGATGTGTGGGCGAGCATGGGACAGGAGGCTGAGGCAGAGAAACGCCGTCTTGTCTTTTCAGACTATCAGGTTGATAAAAAATTATTAAGCTCGGCTAAAGGAGATGTTTTGTTTATGCATCCCTTGCCAGCCCATCACGGAGAGGAGATTTCTGCCGGGCTGCTAGACGATCCCCGGTCAGTAGTATTTGACCAGGCAGAAAACAGGCTTCATCTGCAAAAGGCATTACTGGTGAAGCTGCTGTCAAATCCAAAGGTATCAGGCAAATGACCAGGCCCATTGTAGCCATTGTGGGCAGGACTAACGTGGGCAAGTCCACCTTGCTTAACCGCTTAGCGAGCAGACGAATAGCTATAGTTGCTGATTTGCCCGGAACTACCAGGGACCGCGTTTTTGCCTTTGTTTCCTGGCAGGGGCGAGAGTTGACCGTGGTTGACACAGGTGGCTGGCAACCAAGGCCATCTACGCCTTTGGAGCAAAAGGTCAAGCACCAGGTCGAAGCAGCCATTGCTAAGGCAGATGCCGTCATCTTACTGGTAGATGTCAAAGACGGAGTTATTGCTGCCGATGAGGAAATTGCCGATGTGCTGCGCGCCGCCAATATGCCTATCATACTGGCAGTAAACAAGGTGGATTCTGCCAAACAAGCAAATCAGGTGGCCGATTTCTACCACCTGGGCATGGGTGAGCCTATAGCCATCAGTGCCCACCATAATCGGGGGATAGACGATTTGATGGATGTTGTGCTAGCTTCCTTGCCCCCACAACCTATCAGTATTGCGGAGCCAGGAGAAGCTAAATTAGCCATCGTTGGGCGACCCAATGTAGGCAAGTCAACCCTGTTGAATAAATTGCTAAAAGATGAGAGGGCCATTGTCCATGAGTCTCCGGGGACAACTCGTGACTCACTTGATGCTGTAATTCGGTGGGATGATAAGGAAATTTTACTCGTCGACACCGCTGGGATTAAACGGCGCGGAAGGGTCGGTGCTGGAGTGGACTATTATAGTTTGCTCCGCGCCCTCCAGGCTATCAACCGCTGCGATGTTGCCTTGTTGCTGATCGATGCCAGTGAATTCATTACTGCCCAGGATATGCATATAGCTGGCTATATTATTGAGGTTGGAAAGGGTATAATACTGTTGGTCAACAAGTGGGACCTTGTTCCCCAGGAACAACGACAGGAATTCAAACGTAGCGTGGAGCAAAGACTAAGATTTGCCTCCTATACACCTATCATTTACATCTCTGCCAAACTAGGGAAGGGGATAAATA
>Ga0209164_1002804_pt1 | contig 17559 bp, 16 predicted proteins | sample MTBNYHSulfiMetaG_FD_187458 | JGI IMG/M metagenome (GOLD analysis project Ga0209164, IMG submission 187458) | Enrichment culture microbial communities from rom New York Harbor, USA that are MTBE-degrading - MTBE-NYH (New York Harbor Sulfidogenic)... | ecosystem: Environmental > Aquatic > Marine >...
GTCGACCGGTATGACGGGGAGTCCAGGGTGCCCGGATTTTTTTGATGGCCCGGGCCACCTGGTCCATGAACAGCCTGTCAAACGCCCTGTTCACCTGCTGTGCTACCTGGGGATTCATTCTCTTGCGGGGTGCTCCCATCCCAAACGGGAGCACCCCCTACAAGAGTTAAATCACTTTCGAAACGTTTCGGGATAAAGCCCCTTCCCCGGCAAAGGTAATAAAGGAATGCCGTGTTGTATTTCTATGTCTCGCTACGGGTCAGACCTTCCGGAGCCCCCCTGGGTGTATTCACCCGGCTCCGTGAAGTCCTGGCTGGAATCCACCGCCCCCGGAGCCCGGGTGCGCAAGTCAGCCGGGGAAAGGGAGGGCGAAGACTACGTCAAAAACGTGGAACTCCTGCTGGACCTGGATGTGGAGAAGACGCCGGTGCAGCCCTCCAGTGCCCTCCTCGCCTGGCTCCGGTCCCGCCTCGGCCAGGAACGGGTGGAGGAACACTTTGAGCTGCTGCCCACGGCGGAGCTCCTGCTTCGGGCACTGCACAAGGCCAAGTTTACCAACGTCCTGGACATCACCATGGGGGATGAGGTCCTGTATCATGGGCCAGACCGCAGGTACGACATCAAGGACGTCGTCCGGCAGCTGGCTGAGCAGACCCCTGCCCACCCGGGAGCCCGGAGCATCCATCTGGCCGTGCGCCTGGAGCGCCGCCACTCCCCCACCGCCCGGGTCACCATCCGGCGGGTTCATCCCCAAAGGGAGCATGCCATCCACGTGCGTTTCGAGGGAAAACTGCACAAGCGCCTGCTGCAGGTCTTTCTCAACTATCTCCGGGAGCATCTGCAGGTAGAGGTTACGGAAGGGTAGCTATTCCACCTGCACGTGGGATATGCCCTCCTCGTCCTCCAGGGTCCTGATTACGTACTGCATGGTGTCCTTGATGTCCTCGATGTGGGTGATCAGTATCACCTGCTGAAACTGGCTGGAGAGCTCGCCCAGGGTGTCCAGCACGTTGCTCCGGCGCTGGCTGTCCTGGGAGCCAAAGATTTCGTCCAGCACCACGAAGTGGAAATCAACTCCTCCGGCCCGCTCCGCTATAACCTGGGAGATGGCCAGCCGCAGTGACAGGTTGGCCAGGTCCTCTTCCCCGCCCGAAAAACGGTTGAGGGCAAACCGCTCCCCCTGGTCGTAAATGAAGAGGTCGTAGTTGTCGTCGATTTCCATCTGCTGGTATTTCCCCCCGGTGAACACGTCCAGGAAGGAGGAGGCATAGTAGGACAGCAGGGGTCCGATGCGGGAGATGAGGTAGCGCTTGAAGTCGTTGAGCAGTCCGGAGTCCCGCCCTCCGGCCAGCCTCTCCAGCCGCTGTATCTCCCGCCGCATGTCCCTAATCCGCTCCCGTTTTTCCTGCTGCTCGGCCACCTGCCCGGCCAGCCTCTCCACCTCCTCCGCCAGTCGCTCCAGGTCCCGGGCGGCGTTGATGCGCTGCTCCCGCCGCTGCTGCACCTCCCGCCGCTTCTCCTCGTAGGCGTGCTCCAGGGCCTCGTAGCGTTCCTGGTCGAAGTCCAGGGCGGCCAGCTTCCTGCCAAGGTCTTCCTCCTGCTCCTTCAGCATCTGCAGGTCCTCGCGCACCTGGGCTATGGTCTCCCGGAGCTCGGGCAGCCTCTGCACCTGGCTGCGCAGGCCGATGACCGTCTCCCTGATTTCCTGCAGGTGGGCCAGCTGCTCCCTGGCCGCCGCGTAGGCCTCCGGGTCGAAGCTCACCTCGCCCAGCTCTCTGCCGTGCTGCTCCTTTTCCTGTTTGCTGCTCAACACCTCCTCTCTGCTCTCCCGGAGGTGGAGGAGGCGCTGCTCCACCCTGCCCAGTTCCTCCAGCCGTTGCTCCGCCTCTTTTTTCTGCGCTTTTATCTCCTTTTCCCTCTCCCGGAGCTCATGGAGGGCTGTCTGCAGGGACTGCTGCTCCCGCTGGAGGGTCTCCTCTCTCTCCTCCTCTTTTTTTATCCTGGCGGTGAAGTCGGCCAGAAGGTCCTGGTAGCGCTCCTCCAGGGGCCGGCCGCAGGTGGGACAGTCGCTCTCCGGTCCCTGCTCCTCGATGACCTGTCTTTTGTTTTTCCATTCCTTCCGCTGCTGCCGGGCGCTGGCCAGGTGCACCTGGGCAACGTTCACCGCCTTCTCTTTTTCCCTTATCTGCTCGGCCAGTCGCTGCTCCTCCTCCCGCAGCTCCTGCACCCGCTCTGCCACTTTTTCTTTGTCCGCCAGCTGCTCCCCCACCTCCTCAATGGCCTGCTCCTTTTCCCGCAACTTTTCCTCTAGGTCCTCCAGCTCCTTCTGTAGTTGCTTCCAGGCGAGGTAGCGCTCCCGCAGCTCCTCCATGGCCTCCGTGCGCTCCCTGGCCTCCCGGTATTCCCGCTCCCGGGGCTCCAGCCGGGACAGCTCCTCCCTTTTTTTCTGCAGGGTTTCCACCTCCCTCTCCTTTTCCTCCAGGTGGCTCTGCCTGGCGCTGCGGCGCTCCTGCACCCGGCTCCGCTCCTTTTCCAGCTGGTGGTACCGCCGGTACTTCTCCCGCATGGCCGCCCGCTCCTCCTCCAGGGCTGCCGCCTTTCGCTCCAGGGAGGAAACGGCGCTTTTCATCTCCTTCAGCCGCTGCTCCCCCTTCTCCCTTTCCTCCCGGGCCGCCCGCTGTTTTTCCTGCAGCTCGTCCAGGTCCAGCAGGGCGCCCTGCAGGGCCTCCACGACCTGCTCCCGGCTTTTTTTGTCCTCGCGCACCCGGCGCACTGCCTCCTCGATGGCGTCGATTCCCAGCATGCGCAGCATGCTCCGCTTCCGCTCTCCCGGGGTCTTGCTGGACAGGGCGTTGATTTCCTTCTGCCGGGCCACCAGGGAGGTGAAAAAGGCGTCCTGATCCATCCCCAGCTTTTTCTCCAGCAGGCGGGTGACCCCGGTGGCGGAGGAGGCGGCCACCATACCGTTGACCTTGACGTGGGCATCGGCGGTCAGGTGGGCACCGGACATGATGCGGGTTACCTCGTAGGTGTCCTCCCCCAGCTCGAAGGTCAGGGTCACGTAGCAGTCCTCGCCCACGGGGGCTCCCATCCGGCGGATGTCCTCCTTGGTGGTTCTGGCCGCCACGTTGCCGTAGATGGCCCATCCCACGGCCTCGATGAGGGTGGACTTGCCGGAGCCGTTGCTGCCGATGATGGCCATGATGCCCTCCGGGAAAACCAGCTCGGCGTGGCGAAACTTCCGGTAGTTGTGCAGGGTGAGACTGCGCAGTTTCACTCCTCCACCTCCGTGAGGTAGCGCAGGGCCAGGGCCTCCAGTTCCTCCTTGTCCTCCTCCACCGCTGCCTGGTCCAGGTAGCGCCTCCATTCCTCGGCCAGGGAGCCGATGCGCCCCCTGCTCACCAGTTCCTGCTCCAGCTCCTTTAGCTCGTGGGGAAACTCGAAATGCAGGGTGGGCGATGCCGCCCGGCGTATGGCGGGGAAGTCCAGTCCCTTGTAGGTGCTGCGGGAAATGCTTTTGAGGATGATGCGCACCACCGCTCCCTCCACCTCGGTCTCCTGCAGCCGGCGGGTCACCTGCCGGGTTATCTCCTCGGCGCTCAGGGACGAGCAGTCCAGGGCACCCAGGTCCAGCATGGGCCGCACCGGCAGGGGCACAAAGGACACCTCCGGCCCCCGGGTGTCAATCTCCATCAGCCCCTTTTCCTCCCCTGCCTCCTTGAAGCTCAGGTGCTCGATGGAGCCCGCATAGTACGCGTTGTCGGTCACCGGGCACTGCCGGTGGTAGTGGCCCAGGGCTATGTAGTCAAAGTCCGGCGACAGGTAGCCGGTGGGTATCACCTGCTCGTTGAAATCCCCGGTGCGGAACTCCCGGATGCCGGATACCCCCACGTGCAGCAGGAGAAGGTTGAACCGCCCCTCTGCGGGGGCCAGGGCCTCCAGATTCTGCCGCAGTCCCTCGCCAGTGGAGCAGTGGGGTATGGCATGCACTGTCACCTCCCCGAACTCCAGGGTCTCGTAGCGGCCCCGGTAGACCGGATAGATATGGTCCAGGTGCTCGAAGATGCGGAACACGGAGCCCGTCTCCCGCAGCTTGGGGGTCTCATGGTTGCCGGAGACAATCACGGTGGGAATCCCCGCCCGGGACAATCGCAGCAGCTCCTCCAGGGCCACATTGATGGCCCGGTTGGTGGGCCGCACCGTGTCAAACAAATCGCCGGCGTGCACCACTAGGTCCGGCTCACGGTGGAGGGCATAGTCCACCGCCCGGCGGAAGGCGTCGTAGACATCCACCTCCCGCTGGTTGAGCCCGTTGTCCGCCGTTTTGTGATAGGCGGAATAGCCGAGATGGGTGTCCGCCAGGTGGAGAATGCGCATGGCATAGCAAATGGCCCGGCCGTTATAAGGGTTTTCGACCCGCGCCTTTTTATGCCCCTCTGCCATTGCAGAGCATGCGCAATCCCCGCCTCACCGTGGACGGCGTGGTCATCCGCCGGGGCCATCTGCTGCTCGTTCAGAGGGGCCGGGAGCCCTTCAGGGGCCGGTGGGCCCTGCCCGGGGGCTTCGTGGAGTACGGGGAGACGGTGGAGGCGGCGGTGGTCCGGGAGGTGCGGGAGGAGGCGGGCTTGGAGACCAGGGTCATCCGCCTGCTGGGCGTCTACTCCCACCCGGAGCGGGACCCCCGGGGGCATACGGTCTCCGTGGTTTTCCTGCTGGAGGTGGTGGGGGGCACCCTGCGGGGGGGCGACGACGCAGCCCGGGCCACATGGTTTTCTCTGGACGACCTTCCCCAGCTGGCCTTTGACCACGACACCATCGTCCGGGACGCACTGCGGCACCTGCAAGAATAGGGCGGGCCGGCTGGGCGGGGCGGAGGGGCGGCGCTCACTGGTGATATCTGAAGCTGGGCTTGTCGCCCAACTCGTCCTCTTTTTTCAGCACGTTGTCCACGATGTCCCCGGCCACCTGGTCGCTGACCTCGAACGTTTTCACCAGATACTCCCTTATCTGCGCCCTGCTCTGACCGCCCTCTGCTTTTTCCTTCACGATGTCTGCCACGTGCTGCAGCTGGGCCGCACCGTAGGCCTCCTCCAAGTCCAGTTTTTCTACCATGTCGTGCAGTGAAAATATGGTCACCGTCAGGGCGTCGCTGAACTCCTCCCTGTTCATACAGCTGAGGTCCAGGTCGGTGGTGATGGTTACCTCCTCGTCCTCCCCGGCAAGGCAAAACTTGGCCATCTTCCAGGTGCCGCTCATCAGCAGCAGTTTGCGGTACAGGGCCAGCCGCAGGTCGGAATCCATGACCGCCGTCTCTACGCCGGTGTAGATGGTCAGGGAGGCGAACTTTTTGTGCAGTCGCACCACCAGTCTGTAGGGGAGGCGGGGGTTTTCCCCCAGCACCCAGATGAGGTCCTCCCCCTCCGGCTGCTCCGTCCTCTTTACCTCTACCTCCCAGGCCTCATCCAGGGGCTTGTCGGAATCGGCAATGGCCTCTCTGAGCCACCCGGCTATCCTGTCCGCCCATTCCTCCAGCATGCCCCAGTTAAGGAAAAAACAATTTAAATACCTAACCCGCCGTCGCAGAGCCGCCCGGACGGGCCATAAACCTTTTTACGGGCTCCACATTGGCGCTCCATGGACTGCCAGAAAGAATACAACCTCGAGGACTGCGCATGCACCTATCCGGGGTGTCCCCGCAAGGGAATCTGCTGCGAATGCCTGCAGCACCATCTCCAGGCCCGGGAGCTGCCCGCCTGCTGCTTTCCCCCGGAGGTGGAAAAAACCTACGACAGGAGCATGGCCACCTTTGCCGAGCTGTACCGGCAGGGAAAACTATAGAGGCACCTTTTTGCCCGAGGGAGAGCGCTTCCACCGCCCGAAGTCCTCCAGCGAGGTCAGCACCTCCCCGGTGAACACCGGCCCCTCCCGGCACACGTGCAGACCGTCGATGGCGCAGGAGTCGCAGATGCCCAGGCCGCACTTCATGTAGCGCTCCAGACTGGCCTGAACGGGGATGCCCCGCCGGATTCCCCAGTCTACCACCTTTTTCATCATGGCCTCGGGGCCGCAGGTGTACACCCTGTCCGTCTCCTCCGCCCCCTCCAGCAGCTCGGTGACCGGTCCGTGGTGGCCGGCGGAGCCGTCGTCGGTGGCCACCCTCACCTCGCCCGCCAGGCGCTCTGCCTCCTCCCTGAACAGGAGCAGGGAGGCCGTGCGGGCTCCCAGCAGCACCACCGGCTGCTCCAGATGCTCCAGCAGGGGCAGCAGGGGAGCCATGCCCGTCCCCCCGGCCACCACCACCGCCCGTCCCGGGGCTGCCGAAAACCCGTGACCGTAGGGCCCCCGAATGCCGATGCGCTCGCCCTCCCGCAGGGCGTGCAGGGCCTCCGTCCCCGGCCCCTTGGCCTCCACGGTGACCGCCTGCCACCCGCCAATCACCGACAGGGACATGGGTACCTCGTCCACCCCCGGCACCCACACCATCACGAACTGCCCGGGCTCGGCCTGTGCGCACTGCCCGTCGGAAAAATAGAAGGTCTTGTGCCGGGCCGTGTTCTCCTCGACAGCCTGCAGGGCATGGATGCGGGGAGGCATGGGATATGCAATGCGATGCCGCTACATAGGGTTTGCTGTTTATTCAAACAGCTCTTCGTACTCGGGCACCACGTCCCTGGTGAACAACTGCATGCCCTCCAGGGTCTTGGGGTGGGTGAGCATCTCCCTGATGACCTCGAAGGGCAGGGTGGCGATGTCCACCCCCATCTCCGCCACCTCCCGGGCCTGCCGGGCGTTGCGAACACTGGCCGCGATAACCTGGGTGTCGAACCCGTAGGCGTCGTAGATGGTGACGATGCTGTCCACCAGGTCCACTCCGCTGTAGATGCCATTGTCGCTGATGTCGGAGCGCATGAGCCGGTCGTATAGCTCGGCCCCGCTGGCTTCCTCCTCCCATGTCTGCTCCTCCAGGTGGCGGGCGCACAGGGGGTCGTAGTAGTCGCTCTTGTCGAAGGCGATGTCCAGCTTGGTGCGCAGGTAGTCATCCACTCTGCCCAGGAAGGGGCTGGCGTAGGTGGCCCCGGCCTTGGCCGCCATCAGAGCCTGCTCGGCGGTCATAACCAGGGTGGCATTGGTGGGGATGCCCCGCCCCTCCAGGGTCTTTATGGCCCGGATTCCCTCAAACAGCGGCTGGCCGTCCTCCATGGCAGTGCTTACTGGCACCTTGACCACCACGTTGCCGTTCACCGGGTTGAATCTCTCGTACAGCATCTCGGCCTCCTGCACCATTTGCTCGGTGGACACCCCCTTCACCTCCAGGCTCACCGGGCCCTCCACGCTGCGGCAGATGTCCCGGATGTAGTCCCTCATGGAGAGACCGGGGCGCCGGTCCACGGCTTTTTTGATCAGCGAGGGATTGGTGGTCACCCCGTCCACGATGCCCCAGGAGTAGGCCTCCCGGATTTCGTTCAGGTCGGCAGTGTCAATAAATATCTGCATGCAACAGCAATGGGCCCCGCCTTTATTATTTTTCTCCCCGCAACCGGGGCCTGGAATGGAAACAAAAAAAGAGGAGCCCCCTGGTGGGGGCGGGAAAAAGGGTTAGGGCCGCAGTTTCCGGGCGATGTCGTCCACGATTTCCGGGTTTTTTAGGGTGGTGATGTCCCCGATTTCCTGCTCCCCGGAGGCGATGTTTTTCAGGATGCGGCGCATAATCTTGCCGGAGCGGGTCTTGGGGAGGTCCTCCACGAAGAGCACGTCGTCCGGACGGGCGGTGGGACCGATGACCTTGCTCACGTGCTTGATCAGCTCCTTTTTCAGGTCGTCGCTTCCCTGGTAGCCCTTGCGCAGAACCACATAGGCGAAGGGTACCTGTCCCTTGAGCTCGTGGGGGATGCCCACCACGGCGGACTCCGCCACCGCCGGATGCTCCACCAGGGCGCTCTCCACCTCGGCGGTGCCCAGCCGGTGGCCGGCCACGTTGAGCACGTCTCCCACCCGGCCCAGCAGCCAGAAATAGCCGTCCTCGTCCTGGATGGCCCCGTCGCCGGTGAAATAGCGCTCCGGTCCGTACTTGCTCCAGTATTCTTCCACGTATTTGTCGTGGGCGTTGTACAGGCCGCGCAGCATGGAGGGCCAGGGCCGGGAAATCACCAGGTCGCCCTTCTGTCCCTGGGGGACCACTCCCTTGGCGTCCCGTATCTCGCCCTTCAGACCGGGGAAGGGACGGGTGGCGGAGCCCGGCTTGAGATTGGTGATTCCTGGCAGAGGGGTGATGATGTGCATGCCGGTTTCGGTCATCCACCAGGTGTCCACGATGGGGCATTTTCCCTTGCCCACCACGCGGTGGTACCACAGCCAGGCCTCGGGGTTGATGGGCTCGCCCACGCTGCCCAGGAGGCGCAGGCTGCTCACGTCCCGCTTGTCCACCCACTGCTCGCCCAGTTTCATGCACATGCGGATGGCGGTGGGGGCGGTGTACAGGATGGTCACCCCGTATTTCTCCACGATTTCCCACCAGCGGTCGGGCTGCGGGTAGTCGGGGGTTCCCTCGAACATGACGCTGGTGACCCCCAGGGCCAGGGGGCCGTAGACGATGTAGCTGTGCCCGGTTATCCAGCCGATGTCGGCGGTACACCAGTACACGTCATCGTCCTTGACGTCGAATACCCATTTCATGGTGGTGGCCACTCCCACCAGGTAGCCGCCGGTGGTGTGCATGACCCCCTTGGGCTTGCCGGTGGTGCCCGAGGTGTACATGAGAAACAGCAGGTCCTCGGCGTCCATGACCTGGGGCTCGCATTCCTCCTCTGCCTCCTCCATCAGCTCGTGCCACCAGAAGTCGCGCCCCTCCTGCATGTTTACCTGGTTGTTGCCCCGTTTGACCACGATGCATTGCACGTCCAGGCCGTCCACGGCCTCGTCGCTCTTGGACTTGTGGTCCAGCATCTTGCCCCGGCGGGTGTAGCCGTCGCAGGTGATGACGTGTTTGGCCCCGGCGTCGATGACCCGGTCCCGCAGGGAGCCGGCGCTGAACCCGGCGAATACCACGGTGTGGGGGGCCCCGATGCGGGCGCAGGCCAGCATGGCGATGGGCAACTCGGGGACCATGGGCAGATAGATGGCCACCACGTCGCCCTTTTTCACGCCCCTGTCCTTGAGGACGTTGGCAAACCTGTTGACCTCCCGGTACAAATCCCGGTAGGTGTACTCCTCGGCCTCTCCTTCTTCGCCCTCCCACAGGTAGGCGATTTTGTCTCCCTGACCCCGCTCTATCCAGCGGTCCAGGCAGTTGTAGGATATGTTCAACTTGCCGTTGATAAACCATTTGTAGTAGGGCGGGTCCTTCTCCAGCACCTGGTCCCATTTCTGGTACCAGTCGACCAGCTCCTCCGCCCGTTTCTCCCAGAAGGACTGGTAATCCTCGGCCTCGTCGTACACGGACTCGTCGGTCACCCATGCCTTCCTTTTAAACTCTTCCGGTGGTGGAAACACCTGTTCTTCCTGCGCGACTTCCTTCATGGTAATCGGCTGGGTAATTCGCCGTCCGTACTTAAATTTTTTCGACTACACCAGCAGCAGGGCCAGGAAAACCCCGTACAGCGACAGCAGCAGCACCCCCGCCCATTTTTTTATCTCCCGCCGGGTGAGCACCACCAGGAGCACGGACACCAGGAGCAGGAAGGGCAGGGTGAGCACCAGTTTGTCGCCTCCCCCTATGGGCCGGATGGCGCCGGCCACCCCCAGGACCAGCAGCACGTTGAGGATGTTGCTGCCAATGACGTTGCCCACCGCGATGCCGTGCCTCTGCTTGAGGGCCGCCGCCACGCTGCTGGCCAGCTCGGGAATAGAGGTGCCAAAGGCCACCATGGTCAGGCCGATCACCAGGGAGGAGATACCCAGCCATTCGGCGATGCCCACCCCTGCCTCCACCAGCCAGTGGGCGCCCAGCACCACCCCCCCGGCCCCCACCCCCACCAGGACTGCCTCCCTGGCGTATCCGTCTTGGGGGGGCAGGCTCTCCGTCACCTTTTTCTCCCGGCGCCGGGGATGCAGATAGGCCCTATACAGGTAATATATGTAATAGGCGTAGAGGCCCAGGAAGATAAGGCTGTCGTAGATGTCGATGCGCCGGTCCCAGGTGTACAGCAGGGCCAGCAGGGCTGCCACCCCCACCATGAACAGGCCGTCCCGCCGGGTTTCCCCGGACGGGGACAGGGTCATTATCAGGGCGGCGACCCCCAGGATGAGGCAGATGTTGGCAATGTTGGAGCCCACCACGTTGCCCAGGGCGATGCCCGCCTCCCCGTTGAAGGAGGCCACCGAGGACACCGCCAGCTCGGGCAGGGAGGTGGCAAAGGCCACCAGGGTGAGGCCGATCAGGTGCTCGGATATCCCGAACCGGTGGGCCAGGGCGGCGGCTCCGTCCACGAACATGTCGCTGCCCTTCACCAGGAGTACAATGCCCAGGACCAGCTCCGCCCCCAGTATCGCCGCGTCTGCCATGTTTTCGCCTGCAAACAGACATCCACTAAAAAGGTTTTTCTGCTGGACAAAAAAAGCGGGCATATCGGGATTTGAACCCGAGTAACTGGCTCCGGAGGCCAGTAGGATATCCGTGCTACCTCATATGCCCGTTTGTGTATGCGCCCACTGATTCATAAAAATTTGCCTCTGGAGACGGAGGGGGCAGCAGTTTTTATACCTCCGGCTTCTATGGGTGTCGTGGAGTACCTCTATGGCCCCGGTGTGGAGGAGACCCTGGACTTTGTGGTCCGCCAGGTGGTGCAAAGCCCCGAGAAAAGGGTGCTCATGGTTCTGGGAAGCTGCCAGGTCAGGTATCAGGGGCGCGCCCGGTCCTTCCTCGACTGGGGAGAGCGCATCTTGATTGTCAAGGAGGACGGCACCAGCATCATCCATCAGCCGTCCGGCCGGGAGCCCGTCAACTGGCAGCCCCATGGAGCCCGGGCCACCTATCTCCTGCAGGACAGATTGTTCACGGTCCATGTGGTGCACCGCAAAAACAGGGAGCGGATGGCGGTTTCCTTCAAAAAAATCGAGATGGTATTTGCCGCCAGGATGGACGACCGGGCCCGGGTGCAGATTGTGGGCATGGAGAGGGACATCGTGGACAAAATCATGGAGAACCCCGAACTCATCGAGCCCGGTCTGCGGATAACCCAGCGGGAGAAGAAGACCAGGTCCGGCCTGATTGACCTCTTCGGCTACGACCGTCACCACGTTCCGGTGGTCATCGAGGTGAAGCGGAGCCAGGCCACCATCAGCGCGGCGCAGCAGCTCAGGATGTACGTCACAGACCTGAAGCGGGGAAACGACAAAGCGCGCATCCGGGGCATTCTCTGCACGCCGAGGATTCCAGAAATGGTTTGTCGTCTCCTGGACGACTACGGGCTGGAGTACAGGGAATTCGGCTGGCAGCACCAGCTCTTCGACGACCAGCAGACCAGCCTGGAGGACTACTAGTGCCGTGTTTCTGCCGCCCGGCAAAGTTAATAATCTCCACGTGGTTCTTGACGGGTGAGGTGTCATTCGCCCTTGCTGTCGGTGGCCCTGGTCCTGCTTCTGCTTTCCCTCAGCGGGGGGCAGGCTCTGGTTTTTCCGTCTCAGTGCGCAGATGATGCCGCCCTTCGCTCCCGCACCTCGGAGCTCAACGTGGCCATTCTTTTTCAGGGATGGGATTACATGGACCTCCTTCTGAGAACCTTCACCGCCGTGTTTTACCAGGCCAGGTTTGCAGAGATGGAGCGTGCCCACAACATCACCTGCAACCTCTACTTTTTCTGGGATTCCCGGGAGGGCGGAGACGTGCAGGACGGCAAGCTGGAGAGCCTGCACATCGACGTGGCTTTTGGCCCCGGAGGGGTGGGCTCTTGGAACACTCCCCCGGGATATGGAGAAAAAATTCGGCAGTTTGTCCTCCGGGGAGGCGGGTTTCTCGGTGCCTGCGGGGACGCCTATCTGGGAACCATGGGGGCCATAAACGTTCCCGAAGACTATGATGACATCTTGTACAGGCTGTTTGGCTTCCAGGGCATGACCCCGCCGCTGGAAATGGTGAACGTCTATTTTGACGCCGGTCCCTTCGCCCAGCACTTTGAGCCCCGCTACACCCAGAACAATTTTTACGTGCTGCTGTTTCTTCTCACCTTTTTTGTCTCCCAGGCCCAGGTTCGTTTTGCTCCCCAGGGTCTTCCCTTTGCGGAGGCCTATGCCAACAAGACGGTCTCCATCATGGAGAGCGGGGTTCCCATGGTGGAGGCACCGCCAGACCACGATGCTTCCCATCCCTCGTTTTATCCGATTGCTACCTTTGCCGGTGTCCGTTCCCTCTACGACGCCAGCCTCTTTGAGAACAAATACGCCATAGTGGCCGGCCCCTATGGCGAGGGAAAAGTGGTGCTGTCCGCCGTGCATCCCGAAATCTCCATGGGAAACCGGGACGCCCATCGGATTTTTGCAGAGATGATTCTGTGGCTGTCCGCCTAACCGGCACCGCCCCGCCCATACCCCGGTGAGCTACCCCCGGTACATCAAAAAGGCCACATATGCACCGTATGCGGCCAGAAAGAGGCCCCCCTCCCATCGCTCCAGGACGTGTCCCTTTTTGCCCGTAAACATGGTGGCGAGCAGCAGGGCCGTGGCACATATAACCATGCCCACGTCGAGGATGCTTTCATCGGTAAAGGGCAACGGGCGGATGAGGGCGCTGGCACCCAGAATCCACAGGATGTTGAAGACGTTGGAGCCCACGATGTTTCCCACCGCAATGTCAGCATTTTTCCGGAGAGCGGCCGTCACCGAGGTAGCGAGCTCGGGAAGGGAGGTTCCTACGGCCACCAGCGTCAGGCCTACCAGCGTCTGGCTCACCCCTATCTCCGCAGCCAGCTCTACTGCCCCGTCCACCACCAGCTTGGCCCCCACGTTGAGCATTACCAGCCCCACCCCCACCAGCAGTACCGCCTTGGCCAGCCCGGCATGGCTTGGCGCCGGCTCAGCCGCCGCATGCCGGATGCGCTGTTTTTTGGCCGTGGCCGCAATGTAGTAGAGAAAACCGCCAAACGCAGCCACCAGAACCACGCCGCCAGCTCTGGTCAACGCGGCACCGGATGACCCCGTCAGGTAACCCGTGGAAACCAGAACCCCCAGCAGTACGGCTGCCAGCAGGCTGAGGGGTATCTCTCGCCGCACGGTGCCCGCAGTGACGGTCAGCGGATAGAGCAGCGAGGAAATCCCCAGAATAACCAGGATGTTGAAGATGTTGCTGCCCAGAACGTTTCCGATGGCGATGCCCGTGGTTCCCTCCACGCTGGCCACTATGTTGACCACGAACTCCGGAGCGGAGGTCCCGAAGGCCACCACCGTCAGCCCGATTACCAGATCGGAAACGCGCAGCCGTCGGGCGATGGAGGAGGCCCCGTGGACGAGGAAGTCCGCTCCCTTTACCAGCAGCACAAAACCCGCTGCCAGCAGCACGTAGATGAGCACAATCCCGTAATGCCCCGGCTGCTTATTAATGATTCATTTTTCCGACGCTGAGCCGGGAAGAAAGCCAGCCGACCACAACTCTTAATAAGGTATTCTGGATTTAAGGTTTCAAGTGATTAAAATGGTGAAGGAAGTAACGGAATTTCTCAACCTGCCCGTCTATACCCGCCACGGCATCTACGTGGGGGATGTCCGAAACGTGGCGCTGAACACGGAGGAGCAGCGCGTTGACAGCCTCATCATCACCGATACCAATCCCGACCTGGTGGAGGGGTCGCGCGACGTGGGCGTACCCTACCGGTGGGTATCCGCGGCCGGTGACATCATCATCCTGAGCCACTTTCCGGAACGGGTGTGCACCGAGGAGGAAGAGGAGGCGGAGGCATAGCCACGAAAAACATATATATCGAATAGCCAATAACAAAATACCTTACACTCAGAGGTGAAATATGCTGAAAAAAAGTATCACTTTCGGAGTACTGCTTGGCACCTTCATGCTTTTGTCAACCGCGGTGTTTGCACCCATGGCGGAGGCTCTTGACTGGGGTGCCATGAGTGCCTCCCCTAATGTAACCCCCTACTACATAGACCGTTACGGCAGCGGCTCCCTGACCCTCACCGTCAGCTACTCTGCCTTTTTCTTCCAGTATTTCCCCGTCTGGGTGGAAATCAACGTGGTGCGCAGCCCCAGCTGGCTCACCGTCACCCCCTCCCAGAAAACCTTCGTCCTGCAGAAGGATGAAAGCAAGCCGGTCAAGATAAGCATGGCCCTCAGCCAGCAGGACGTATATGCCGGCAGCCTGGAGACGGTGGAGTTCGAGGTGACCGGCAGAATCATTCTGGGCGGCGAGGTGCGGCAGATTGCCACGGGCAAAGCCGACATCCAGGTGGGCGTCAATCCCTACACCCAGGTCACCCTGCAGATTGCCAAGCCCATCGAGCGCACGGCTCCCGACCGGGAGCTAACCTTCCCCATCACCGTGAAAAACTGGGGCAACGCCGACACCACCGTCACTCTCAGTCTCACCGACGACGACCTGGGCGGCTGGAAGTACATCATCAATCCCCAGCAGATTCTCCTGCCCGGCAAGAAACCCGGAGACGCCAATCCTCCCGAAGAGGTGGCCTCCCTGACCCTGACCTCTCCGCACGGCACGGCCGTTTCCTACCACAACGACTGGCAGGGCATCGCCCTGCAGGCGGTGGCCAGGACCCAGGCCAAGTACTACGTGCTGCAGGGGTCCCAGTTCGAGGTATCCCAGCAGGACAAGGAAACGGTGACCGTGTTCAACGCCTATGCCACCATGCTGGCCAAAAACAAGGGGTTCTACCTGCCCGGCTTCGAAGCAGTCATCCTCATCGGTGCCCTGGCGGCCATCGTGCTGGTCATGCGGCGCAAGCGGCAGTAATCAACTAATTATTTAAACAAACTGCCGATACCTTTTGTTGAGCACCATGCGGAAAGTCGCCCTCCTACTGCTGGCTCTGATGCTGTTCGCCTGGCTGATACCGGCGCAGCAGCCGGCGGAGGGTCAGCTCATTCCCTGGGAGGACTGGTCCAATTTCTGGTGGAACGTCCAGGTGGAGCCGGTGGGGAATCCCACGGCCACCGTGAGGCCCCTGGGACAGCATGAGTTCCGATTCAAATTCTGGAACGGCGGGGTGGTACAGGGCGACTCCAACGTCCCGCTGCGCTATTACCTGAAAATAGTGGAGGTCGACGACGAGGGGTGGACGGCCTCGGTGAGCCCTACGTACATCCCCCTGGACCAGGACGACATTGGCAATGCCTCGGTGTTTGTCAACGCCGGTGCACAGCCGTCCTACATCGTCAATATCACCTGCCAGGTGGAGATGCACGTCAAATTGACCGACTTTGTCAAGTACGGCAACATCACCTTTCAGGTGCGCTCTGAGCCCTACCGCTTTCTGGAGGTGAACATCGACAACCCCGTGTTCGAGGGCCGGCAGGAGACCACCTACACCATGCCCATAAACATCACCAACAACGGGAACTACGAGGACTCCTACACCGTCTCTGTCACCTATGCTCCCTCCAACTGGCTGTACTCGGTTTCCGAGAGCCAGGTGCACCTCTTCCCCGGGCAGACGGCCACGGTCCATTTTACCTTCCACGTCCCCCACGAGAGGTTTTACATTCAATACGAAAACTACATCATGCTGGTACGGGTGCAGTCGGTCAGCGACCCCAGCGCCCGCATCACTCGCCCCGTGGTGGTCAGCCTCAGCGGATTCCACATGACCATGGGGCAGGTGGCGGCAGCGGCCTCCACCCTTCCCTCCATCATCCTCCTGGTGGTAATCGGCTCAGCCCTGGCCTATACCAGCAACCCCTGCCGGCAGATTCCCAAGCCCTGGAAAGAGCCCCAGGAAAAAAAGGCGCTGGCCGACATGGAGCGGGCCCGGGCCCGGCGGGAAAAGAGGCTGATGGAGGAGGAGTGGAAGTCAGCCTACTATTTCTGCCAGGCGGAACGTGAGCGCCACCGGCACCTCCGGGACCTGGCGGCCAAACGGAACCGCAAACAGGCTGACCTCCGGGACAAGATTCTCGACGAATGGCGCAACGCGTGGATACCTCCCCACAGGGAATGGAGGGAGCAGCAGCGCAAAATCCAGGAGGAATACCAGAGCGAGAAAAAACGCCTGCTGGCCACGTGGCAGAAGATGAACCGGTCCATAGAGCAGGCCAACGCCGAGATGGGAACCGCCATCGCCCCCATCCCCAAGCCGGCCTTCCCCGCCCCGCCGTCACTCCCCGAGCCGGGAAAGCTGCCCCAGCCCCGCATCCCCGAATACAAGGTGGACATCAGACGCATGCAGCTGGTGGAGCCGGACCCGCAACTGGTCACCAAAATCATGGCCCCCCTGCGCCGCGCCGCCCACGTGGGCAAGCTGGAGGCAGAGAAAATCAGGCGCCTGGGAACCAACCGGCGCAAAAAACTCAGGCTGGCCATGCAGTCCCTGGAGAAAAAAATGGAGGCCTCCATGGAGCGCGCCCAGCGGCAAATCAGCCTGGAGCGCAAAAAACGCCAGCACCAGAAAAAAATGCTGGAGCAGCGCTACAAACAGGAGAGCCAGACCAAGCAGCAGATGCTGGAGCGCCAGCGGCGGCGGAAGGAGCTGCGGAAGCGGCTACGGGAGCAACGGGAAAATCAGCCATAGCCAGTTTGCGCTTGCAGGCGGTAGATATTTATTTTAATGTGCATATTAACTTTTATATAGGCTAACATATTGTAGATTCTGGTCAAGAAGCGTTTGCGGGAGGCAAAAATATGTTGGAACGTGAGATCAGACAAAAAGCTAGCCATATTTTTAAGAAATGGTATCTTTTCCTTCTTTTTGCTACAATAATTGTAGTGGTGGCAATTTTATCGGCAGATATTTACCGTCCTCTTATTGGGAGTGATAGTGTCACGCGAGACAACCAGGGTAATTTTAATGAGGATCTTATCAACGAATCTTTTATTAGAGATTCAAATCAAAAAAAAGTGCTACTAGAAAATGGTACGAATCATTCTTTACTGCAAAACCAGTCAGATATCACTAATCTTCCTGCAGAGAAGCCCTTGCAGGTAAAAGATCTTACCTATGTTTACAAATCCAAGCAAAAAATCGCTGAATTCTTGCAGCAGTCTGAGCCTGTCATCTTGGGTTCAAGCCCTCTGTGGCCCATTTCCACCCAATGGATATTCTTTGACAACGACCCAAATGAAGGTGGAGCCCAAGACGACAACAGAGATGTGAATAACACATATTATTATTTTGACGAAAACTACCTCTATCTTAGGATGTGCATGTATGGGATTCCTGTTTGGCAGGATAATAAAGGGAAACCGGTGAACGCAAGATACAAATGGTTCATTGACTTGGACCACAACAGTTACATTTCTGGTGGAAACATAGTTGAAGGGGATACTATTCAGTGGTCTGAAGCTTTTCTTGGAAAATATCGAAAAAGCTATTGGGCAGTTCCTCTTACAGGGCCAGGATGGATGGGATGGAACAATGGCCGGAGGAGGCCAAAGAGTACATCAAGAG
>Ga0209164_1002805_pt1 | contig 17558 bp, 7 predicted proteins | sample MTBNYHSulfiMetaG_FD_187458 | JGI IMG/M metagenome (GOLD analysis project Ga0209164, IMG submission 187458) | Enrichment culture microbial communities from rom New York Harbor, USA that are MTBE-degrading - MTBE-NYH (New York Harbor Sulfidogenic)... | ecosystem: Environmental > Aquatic > Marine >...
AACGAGTCCAGCGCCTCGAGCTTCCGGGTAGCGAAGCGGGCGGCTGTTCTCTGGCGGCGGGGCGACGAGAGGGCGGTCACAGCCCTGGATTATAGGCCCGTGCGCAACCTGCGCCGCCGGCAGCGCGTAAGCTGCGGTGAGGCGAGCCCCGGAGCAGGTCCGGAGATGAGCGACGGCCGGGAACCGCGAGGGGCGAGCGAGGGGAGCACGGCATGGACGACACAGAGGGCAGGCAGGTCGGGACTGGTGGGCGGATCTTGAACGTGCTGGACGCGGCCCGGCGGTTGGTTCTGAACCTCGTCTTCTTCGGGCTGGTCGTCGCGTTGCTGGTGGCGCTGGCTTCGAGCAGGAAGCCGAAGGTCCCCAGGGGGTGCGCCCTGGTGGTGAGGCCCGCCGGCAGTATCGTCGAGCAGGTGGAGGGCAACGCGCTGGACCGGGCCCGCGCCGAGCTGGTGGGCGGGGGCGGCGAGCAGACGCTGCTCAAGGACCTGGTGGACGCCGTCGACTCGGCGTGCGAGGACGCGCGGATCCAGGCGGTCGTCCTGGACCTCTCCGAGGTCGGCGTTACCGGGATGACCAAGCTGGAGGACGTCGCGGCCGCCCTGGCGCGCTTCCGGGCGACGGGGAAGAAGGTCGTGGCCACCTCCGACCTCTACGACCAGTACGGCTACTACCTGGCGGCCCACGCTGACGAAGTCTGGCTCAACCCCCAGGGGTTGCTGCTCCTGGAGGGCTTTTCCCGCTTCGCGACGTTCTACAAGGACGGGCTGGATCGCCTCGGCGTCGACTGGCACGTGTTCCGGGTCGGGGAGTACAAGTCGGCCGCCGAGCCCTACCTCCGCAACGACATGTCCCCCGAGGCCAAGGAGGCCAACCTGGCCTACCTCAACGACCTCTGGGGCGCTTTCCTCAGGGGCGTCGCGGCGGCGCGCGCCACCACCCCCGAGAAGCTCACGGACTACGTCGAACGCTTCCCGGAGCACCTCGCGGCAGCGGGCGGGGACGGCGCGCAGGCGGCGCTGGCCGCCGGGCTGGTGGACCGGGTGGAGCCCCGCGACGTGCTGCGCGCGCGGATGGTCGAGCTGGTGGGCGAGGACGAGGGCAAGCACACCTTCAAGCAGGTGGCCTACCGGGACTACCTCGAGGCCCTGGGCGGGGACCGCTTCGGGCTCAAGGCCAAGGGGGACCTCGTCGCGGTGGTGGTCGCCAGGGGACTGATCCAGGACGGCTCGCGGCCGCCCGGCCAGATCGGTGGCGATTCCACCGCCGCGCTCATCCGCCAGGCCCGCACCGACGACAGCGTGAAGGCGATCGTCTTGCGGGTCGACTCCCCCGGGGGGAGCGCGTTCGCCTCCGAGGTGATCCGCCGCGAGCTCGAGGTGGCACGCGACCAGGGCAAGGTCGTGGTGACCTCGATGGGCTCGGTGGCGGCTTCGGGAGGCTACTGGATCTCCATGGCCTCCGACGAGGTGTGGGCGAGTGCGAGCACCATCACCGGTTCGATCGGGATCTTCGGCATGTTCCCCACCGTTGACCGCCCCCTCGCGAAGTACCTCGGGGTGAGGGTGGACGGGGTGGGGACGACCAGCCTGGCCGGGACGCTGCGCCTCGACCGGGCCCTGGACCCGGCGGTGGGCGACGCGATCCAGTCCATGATCGACGGCGGGTACGAGGACTTCCTCGAAATCGTGTCGAAGGGTCGCAAGATGCCCCCCGAGGCGGTGGACCGGGTTGCGCGCGGCCGGGTGTGGAGCGGCGCGAAGGCGCTCGAGCTCGGCCTCGTCGACAAGCTCGGGGGCCTCGACGACGCGATCGAGGCCGCCGCGGCGCGCGCCGACCTGGGCGACGACTACGCGGTTCGCTACGTGGAGAAGGAGCTGAGCTGGAAGGAGAAGCTCGCGCGGGGCCTGGTCACTCGCGCCGCGGCCGCGCTGGGCGAGGAGACCCGCACCTCCCGCGCCGCCGCTCCCTACCTGGGCGTCGTCCGGTTGGTGGCCCGCCAGGAGGCGGAGCTCGCGCTCCTGGCCGAGGGCCAGAGCATGCTGGCCTACGCCCTCGTGCCGGCCGAGTAGGCGCCGAAGATCGGTCTTCACCCCGAGAAGACGCGAAGGAGACATCATGATGGGCACAGCTGACCGGGTGGCAGTCATCGCCGCCTGTGTCGTCGTCCTCCTGCCGGCCGCTGTCGTGGCGGAGTCGCCGTCGCCGGCGCCGTCGGCGCCCGCGGTCGTGATGCAGACGTGCCAGTTGCCCGGTGTCAGCCGCGAGGCCCGGTGCGGGACTCTCGAGGTCTTCGAGAACCGGGCCGCCGCCACGGGTCGCACGATCGCCTTGAAGATCGTGGTCCTGCCGGCCACCGGGCCGGAGCGGCTGCCCGACCCGTTCGTCTTCCTCCACGGCGGTCCGGGGGCGGCGGCCACCGGCATGGCGGCGGCGCTGGCGGCGCAGTTTCACGAGATCAACACCCGCCGCGACATCCTGCTCGTCGACCAGCGCGGCACCGGCGGCTCCAACCCCCTCGACATCGACCTCCACGGGTCGTCCGAGGGCCTGGCCTCGAAGCTCGGTCCGTTCATCCCGCCGGCGGCGGCCTGCGCCGGTGCCGCCCGGCTCGCCGAGAGCAGCGACCTGACCCAGTACACCACCCCGATCGCCATGGACGACCTCGACGACGTCCGCGTCGCGCTGGGGTACGAGAAGCTCAACCTGTACGGCGCGTCCTACGGCACTCGCGCGGCCATGGCCTACCTGCGCCAGCACCCGGAGCGGGTGCGCACGGTGGTCCTCGCCGGGGTCACCCGCTTCGACGACCACATCCCCGTCAACTCGCCGCGCAACACCCAGCGGGCCCTCGACGGCCTGATCGCGGAGTGCGCCGCCGACCCCGGCTGCCACGCCGCGTTCCCCGACCTCGCGTCCGAGGTGGGCAAGGTCCTCGCGACCCTCGAGGCGGGCCCGGTCTCGGCCCCCGTGCTCGACCCCCGGACGGGCGAGCTCGTTTCCTTACCCCTGTCCCGTGAGCTCGCCGCCGAGGCCTTGCGCTACATGCTGTACCTCCCGAGCCTGGCGGTCCAGGTGCCCGCCGTGGTCCACCAGGCGGCCGCCGGCGACTGGGGCCCCCTCACCGAGATGGCGCTGTTCGGGCGGCTCAACATCGTCGGCTCCACCAGCGACGGCATGTTCCTGGCGGTGATCTGCAGCGAGGACGTGGCCTTTATCGACCCGGAGGAGGGGGAGCGGCGGGCCGCCGGGACCTTCATGGGCCCGGACCGTCTCCACCAGCTCCAGGCCGCCTGCCGCTGCTTCCCCCGCAGCTGGCTGCCGCCGGACTACGGCAGGCCGGTGCGCTCCGAGGTGCCGGCGCTGGTCGTCTCCGGCGCCCTCGACCCGGCGACACCCCCCTCGAACGGCGACTACGTCGCCTCGTACCTGTCCAAGGGCCGCCACGTCGTCGTGCCCAAGGGGGCGCACGACGCCGAGGGCATGAAGAACGCCGAGTGCATTCCCAGGCTGATCACCGACCTGGTCACCTCCGGCACCACCGACGGTCTCGACACCTCCTGCGTCGCCACCATCGAACGGCAGCCGTTCCTGCTCGCGCCGATCCCGAGCACGGTCGTGAGCGTGCCCGCGGCCGACCTCGACCGGCTCGCCGGCGGCTACGTCATCGAGGGGCAGGGGTTCGAGGTCGCGGTCAGGCGCGACGGCGGCCGGCTGCGGCTCGAGATCCCCGACGGCCCGAGCTTCCTGCTCGCGCCGCTGTCGCCGACCCGCTTCAAGGTGGTGGGACCGCCGGGGTTCCACGCCGCGTTCGCGGTCGAGGCGGACGCGGTACGTCGACTCGAGATGGAGCAGGGAGGCTCGGTGACCATGGTCTTCGTGCCCGAGCCAGCGGCGGGCTCGGTCGACCCGATCGGAGTCAGGCCCTGATCGTCGTCTGCGTGCCCGCCTCACGGAGGAGACGTGGCTGCTGCCGAGCGCGGCCCCCGGCGGGAGGCGCTCACACCGGTGCTTCGGTCAGGGTCTCCTCGCCCCCGATGAGAAAGCGGAGCCGCTCGATGCCGCGACCGATGCCGATCTCGTCGCCGTTGGTGAGGGTGACCGGGGTCTCGAGCCGGCGGCCGTTGAGGAAGGTCCCGTTCTTCGAGCCCAGGTCCTCGAGGGTGGCGGTCGCCCCTTCGACCACGATCCGGGCATGACAGCGCGAGACCTCGCTCACGTCGATGCAGACCGTCGCCTCCTCGATCCGACCGATGACGTTGACGCCCGGGGAGAGGGGGTAGTCCCGCTCCAGGCCCTGGAGCTTGAACGCAGGGGTCACCGTGGGGGCCGGCGCGGCCGCCTCCTCGATCGGGATGACCTCGGCCACCAGTCGGTAGCCGCGGCGGGGGATGTTCTCGATGTAGCTCGGGCTCCTCGCGTCGTCGCCCAAGGCCTCGCGAAGCTCGGCGATGACCTGGGCGAGGGCGTGGTCGGAGACGAACTCCTCCCGCCACACGCTGTCGAGCAGGTCCCGCTTCGAGGCGAGCCGCCCGGCGGTCAGCGCGAGCCGCACGAGGACCTCCATGGCCCGCGGCCGCAGGCGGACCTCCCGCCCCTCCTGCGAGATCCGGGCGAGCGTCGGCTCGACGGTCCACTCGCCGAGGCGGAATGGTGCGCCGGCCGAGGGCTCCACGCCGTGGCTCTGCAGCATCTCGATTCGAGTTTACCTCGCCCCGCCGGCCTTCCCGGCGCCCACTGACAACCGGGGTTTCCGGTGACCGGATCTCGGCGCCACGGGAACCAGCCTGCTGCGGGGCTCGGAGCCATCACGCACTCTCCCCTCAGAACTCGAGCTTCACCGCGAGGCGCACCATGCGGGGCTGCTGGAAGGTGTCGGGCCGGTTGTAGACCGAGAACGGCTCGAGGGTCTGCACCACGCCCTCGTAGTCGAAACCCTCGAGGTACTCGTCGGTCGTTACCGGGAGGTTCTCGAGGCTGCGATAGCCCACATACCGGAGCGGGGTGTCCTCGTCGAAAAGGTTGAGCACCGTCAGACCGACCGAGAGATCGAGGCGACCCAGGTTCAATCGCTGCCACAGGGAGAGATCGGTCCGGGTGAGCCACGGAGTCTCGCCGAGGCCGCCGCGGCCCCGGGGGAACACCAGGTAGTAGTCGTCGAGAAAGGCCAGCTCCGACCTGGGAGCGCCGCTGGCGACGAACTGGGTGACGCCGACCGACAGCCCGACATCGAAGGTGTACAGCAGCTGGGTCCGCAGCTGGTGGGTGCGGTCGGTGGCCAGGCGGCCGTACACCGGCTCGCCGTTGGCGTCGACCAGCCCGACCGGCTGGTCGTAGAGGGCCGAGACGTTCGGGTCCATCCGCACCGCGGCGCTCGGGTCGAGGGGGTCGGCGAACGAGGTCTGCTCGTCGGAGGCGACGAGGCCCGGGTAGTTACCCCACAGCCGGCTGAGGGTGTAGTAGGCGCGCAGCGACCACCGGTCCGAAAACCGACGGTCCAGGCTCAGCTCGAGGGCGTCGTACTCGCGGACGGGTTTCGGGTAGCGGTACCTGCTCCCGGACAGGGTGGTCGCGGCCGCCGTGGTGCCCTCGCCCGGGTTGCCGATCGCGAAGATCCAGCCGAAGCCGCTCTCCAGCACGGCGACGTCCTCGACGGCCCGCACCAGCTCCTTGTGCACGTAGCGCGCGCCGACCCGGATCCTCGGCGTCAGCTGGTGGTCGAGACCGAGCTGGGCCTCCCAGCTCTCCATCGGCTTCAGGTCGGGATCGACCCCCGGGAAGCCGGTGAGCTGCTCGTAGAGCGGGTCCGCTCCGTTGAACCTCTGGTCGACGATGTCGATCAGGGTCCCGGCGGGGCAGTCCGGTCGCTCGAGGACGGTGTTGCTGCCCGTCCGACAGCTCGGCGCGTCGTTGAGGAACGGGTCCGCCCTGTCGAACGTGAACCAGAAGTCGACCCACTTGTCGGCCCCGAAGAAGGTGCGCGGCAGGGCGAACTTGGTGACGTCGAAGTACCGCCCCCAGCTCCCGTAGAGCTTCCATTTCGCATCCCCCAGGAGATCCCACGCGAACCCGATTCGTGGGGCGAGCTTGTCGCCGAAGCCGAACTCGATCGCCGGGTCCGGTCCGGCCGGGCCGTAGTTCGGAATCTCCTCGTGCTCGGCGCGCAGGCCGAGGTTGAGGGTGAGGTTGGGATGGACGCTCCACGAGTCCTGGAGGAACACGGCGTCGTTGCGCACCGCGACCTCGCCCAGCGTGGAGATGTTGAGCAGTCGGAAGACGCCGTAGTCTCCGCGCAGAGTCTCCCCGGCTGCGGTGGTGTACTCCAGGTCCCAGTAGTAGAGGATCCGGTCGGCGTTGTACCCGTTCCGCACGTCGTTGGAGGTCTCCTCCGCCTGGTAGCCCACCTTCACCGCGTGGGTGCCCCCCGCGTCGACGAACCACGTCGCGTCGAGGTTGGCGATCCAGCGCTCGTAGACGTTCTTCGAGTTCACCTCGGGGACGAACGGATCGCTGAACCACCCGGGACCGTGCTGCGCCTCGGGAGGGATGTCGTCGCCGTAAATGAAAAGGAAGAAGGGGTTGCTCGAGGTGGAGTAGTTGTGGATGACGTCGAACAGCGGGATGCCGGTGTCGACGACGTTGGCATGGTAGAGGCCGCCGCGCGCACTGACCACGAGGTCGTCCCGCGCCACCCAGTCGGCGCTCAACGAGAGGGTCTCACGGTCGCCCTCGGTGCCCATCGCCGCCCACTCCTCGGGGTCGGGGGGGCCGGACTGGCCGTCCCGGGCCGGCAGCGATCCGTCGATGGTGGTGGGCGACAGGTTGAGCCCGACCTTGAGCAGCAGGCGGCTGCCCAGGTTGGCAGCCAGGTTGGCGATGGCGGAGTCGACCCGGGACTCCTGACGATAGCTCTGGGTGGGGGAGCTCAACCACTCGACCGTCCGCTCGGTGGTGCGGAAGCCCGGCAGGTAGGAGGCGAAGAACCACAGTCGGTCACGCAGGATCGGCCCGCCGAGGAAAAGGCCGGGGTCATAGCGAGTGACGTCGTCCTTGTCCCACGTCACCAGGCTCGCGCCGGCCGACTCCTCGCACCGGGAGCACGGGGCCCACTCGTACTGCGGCCGGGCGGCGCCGTTCCACTCGTTGTTCTCGAGCTCGACCAGCACGCCGCCGTGAAGCTCGTTGCCGCCCGATCGGGTGACGGCGTTGATGACGCCTCCGACGGCGCCACCGTACTCGGCCACGTAGCCCGCCGACTTGACCTGCACCTCCTGCATCAGCTCTGCCCGGAGAGGCACCGACGAGACACCGATCTCGGGGTCGGTGGTGTTGATGCCGTCGATCACGAAGCGGTTCTCGAGACCCGACGCGCCGTCGATCATCAGGCCACCGCCCTGGTTGTCGAACACCGCACCCGCCGCGAACGGCACGACGTCGGTGAAGTCCCGTCCCCGGGGGAGGAAGTCGATCTCCCGGCTGCGGATGCTGGTGGCGGTCTGGCTCTCCGAGAAGTCGATGGCGACGGCGGCGGAGAGAACCTGGATCTCGCCCTCGAAGGTGCCTCGGCGCAGGGTGAAGTCGACCGTCACCGCCTCGCCGAGCACCACGTAGGCGCCGTTCGCCGTCACCGGCTGGAGGCCCTCGAGGCTCGCCACCACGGTGTAGCTTCCCGGTGCCACCCGTGGCAAGCGGTAGAGCCCCTCGTCGTCCGTACGCGCCTGCACCCACCCCGAGGGACCGCTGGCCTCCACGAGCACCCCAGGCAGGGGGACGTCGACCTCGTCGGCGACCCTCCCCCGCAGGCCCCCGGTGGTTTCCTGGGCGGCGACCGGAATGGCCCATACCATCATCGCGACGGCCATCACGGATCGCAGACCTCTCATGGCGCCTCCCCCCGGGGCTCCGGTGTCCGGTCAGATCGCGGCTCTTTCGACCGAATGTGCGACCGACATATCCAGATCGCAACCGAACCTGCGACACCTCATCGTCAAAGCTCTGCTTCCAGCTTCGGATCCGCCGCGGTCGAAGTCCTCAGGAATCTGTCCGGCTTCTGTTCGAATCCGCCGGGGCGTCGACGAGCCCCACGGACCGCTCGCCGTCTACCACTGGGGCACCTCGGCCCAGCCGCGGGGCGTCGAGAGATCGGGCTCGAGGCGGTAGCCCGAGTAGCTTTCTTCGTCGGGCACGGCGCGGAGGTTGGTGAGGGCGCGGAGGCGCGCGACCAGCTCGCCGTGGGGCAGGGCATGGAGCGGGGCTCGCGACAGGTCGGGCATGGGCCAGAGGCGGGCGGTGCCGTCCTCGCCGTGGGTGGCGATCCAGCGGCCGTCGGGGGAGATCCGCGCGACCGAACCTCCCTCGTGGCCGACGAGGAGGTGGGCTGGTGAGTCGGGATCGGACCAGACCAGCACGCTGCCGTCGCGGTTGCCCCGTGCGAAGACCGTTCCCGTGCCGACCTCCTGGTGGGTCCAGCCGCCGGCGCGTCCCTGGAGGTGAAACTCGGTGCGCGTGCCATCCTCGAGGTCGACCAGCCAGCGTCTCCCCTCCTCGAGCACGTACAGTCGGCCGTCACCGTACGGGCTGGCAGACTGGACGTTCTCGACGAGGGTCTCGGTCGCCCCGCTCGGGGGATCCCAGCGGCTCGCGACGCCGCCGCGGGTCACCACCACCCGGTCCTCGAGGTCGAAACTCCAGTTCGCGGCGGGGCCCTCGCCCGGGCCCTCGAGCAGCCAGCGACGGTCGCTCTCCAGGTCGATCACCTGGACCGCTGGCGAGCCGTAGTCGGTCGCTCCGGCGACGAACCGTCCGCTGTCGCTGATCTGCGGCGCCACCAGGAAGCGTCCGGCCCGCTCCCCGCGGTCGATCGCCTGCGGCGCTCCCCCACGGGTGGGAACGGACCACAGCGCCTCCTCCGTGGAGACGACCACGAAGCGACCCTTCGGGTCGGGCGCGAGGCCGATGCCGTAGGCCGGTCCGGTCTGGAGCAGGACCGACCTCCCCGGGACCTGCCTCCCGGTGAGGTCCCAGGCGACGACCCGCCCGTCGGTCGCGCCCTGGGTGTAGAGCGCCGAGCCGTCCGCCGCGAACGCGATCGAGGACGGGATGGTGGCAACGGGACCGTCGTGCCCCTCGAGGATCCGGACGAAGCGCCGCGTGACCGGGAACAGCTCGAGCCGACCCGCCGAGACCGCGAGCCATCGCCCGTCCGGGGAAAACGCGAGGGCGGTCGCGGCGCGCCGGTCGACGACGAGCGGTCCCGCCCCGGCCGGACCCTCGAGGTCCCACACCGCGACTCCCGACGGGTCGAGAGCCTGGGCGAGCCTCGAGCCGTCCGGGCTGAAGGCGGTCGCCATCGGGTCCCCGGCGGGCACCTCCAGCACCACCGGATCGACCGGCTCCGCCATCGGCAGCAGCGACAGCCGGCCGTCGGACTCGGCGAGCGCCAGGCGCTCCCCTGCCGGGTCGAACGCCATCGACACCCGGCTCAGAGGCTCGGCTCGACGGACCAGCACCCGCGGCTCCTCCCCCTCGAACGGCTCGAGGGAGTGAATCCGCACCTCGGTGCCCAACGCCGTTGCGACCAGGCCGAGGCGCCCCGCCACCAGGAGCTGCGCGGGGGACACGGGAGGCACCGGAAGGCTCAGCCCACCGAGGTGCACACGCCGATCCCCCTCGAGCGACCACCGGTCGAAAGCCAGCTGGGGTGAGCGCGCGGTCGGGTCGGCGCCACTGACAACGCCGGTCACGACGTCTTCAGGGTCCGCCTCGAACACGCCGTACCCGAACCTGGCCCCGGGCACCTGGAAGGAGGCCACCTCGTGCCAGCCGCCGGTCTGCCAGATTCGGATCGCGGCGCCGGGGATCGCCGAGCCCGCCAGATGGCGACCGTCCGGGGAGAAGTCGACGACCGGTGGGATGCCCCTTCCCACCTCACCCTGCTCGAAGACGACGTCGCCGGTCTGGGCGTGCACCCTCACTGAGCCTTCGAGATCGCCCATCGCGAGGAAGCGACCGTCAGGTGAGAACGCGAGACCGAGCTGCCCCGGCGCGGGCCCCACCGACGAAACGGTGGCCGGCGGCCCCGTCCACAGTGCCTTCAGGGCGAGGCGCCGGGCCGGCGTGGTGTCGGCGCGCTCGAGGGCGGCGAGGGCGTAGGCGACGGCGTCGGTGCGCGAGTCCTCGAGGGCGACGTGGCCGAGGGTGATCAGCTTCGAGGCCTCGGCGAGACGGGTCTGGTGGGCGCTGTGCCGCCACAGGCCCGTGACCACCGCGAGGGTCGCCAGCAGCACCGCACCGGCCGAGGCGACCACGAGCCGGCGGCGGCGGCGGCGGCGGCCAGCGAGGGACCGCATGGCCGCCGCGAACTCGCTCTCGAGCTCGCTCAGGCCCCCCGGGTAGCGCTCGCTCCACAGCTCGAACTCGCGGCAGGCCACCCCGGTCCACAGGCGGTCGTCCTGGCGGCCGTGCTCGTGCCAGCTGCGGGCCGCCTGGCGCAGCTCGTCGCGCAGCTGCGCCCCCTCGCGGTCCTGGGTCTGCCAGCGCACCAGCCGCGGCCAGGCCGCGAGCAGGGACTCGTGGATGATCTCCACCCGTCGCTGCGGGCCGCGGTCCTCGTCCTCGAGCTCGTAGGAGGTCAGCAGGCGGGCGTCGACGAGCGCGCGCAGGACCTCGTCCGCTTCATCGCGTTCCGCGTCCGGAAAGACCGACAGCAGCTCCCCCCACTCGCGCACGGCGCGGGTGCCCTCGGCGGTCACCAGGTTGCGCAGGAGCTCGCGCACCACCGCGGTCCGGTCGCTGCCGATGCGCTCCAGCGTCGCCTCGGCGTGCCGGGCCAGGGCGCCGGCGACCCCGCCGATGGCATGATATGACTCGCGAGTGATGAGACCGCTGTCGCGGTCGCGGCGCTCCCACAGCGCGGCCGCGGCGAAGGCGAGGAGGGGCAGCGCCCCCCGCTCCCCCTCCACCTCCGCGAGCATCTCGTCGACCAGGCGGTCGTCCTCGAAGCGGTAGCCGCAGCGCAGGGCGGGCTGGGTCAGGGCGCGCCGGAGGGCGGTGCCGACGGGCGGGTCGAGGGCGGTCAGCTCCGCGAACAGCGGCTGCAGCCCCTCGAAACGGTTGCAGTGGATCAGGAAGTCGTCGCGCATCGACAGCAGCACGAACAGATCCGCCTCGAGCGCGAGGCGACCGAGGAGGTCGGCGAACCGCCGCTGCTCGTCGGCGTCGTTGAGGGTGAAGGTCTCCTCGAACTGGTCGACCACGACCATGGCGTGGTCGTGTCGCCGGCGCCAGCGCGCGGCCGCGGAGACCGTTGCGCCGTCGCCGCCCTCGGCGAGCTCGCGGAGCGCCTCGGTGTCGCCCTCGAGATCCGTGATCAGGGCACGCCGCAGCGCCGCGCGCGGGCTGTCGCCCGGGGTGCACAGCACCTGGGCCCAACCGGGCCCCATCGCCGGGATCAACCCGGCCCGGAGGAAGGAGCTCTTGCCGGCGCCGGAGGGTCCGACGATAGCGAGCATCCGCGCGGGCCCCCCGAGCTTGCGCCACATCATCTCGACCTCGGCCTCGCGGCCGAAGAAGTACTCGGCGTCGGTCTCGGTGAAGGCGGCCAGTCCCGGGTAGGGGTGGAGGTCCTCGGCGAGGTCCACCCGCAGCGTCACGTCCTCGAGGGCCCGGGTGAGGGTGTGGGCGGTGCGAAAGCGTGCCTCCCGGTCCTTGGCCACCGCCCGCTTCAGCACCGGCGCCCAGGGGGTGTCCGGCACCCGGGCCGGCTCCGAGCGCACGCCTTGCCAGACGTTGTTCCGCGACTCGAGGGTCGTCAGCCCTTCGGGGCAGACCATCTCGGCGAGCACCACCCCCGCGGAGTAGACGTCGGCCCTCGCGTCCACCGGCGCCCCCGCCGCCTGCTCCGGCGACATGTAGGCGGGGGTGCCCGACACCGAGCCCGAGCCCTCCACCTCCTGGCGGGCGAGGCCGAAGTCCATCACCACCACCCGGCCGGTCCGGGTGACCATGATGTTCTCCGGCTTGAGGTCGCGGTGCACCAGCCCTGTCCGGTGGATCGCCTCGAGCCCGGAGAGGAACTGCGAGGCGATGTCCTGAGCCTCCTTGAGCTCGAGCGGCCCCCGCTCCCTCAGGAGGTCGAGGAGGGTCCGGCCGTCGACGTACTCCATCGCCACCAGCTCGCGCTCCTCGACCTCCACCAGGTCGAAGACACGGCATACGTTGGGCGACACCACCTCGCGCGCCGCCCGCACCTCCTGCCGGAGGAGCTCGAGACGTCGATCGGACCTGAAGAGATCCTCGCGCAGGGCCTTGAGCGCGATCTCGACCCGCAGCTTGAGGTCGCGGGCGTGCCACACCTCCCCCATCCCACCCCGCCCGAGGAGCGCCAGCACCTCGTAGCGGCCCCCGAGCACCTGCCCGGGCACGAAGCGCGCCCGGGCCGGAAGGTCGACCGTCTCGGCCCCGGCCTCGGTGCGGGTGGCGGGGTGGAGGCGCTCGTCTCCCACTGCGGCACCTCAGCCCGGCCGTGGAGCGTGGAGAGGTCGGGCTCGGGGTGGGGATCGCAGCGGCTGACGACGCCGCCCCGCGCCGCGACCAGCCGGCCGAGCTCCTGCGTCCAGGCAGGGCTCCCGCCAGGACCGAGCGGCAGAGGCCTCCTTTCCCATAGTCCGACTTTACCATCACCTCCGGCGGGTCTCGGAGGTGGAGGAGGGAAGCGGTCGTGGTGGTGCTTGCAGGGGAGTGGGGAGCAGCACCGGGCGGAGCGCCCCGGGGGGTCCTGTGAAGCCACGACGAGCCGTCCCGAGGTCAAACGAGCCGAGCCTGAAACGGCGTGTCACGAGGTCGAGAGTCGAGCGGAAGCTCGGCTCGGTAAACTGGGTGAGACAACCAAGCGCGCACTCCCGTGGCATGAGCCGGTGAGGTGGGGCCCGCGGGCGAGAAGGAGAGGACGATGCGAGTCGGACAGGTACTGTGCGGAATGCTGGTGGCAGCCATGTTGACGGCGACGGCGGGGGCCGGGAGCTCGGCTTCGGGCAGCGTCAAGGTGGGGGAGGACACCGTCGCCGTCAGCCATGGCATCGCCTTCTGGGACGAAAGCACGGCGGTGTGGGAGAAGGGCAGGAGGGTGCTCAGGATCATGCTCTGCGACTCGGAGCTCAGCACTCAGGGCGTGGCCGAGGCACTCGACGTGCAGGGCGCCATCAGGAAGCAGATCGAGGGGGATTACGTCGTGGTGACCCTGAACGCCGAGCGCGGCTTCCACAGCATCTACGTCCTGGTGGCGGACGGGGCCAAGAACTACGGCTTCGACAGGGGCAAGGCGGAGATCGAGCGGCTCGATGCCTCGCGGGTGGTGGGCCGGGCGTTCACCGAGGGGGAGCAGTCGATCGGCGACACGCCGATCCGGTTCGAACTTCGGTTCGACGCCGAGGTCCTGCCCGAGCGTGGGGCGGGGACCGCTCTCCCGGCGGATGGCGGTGCCCCTGGCGCGGCCTACCTCGCCTACGTCAAGGCGCGGCAGGACGGCGATCTGGCCACCCTGCTCCGGCACATGCCCGGGGAGGAGGCCGAGAGCCTCCGGGACCAGGACGCGCAGTGGCGCGATTTTCGGCTGGAGTCGATGAAGGAGACGGCGCCGCGCGAGATGAAGGTCACCGGTGGCGCGCTCTTCGAGGGCTTCGCAGTTCTCACCGTGGTCGGCACGGACTGGTCCGGCGACTCGATCGAGGGAAGGGTGAAGATGGTGGCGGACGGCGACACCTGGAGACTCGCGGAGGAGGATCTCCAGTACGCGTGGTAGGGCCACGTACCACAACCCTCGCAAAGTCGACGAGTACCCCCGTACCGCTCCCATGACGGCTTCGATGTCGTGGACTTCGTGACACGAGGCACCGCGACGGCTCAGCGGGCGCTGCCGACGTCCAGGAGGACCCGGGTTCATGCCGGCACGCTTGGCACGGTAGAGGGCCCTGTCGGCGGCGGCGATGGAACATCATCCGTCCTCGAGTATGAGAGACCTTCCGACGGCGCTTCTCGGTAAGCGTCAGGCCCTGATCGTCGTCTGCTTGCCCGCCTCCCCGGAGGTCGCGCTGGGAGCCGCCGCCACGCGGTTGCGGCCGGCGGCCTTGGCCTGGTAAAGAGCGACGTCGGCCGCCTGGACCGCGCCCTGCACGGTGGTGCCGTGCAGCGGAAACACCGAAACGCCCGCCGAGATGGTGACGCCGGCAGGACCGTGGAGCGTGTCGACCGTGAGCCGTTCCGCGACCCGCGACCTGATCTCCTCGGCGCGCTGGAGGGTGTCGGCGAGCCCGGCGCCGGGCAGGACGAGGGTGAACTCCTCGCCCCCATAGCGGCACGCGATGTCCTCACCGCGGATCGCGCCTGAAAGCAGCACGCCGAGGCTGCGCAGGAGCGAGTCCCCCGCCTCGTGGCCGTGGGCGTCGTTGAACGCCTTGAAGTGGTCCACGTCGATCATCACGACTCCCACCGAGGTGCCGTGGCGCTGTGCGCGGAGCCCCTCGCGCTCGAGGCACTCCTCCATGGTGCGGCGGTTGAACAGGCCGGTCAGGGGGTCCCGCAGGGAGAGCTCGTGGAGGCGTTCTCGCAGGCGGAGGTTGGCGACCCCGAGCGCCACGTGGTCGACGACGGTCATCGCCAGTCGGCGAGAGGTGTCGCGCCGCCCGAGCTCCCCGGACCAGCGGACGTGCAGCATGCCGAGGACCTCCCCCTGCGCGACTAGGGGCGAGCAGATGGAGCCCGCCGGCGGCGGCTCCGCCATGTGGCGGCAGACCTGGGCGTGCTGGCCCGGCTCGATGACGTGCTCCTTGCCCCGCCGCAGGCACCAGCAGTCGTCGTGGCGCAGGACCGTGTCAGGGGCCCTCTCCGGGCCCCAGGACGCCACCTGCTCGAACAGCCCGTCGCTGCCGCGGGTCAGATAGAGCGCTCCGGAATCGCCCGAGAAGAGCTCCTCAAGAGCCTCGGCCACCACCGGGTGGGCCTCCTCCTGCGTCCGGCACGCCTGCAGCAGGTCGCCGAGCTGGTTCAGTCGCGCCTCGTCGCGGTTGCGCCGCTCGAGCTCGGAGACCCAGTGGGTGAGCCTCTCGTTCGCCTGCTTGAGCTCGACCTCGACCCGCTCGCGCTCGCCGACCTCCTGGCGGAGGCGCTCGTGCTTGTCCGCCAGCTCGGCGGTGCGCTCCTGCACCTTGCGGTCGAGGTCGGTGATGTTGGCCTTCAGGCGCGCCACCATGCTGTTGAAGGCCGAGGCGAGGACGCCGAGCTCGTCCTTGCCACCCACCTCGCAGCGGGCTCCGAGGTCGCCGTCCTTGACCTTCAGGGCGGCGGCGGCGAGCTGACGCAGGGGGACCAGGATCCGGTTCAAGAACAGCAGCGCCGCGCCCAGGGCCACCAGCAGCATGGCCCCGCCGAGGAGCAGGATCCGCCTGCGAAGCGTCGTGGACGCGGTGTTGAGCTCGTCGGTGTAGACGGACGACGCGATGTACCAGTCGAACGGCTCGAAGTACCGCACCCACGAGATCTTCTCGTACACGTAGTGGTTCGCGTCGTCGGGTCGGTCCCACACGTAGACGTGCTTGCGCTCCGGCGTCCTGGCGGCGGCGATGAGCTCCCGGCCGATGGGTTGGCGGGTTCGGGGGTTGAGGAGCTCGGTGAAGTTGCTGCCCTCCAGGTCCGGCTTCGGGTGGATGATCATGTTCATGTCGGAGTCGAAGACGTACATGTAGCCGGTGCGGGCAATGCGCAGGCCCGCGAGCACGGCCCGCAGCTCCCCAATCATCCGCTCCTTGCGGCGCGCGACCTCGGCCGCCACGTCGTCCACGTACAGACCGCTGCCGATCACCCACTGCCACTCTGGAAACTCCCTCGAGTAGGTGAGCTTCTCCTTGGGCTCGTCCTCGCCGAGGCGCCGCCACCAGTAGCTGGTGAACCCCTCGCCGTGCTCCCTCGCCACCTCGACCATGGGCGGCACGATCAGGTTGCCGTTGATGTCCCGGACGTCCGAGAAGTCGGCGTTGTGCAGCGCGGGGTCGGGGTGGGAGATGAGCACGCTCGCGTGGTTCGCCACCCAGACGTAGTCGTTCTGGCCGTATCGGAAGCTGCGCAGCTCCTCGAGCGCCTGCCGCTGCGCCTCGCCCCGGGTCAGGCGGCCCGCCGCAACCTGGTCGAGCTTGGTGCGGATGAAACACTCCTGCAGCAGCGTGACGTTCTTGAGCTGTCGTTTGTAGGCGTCCAGCGCCGACCGCTCGTAGGCGACGATCGCGAGGTGCTCCGACTCCACCAGGTGGAGGACGTTGTCGAGGATGTTGCGCGCGGCCTCCTCCTCCAAACCGTACACGGTGGTGCGGATCACCGGGACGGTGAGCAGGTAGGTGGCAGCGGACGAGCCCACGACCACGCAGACGATCGCCAGGACGATCCGTCGGAACAGCGACGACTTGAACATTCCCGCCCCCCTGGCTCGCGATCGGGCACTCCCGGTGGGTTCGAGTATACAGAGCCGGCGATCCCCTTCAAGCTGCCTGGAGTGAGGGGGTCCGAGGTCAGGGGATCGCCGTGGACCAGGCCGAGGTGTTCCCTGTCTCGAAGTCGTCGGCGAAGACGGCGCCGCACGACAGGAGTGCCAGTCGCACCGCGTTCTCGGCCTGGATCGTGCCGTGACCCCAGTCGTTGTTCGGGCCGTCGACGTAGTCGCCGCCGCAGCCGGAGCCCGGCTGGCCGACGAGCGGCGTCGCCGACTGCGCGATCAGCTCCCCTGTGAGCCCGACGTCGCCGCGGAGCGCCGGGCAGGCCGACCACATGAGCGCCACGAGGCCGGAGACGTGGGCGGTGGCGGCGGCCGTGCCGCTCCAGATCTGGTATGCGCCGCCGGGCAGCGACGAGCGGATGTCGGTCCCCGGCGCCAGCACGTCCGGGACGTCGTACGGCGGGCTCGGGTCCAGGTCCGACGGCCCGCGGCTGGAGAAGGACGCGATCGTCCCCGGGTAGGGCACCCCACGATCCGCGGCGCCCACGGTGAGCACCTCACGGTAGTCGCCGGGGGAGCGGAGGGTGCCACAGCCGGGACCGTCACCGCCGGCGCCGGCGACCACCACGATCCCGGCGGCCTCCAGCGCCTGGATCGCGTCGCGGAACTGAGCGTGCCCCCCGCCCCCGTAGCCCCAGGGGAGGGTCACGAGGTCGGGGGCGAGGGCGGGGTCGGGGTTGCCGCCGGCCAGGTCCCACGGCGCCAGGTTCCACTGGAAGCACTCGAAGACCGCGGCGTCGGTGGTCGCACCGCCGTCGGTCAGGACCTTGCAGTGAATCGTGGTCGCGCCAGGCGCCATGCCGATCTGATTGTCGCCGCCGTCGTCGCCGACCGCGACGCCGGTGCAGAACGTGCCGTGACCGTTCGCGTCGCTGGGGTCGAGCGGGGAGGTCCCGGTTGCGTCCCACCAGGAGTGGTCGTGGTCCTTCACCGTGCAGGACGGCGGGTCGAGGCAACCGCGGTAGTGGCTCGCGATCGCCGGGTGGTCCTCGTCGAGCCCGGTGTCGTTGACCGCGACCAC
>Ga0209164_1002806_pt1 | contig 17545 bp, 19 predicted proteins | sample MTBNYHSulfiMetaG_FD_187458 | JGI IMG/M metagenome (GOLD analysis project Ga0209164, IMG submission 187458) | Enrichment culture microbial communities from rom New York Harbor, USA that are MTBE-degrading - MTBE-NYH (New York Harbor Sulfidogenic)... | ecosystem: Environmental > Aquatic > Marine >...
GATCCCTTTTTAATCATGCTTCCGGTAACATTTTTTATGAGGCAATTCGGGGTTAAATATTGATATTGACGCCACGAGTAAAAAAAAGTTATATAATAGAGTTAATTTTTGAAAGGAGGAAATTCTTATGGCTGTCAGGGTTGGAATTAATGGATTTGGAAGAATTGGTCGAAATGTCCTGCGAGCAGCTTTGAATAGGAAAGAGTTGGAATTTGTGGCGGTGAATGACCTTACCGATGCACCGACATTGGCCCACCTATTGAAATACGATTCCGTCCATGGGAAATTTGGAGCGCGGGTTGAAGCCCAAAAAGATGGTTTCTTGATCGATGAGAAAGAGGTGAAGGTTTTTGCCCTGAGAGACCCGGCTCAACTCCCTTGGAAAGATTTGGGAGTGGATGTGGTACTGGAGAGCACAGGGAGATTTACAGATCGAGCAGGGGGATCGAAACACATGGAAGCTGGTGCCAAGAAGGTAGTCATCTCCGCTCCGGCAAAAGATCCAGATGTGTCTTTGGTCTTGGGGGTCAATGAGAAGATTTACAATCCTGCAAAACATCACATTCTTTCCATGGGATCCTGTACGACGAACTGTTTAGCCCCCATTGCCAAGATATTAGTGGATGAGTTTGGGGTGGAATATGGACTCATGACGACGATCCACGCCTATACTAATGATCAGGTGATTCTTGATTTCCCGCACAAGGATCTTCGTCGGGCCAGGGCAGCAGGAATGTCAATGATTCCGACTACGACCGGGGCAGCGACAGCCCTCTCTCTGGTCATCCCAGAATTGAAAGGCAAAATGGACGGAATGGCGATCCGAGTGCCCACCCCCAATGTTTCTGTCGTCGATCTGGTTGTGGAGTTGAAGAAAGAGACCACTGCAGAAGAGGTGAATAAAGTTTTGAAATCTTATGCGGAAGGGAAATTAAAAGGGATCTTGAGTTTTTGCGAAGAACCTCTCGTCTCCATTGACTTCAATGGAAATCCTCACTCTTCCATCGTGGATGGTCCGTCCACAAAGGTGATCGGTGGAAAGCTGGTGAAAATCATCTCATGGTACGACAACGAATGGGGTTTTTCCAATCGAATGGCAGAGTTGTTATTATATCTTTTTGGGAAGAAATAAGGCGTGTCCGTCAAACGGGTAAGGTAAGGATGCCCGTGTTATTTAGAGACGATGAACATTAAACGATAAACGATGAACAGTGCATAATTTTTTTTCATTGTTCATTGTCCATCGTTCAATGTACGGAACTAACTTCCTATCTCTGACCTGAACCTGAATTACAAAACAATGATGCGAGCAGGAGTGGGTGATGGGGATTCGCACTGTCGATCAGATTGAATTGAAAGGGAAGCGGGTTTTCATCCGAGTCGATTTTAATGTTCCTCAAGACGAGAAGAGGAATATCACCGATGATACTCGGATTCTCCTTTCCCTTCCAACGATTCGGTTTGTCAGTGAAGCCGGTGGAAAGGCCATCCTTGCCTCTCATCTGGGAAGGCCTAAGGGGAAAAAGGATTCCAGATTTAGCCTGGCTCCTGTTGCCGAGAGGTTATCCCAACTTCTTGAAAAAGAAGTGACTTTAGCCATGGATTGCATTGGAGGAGAGGTCCAGAAACAGATTGGCGAAATGAAAGGAGGAGAAGTTCTTCTTTTGGAAAACCTCAGGTTTCATCCTGAGGAGGAGAAGAATGAAGAAACTTTTTCAAGAGCCCTCGCCTCCCTCTGTGACGTTTATGTCAACGATGCGTTTGGGGCTGCCCACCGTGCTCATGCCTCGACCGAAGGAATGACACGATTTGTGAAAGTTGTAGCAGCAGGCTTTTTAATGACGAAAGAGATTAGGAGTCTGGAAAAGGCTTTACTGAACCCGCAAAAACCTTATGTGGCAATTCTTGGCGGAGCAAAGGTTTCCGATAAGATAGGTATGATTCAAAATCTTCTGGGGAAAGTGACTACTCTTATGATTGGTGGAGGGATGGCATACACCTTCCTTAAAGCGGAGGGATTTGAGGTGGGGAAGTCACTCGTCGAAGAGAGTCAGATTCGTTTCTCACACAACCTCTCAGAAAAAGCCAAAGGGAAGATGAAATTCCTTCTTCCTTCTGATCACATCGCTGCAGAGCGAATGGAAATCCAAGCGAAGAGGGAGATTGTAAAAAATGATAAGATTCCGCCGGAGTGGGTCTGTTTGGATATCGGTCCGGAAACCGTTAAGAAATTTTCGGAGGAGATCAGATCTGCGAAAACCGTTTTCTGGAATGGACCCATGGGCGTTTTTGAAATGGAGCCATTCAGCCAGGGTACATTTGCCATTGCTAAAGCAATTGCCAACGCCTCAGCCTTCAGCATTGTGGGAGGAGGAGATTCTGTAGCAGCCGTGAATAAAGCAGGAGTGGCGGATAGAATCGGTCATCTTTCTACAGGAGGCGGAGCCTCCCTCGAATTTCTTGAAGGGAAGGAGTTGCCGGGCATTGAGGCGTTGAGGAGGGGATAATGGAGAGATTGCCTTTCATCGCAGGAAATTGGAAGATGAATAAAACGGTGGGAGAAGCCGTCGATCTCGTCAGGGAATTGAAAGCCGCCCTTGCAGGGGTCAAAGGGGTGGAAGTGGCGGTGGCCCCACCTTTTACAGCACTCTTTGCCGTCTGGAAGGAACTTGAAGGCTCTTCCATTCGTCTTGCTGCTCAGAATCTTTACTGGGAGGAAAAGGGAACGTTTACGGGCGAGGTCTCTCCACTCATGCTGAAAGAAGTGGGTTGTCACTATGTGATCATCGGCCATTCTGAAAGGCGGCAGTTTTTTGGAGAGACAGATGAAACGGTGAATCGAAGAGTCAAAGCAACACTGTCCCAAGGGTTGAAGGTCATCTTCTGCATTGGTGAGACCTTAAACGAGAGGGAGAAGGGGAAGACCTTTTCAGTGATTGAGAGACAGGTGGAAGTCGGGCTGAAAGGATTCGGCGATAAGGAAATAGAAAATATGGTGATCGCCTATGAACCCGTTTGGGCCATCGGAACCGGGAAGACGGCCACTCCAGAACAGGCTGAAGAGGTGCATCGATTCATCAGGGGAAAATTAGAAAAGCTTTATTCACGAGAGGTTTCGGATAAAATTCGGATCCAGTATGGTGGAAGTGTGACTCCAGAGAACGTCAAAGGACTGATGAGTCAGGGGAATATCGATGGCGCATTGGTCGGAGGGGCAAGCCTGAAAGCAGAGTCTTTCTCAAAGATTGTCAGATTTAAGGAATTGTGATATAAATATTGGCCAGAATTCGAAGGCCCTGCCTGCGGTAGGCCGTCGAAATCCGAAATTCCGTGAGAGCGTAAGGCGCAAGTCGTAAGGGGGTTAACGCTTAACTCCTCATGCCTTACTCCTTCTGGGTTAGGGTTTCGATATTCGAGCTTCGGATTTATTAGGGAGTGAAAAGGGGATTGGGTTTATGACAATCATCATTGTTGTCCATATTTTGGTTTGCGTGTCGCTCATTTTGATAGTTCTACTTCAAGCAGGAAAAGGGGCAGACATGGGAGCTGCATTCGGAGGAGCGAGCCAGACGATTTTCGGAAGTGCAGGGGCAATGGGATTTCTTTCTAAGTTGACCACCGTGGCCGCCATCGTCTTTATGATTACCTCGCTCCTTCTAACGTTTGCCTCCACGAGAAGAGCTTCAACGGTCATGAAGGAGAGGTCAGTTCCGACATCTCCTGCCGCACCCTCGGAGATGCCAGTCCAACCTCAGGCGCCTGTGCCTGAACCGAAGAAGTAAGGAAGTGTTGCCGTATGGGGCAGTTCTATTGTGCTGCCGTTTGAACTGCAACACTGCAATACTGCATTACCGCAGCACTGTTTTTGATAGCCGATCGACTGCCGAAGTGGTGGAATTGGTAGACACGCCATCTTGAGGGGGTGGTGGGTAATCCCCGTGGGGGTTCAAATCCCCCCTTCGGCACCATTAAATCCATTGGGAGAGGAGAGGCCGTCATGCCCCTCCTTTTGTTATTTTAAAACAAGAATTCAGGAATTTAGGGATTGAGAAATTTAGGAATTTCTTAATTCGCAATCCCCCATCTTCTAAATTGGCCAATGTGATAAATATGATAGATCATCATTCTCCTGAAGTAATAACCGCCATTCAAGCAACCGTTAAAGCCTCTGAACTCTGTCAAAAAATAAGAAAAGATCTTATCGGCGGGGAATCTATACTGAAAAGTGACAGAAGTCCTGTGACCATCGCCGATTATGGATCTCAGGCGATACTCTGTAAATTGATCAGAGAAAAATTTCCTGATGATACGATCGTTGCAGAGGAGGATGCGAAGGAATTAAAGAGGCCGGTTCATTCAAACATCTTGGAACAGGTCACGCACTATGTTCGTGCCTTCATTCCAACCGCTTCATCAAAGGATGTGTGCTCTTGGATTGATTTCAGTTCCAATTCTATCGCGGAGCGGTTTTGGACAGTAGACCCGATCGATGGGACGAAGGGATTTCTCAGGGCAGATCAATATGCCATTGCTTTAGCGCTAGTTGAAAAGGGGGTAGTGAAATTGGGCATTTTGGCCTGCCCTAACCTCTATGCGGACATCCATCAACCTTCGGGAGAGAGAGGGTGTCTTTTTATTGCGTTGAAGGGGAGGGGTTCTATCCAAATAGATTTAAAGGGTGTCAACAAACGAACCCTCTCTGTTTCCAAAATAAGAAATCCCTCCGAAGCCACTATGACAGAAAGCGTTGAACCCGACCATGCGGATCATCTTTTTCATCAACGTCTTGCCGAGAAATTGAATATCTCAAAACCATCTCTACGAATGGACAGTCAGGCAAAATATGGGGCGGTTGCAAGAGGGGAGGTTACCCTTTATCTGCGAGTTCCTTCGCCTTCGGAGCCAGGGTATAAAGAAAAAATTTGGGACCATGCTGCAGGGTCCATCATTGCTGAAGAGGCAGGGGGAAAGGTGACAGATATTTTAGGACGTCCTTTAGATTTTTCATACGGAATAAAAATGGAAAAGAACCATGGTGTTTTGGTCACCAATGGAATTTTGCATGAGATTGTTTTGGAAGCGCTAAAGATGTGATAAAATTATTATAGATTTAAAAGTTCGGGTGAAGAGGCCCGCTTCGTTGATAGGTTATGTCATTCGACTTATAAATAACATAGCCTTTTTGCTTTTTAACAGATGGGCTCCGTGACCTCAGCCCAAAAACTATTTCCACCATTTATGTAGGGGGATTTAAAATGGAAAGAAGTTTCTCAGAGGTAATCGAGTCTGAAATCCCAAAGGAGTGTGTACTTATCTCGGTGGGCTTACCGGGGAGTTGGAAAAGTCCAGTTATGGAGGAGATTGCAAGGTTGAAAGGATTTCAGATTCTTCGGTCCGATATGATCCGATTAGAAGTTCTTAAGGGGGAAGATATCTTCAATAATAAGGTGGCTTCAGACCCGGATAGAAGAAAAAGGGTTTATGAAGAGATGTTCAGACGGGCGGGGAATACATTGAAGAAGACCCAGGACGGGTTGATTTTAGATGCTACTTTTTTTACTCAGGAGTTGAGAGCGAGAGCTGCTGAATTGGCTGAGAAGACCCATCGGGCTTTTGCCGTTGCAGAATGTACCTGCACAGAGGAGAAATCCATTGAGCGGATTTTGAAAAGGACAAAAGAGAATTATGAATCGAATGCCTTAACCAAGGAGGCTTATTTAAACAATAAGGCTTTGTTTCAGCTCATTGATACGGTAGATTTAAAAAAGAAGTTTACGACGCTCCCGATCATTTATCTCACGATCGATACAGAATATGACACGCCCCTTGATTGGAAGATTAGAAAAATAGAGAAAAGATGACTCTCGGTATTCCATTCCTCCAGAAGGCACTTCTTAATCCGGAGATTTATCCGGACCGTCCTCGAGCCATAAAATTTATTGAGACTCACATCTCCGCCCTTTTCTTGACAGGAAATTATGTTTATAAGGTGAAAAAACCGGTGGATTTCGGCTTTTTGGATTTTACCTCTCTCGAAAAAAGAAAATATTTTTGTGAACAAGAAGTCAAATTGAACCGACGGCTCTCTCCGGATATTTATCTCGGTGTCGAGAGAATTACAGAAGAGGGGAACCGGATTTTATTGGGTGGTCAAGGAAAGTTATTGGAGTATGTCGTAAAGATGAAACAGATTCCGGAAGAATTTCTGATGGACAAGTTGCTTGAGAAGAAACAAGTGACTTCAAAAATGATTGAAAGCGTATCGGAGAAATTGGTTCAGTTCTATTTTTTTGCGGAGACGAATGATCGCATTAAAAGCTTTGCCAGGCCGGAGCGCCTGAAACAAGATACCGACGAAAACTTCGGACAGACCAAAAAATATATTGAAGTGACCATTCCCAGGGAAGTTTATGAGGAAGTAAAGAAGAGGACGAATGACTTTTTTGGGACGAAGATGGAAATATTCTATCAGAGGATTGCCACCGATCGAATTCGAGACTGTCACGGGGACCTTCGACTGGAGCATATCTTCTGGGGGGAGGAGGTCTCCATTTTCGATTGCATTGAATTCAATGAAAGGTTCCGCTATACCGATGTGGCGGCGGACATCGCTTTTTTGGCCATGGATCTCGATTATCATAACAGAGAGGATCTCAGTGAGCATCTCATCCGTGCCTATATCGGGGAGTCGGGAGACCATGAATTAATGGGAGTGCTGGATTTCTACAAATGTTACCGGGCCTATGTTCGGGGGAAGGTAGAAAGCTTTCGGTTAGATGATCCTCATATCCCAGAGGAAGAGAAGAAAGGCGCCCTGGAAAGGGCCCGGAAATATTTTAATCTTGCTTACCGATATGTCCGGAGATTCTGATCGTCTCTTTTAGCTTTTCCACTCCAGATGATGGATCAAGAAAATCATTTTATTCATGCAGGGCTGAAGAGGGTCTCCTTAATCATCCTGACCCTGTCCTCTTTTCTCACCCCTTTTGCGGTATCCTCAGTGAATATTGCTCTTCCTTCAATTGGGAAAGAATTCGCGATGAATGCAATTTCATTGAGCTGGGTGCCGAGTGCTTATATATTGTCTTCAGCAGCCCTGCTTGTCCCTTTCGGGCGGGTAGCGGACCTCTATGGGAGGAAAAGGGTTTTTAACTATGGGGTATTGATTTACACGATATCCTCCTTTCTTCTGGCTCTTTCCTACTCGGCCGGGATGGTTATCGGTTTACGCGTCGTTCAGGGAATAGGAGCCGCCATGATTTTTGCTCCCGGGATGGCCATTCTGACCTCTGTATTTCCTGACGGGGAAAGAGGGAGAGTGCTTGGAATCAATATAGCGGCTGTTTATATTGGGCTTTCTCTCGGACCCGTTGTGGGAGGGTTTCTCACACAGCATTTTGGTTGGAGAAGCCTTTTTATTTTTAATGTCCCCTTGGGTCTCGTGATCCTTTTTTTAACTTTCTGGAAATTGAAAGGGGAATGGGCTGAAAGCAAGGGAGAGCCCTTCGATTTTATCGCCGCCGCCGTCTACGGGTTGACTTTGATTTCCATCATGTATGGTTTTTCTTTGTTGCCGGGCGTCAAGGGTTATGGGTTGATCCTCTTCGGAATTTTGGGAATTTTCGCCTTAATCAAGTGGGAGGTGAACGTAAAACATCCATTACTCGATGTCGATCTCTTTAGGAAAAATGCGGTGTTTGCATTTTCCAACTTGGCTGCTCCGATCAATTACAGCGCAACCTTTGCGGTGAGTTTCCTTTTGAGCCTTTATCTCCAATACATAAAGGGGCTCACCCCCCAGGAGGCGGGTCTGATCTTGATCGCTCAACCTACTCTCCAGGCTATATGTTCACCCATCGCCGGCCGATTGTCGGATAAGGTTGAACCCAGAATGGTGGCTTCCGTCGGAATGGCATTGACCATCTTGGGGCTTTCTTCTTTTGTTTTTTTAAGCCGGGGAACGACCGTTGGATTCATTATTCTCAATTTAGCTCTTCTCGGTTTGGGGTTTGGTCTTTTTTCATCCCCCAATACAAATGCTATCATGAGCTCTGTGGATAAAAGATATTATGGAGTGGCTTCGGCGACGCTGGGAACGATGCGAATGGTTGGACAGATGTTCAGCATGGGGATTGCCATGCTCATTTTTTCCATTTATATTGGAAAGGTTCAGATTGCATTGCAGCACTACGCGCTCTTTTTAAAGAGTGTCAAAACCTCTTTCATGGTTTTAGCGATCCTCTGCTTCGGAGGGATCTTTGCATCCTTAGCCAGAGGAAAAGTCCGATGAGGGATGACCGGATGGGGCTTCAGGAATGGGTGGAGGTCTAAAGATGAAGAACAAAACAACACCCCCATTTAACCATTCCAGGAAAAACTCTCAGGAAACTTATTGGAGCATGGGGGAAAAAGGGATGATCTGGTTCATGACCATGACAATATTGTTTTCAGCTTTTGTTTTGAATGTGGAGGCTCAGGAATCCAGGCAATTGGGATTGAACACCACTCTGCGCAACTTTGGAGAAGAATTAAAGTATGTTCAGCAATTGGGTGTGGGCGCCATCCGTGTGCCCTTGCAATGGCAGTTGGTCAAGATACGTCCAGGTGAATACGATTGGAGCACCATTGATCGCTTATTAAAGAGTGCTCAAATCAAACAAATCAAAATTCTATTTACCATATGCACTACATTTTGGGGGGAGACCAAAAAACATAATCGCCAAAGGGGGGCGACTCAAATAAAATCCTCGCCCGTAGAGTTGAAGGAATGGGTCCATTTTGTAGGGGCATTGGCAAACCGCTATCGGGGCCAGGGAGTGAATTATGAAATCGAAAACGAAGTGAACGGAGAAGCCTTCTGGAAGGGGACATTGGAAAATTATTTAGAGCTATTGGAAGCTGGGTATGATGCGATTAAGAAGGCTGACCCTGAAGCCAAAGTGCTTCCCTCTGCAATGGGGTGCGGTATCGTCCGAAATGTTCAACTGGGTGAGGCTCGAAGGGAGGCATGGAAGTGGCATGACAACTGGCTGCAGCCCATCCTCTCAACTAAAAAATATGATGTGGTGAATATTCACAATTACTATTTCCCAAGCGATATCGAAGCAAATGGGCTTACTTTTCGCAGTTATTTGGAGCATATTCATGGTTTGATGAAAAAATGGGGATTAGGAGAACGCCCCATATGGATCACAGAAACGGGATATATCAGTATCCCTGCAGATGCCAAGGGTCGGATGGATAATGGCTCTCCAGAAAAACAGGCGAAGTGGCTTACAGAGGCATATCAGCAGGCGTTTGAATTTGGTGTAGAAAGAATCTACTGGCTGCTTCTTTTTGACCGCAAAGAACCCTACTTTGGTTCGATGGGATTAGCCGATGCAAAGGGGAACCCCCGGCCGGCCTGGGACGCTTTGAAACAATTCAGGTAACTTTGTCCTTCGATTTAATAATATCCAGAAAAATGTGAATCTGTTTTTCGACTTGCTTGGGGGCGTAGCTTCTTGAATCCGTATGGTCTGCCTCAATCATCAGACCGGGTTTCCCGGTCAACTTGGTCACTTCCCGTTTCAGATCTAACTGGCCCAGGGAGTAAGGTTTACAACTCCGATTGGAATGCATGATAAATCCATGGGCTCCATATTGTTCAATCAGATTGGCTATTTTCCGTATCTTATACTCCAACCCACGATTCAAATGAATCGTAGCATAAACCTTGGCCAATCCATTCAGCGGCTGGGTTAATTCCAGATCATCCAAAGCCCAGGCCGAGGTGTAGGTATCTGCGACTAGAACGGCACCCTGAGAAGAAAGTATTTTAGAAAGGTTTCGAATATCGTACCATATGGGAATGTTATCCCAGATGAGCCGTATTCCCTCGCCGGCGAAAGCCCCCACTCCCTTTTTCACTCTTTCTTCCATTTCTCTATTGAGCTTTTTGTAATAACGGACTGCCCAGCGTGTTCCTCTTAAGGTGACAATAGGTGCCATGTGGATAAACGCATCGAAGGCCGCCAAGGGTGCTGGGTGATGGGAGGGCATGCTAAGAATATTTTTCCACAAGGTAATGGCTTCGAAAGAGTTTAAACAGACCCGTTGGAACCGTTTCTCTGAAAAAGGGCGTTTAAGTTGTTTTTCGAGAAAAGAGATATATTCTTTCATCTGATTTTGGACATATCTCAAAGTATGTCCTTGCATCTCGTCGTGTATATAAGGAGTGTCAAAGAAAAAGACGGGAACATTAAAATGACGGGCTTGAAGTTCATACCATTTGATAACCGTCCCGCAGATGTTGTTGCTGCAAATAAGAAAATCTGGTTTAGGGAGTTTGCCGATAGGACCCTTGCCGGTGAAGAAAGACCCGATATCCGTGAGCGCATATGAGCAGAGGTCGTGGGAGTACCCTTTGTATTCCGCCGCCTCACAAAGGGAGACTGACATCCGGGAGGCTCCGCACATCGCCCCATAATTTTCTGGGTAAAAAGGGAGAACTCCCATGGCATAGAGAGGTTCTACGGGTCCACCACTGGTAATCCAGGCCACTTTTTTACCAAACCAGTTCGGATGCTTCACCACAAAATAATAAGCCATCATCAGACGGCGATATGTTGACGTCGAGTTTATTTTTCGGTAAGGATTAGTTTGGAGTTGATTCTCTGACATGATTTTCATCCTAATTGATTGCGGAATGCAGAGTGCGGATTGAAGATACAGGTAAAAAAGATTTAGTTTTTGAATTTTAAATCCGAATTCCGCATTCCGAAATCCGCAATGTTATAAAGGGCCGAGCATTTCAACAAACGCTTGAATCCGAATCTTTAACTGTTCAATGGAATAGGATGGATCTTCCACTTCGAGAAGCAGTGATGGGATTCCTTTCGATTCAAGAGCTTGTTTCAAATCCGGATAGTCGAAAAAATGGCTTTCACAATATTTATAAAGGAGGAAGATGACCCCTTTCGCTCGAGATTTTTCAACTTCCTTTAAAAGGGTTTCCCGATGGGCATAAGGCCCCCTATGCTTAGTGGGACATAAAAAGGAGTTGAAATATCGTTGGGTGAGACCCTCTATGGGGTCGATATCTTCCTGTATCATGAGACGGAAAAATCGCGTTCCGCTACACAGATCATCCTGAATCACAATGGCGCCCGCCTCTTCGATTAAAGAGAAATAGGAATCAGAATGGGTCATATTCCCAGTAAGATAAATAGGAACGAGATGATCACTTCCCTCTGTTTTTTCAGGCAACATATTCAACAAGTCATTTAAAAGTTCGAGGTAGTGTCGGCGATCCATCAGGTATCCCGCTCGAATGATCCGGGCAAAGTCCATCCCGGGGATTTGTTTATGTCGCGTTGGTCTGCGATCGTAAACCTTCTGTAATTGCTCTCTTATACGATTAAAAAGCTGGATGGAGGTTTTTAAATTTCGAGGAGTTATCTTTCCCACATTGGATTCGAGAAAGCTTATGAATCGTTCTATTTCTGCTTTCAAGAAATTCCGCGAAAGCTCAGAATCTAAACGCGATGGCATCATTAGGTTGAATTGAAGAGGAGTATGTTTCTGAAAAGACCAGATATCTGCAAGCCCTTGCATGGAGTCGCAGGTATGGCTGAAAATAATTCCCGTTAAGAAATCGAGCTCCCCTTGGAGTAAACTTTCAAGGGAGGATTTCGCCAAATGGCAACAATGAGGTGGAAGATGGGCCTGAACATGGGACATTTTGATGGGTGGTCCCATGAGACGGAAGGGAAGGGCCCCGGCAGCATGGAGTAGTTCTTCCGGTACATAGGGACAGAAAAATCCGATTGGAACGCAGTCCTTGGGAAAAGTGGAGGCTATCTCTCGATAACCCATGGAAGCGATCGTCTTAAATTCTTTTAGCACTTTCAAAAAAGAACTTTCTTGATCCACAAGCATCCAGTATTTTCAAAATGGTGAAAGTGAAATTTAATTTAACCCAGGTAGATGGATATTTCAATATTCAAGATTGAAAAGTGAAATCGAATCTGTTAAGAATAAAACTCTTTGTCTTAATCTGTAAATAAATCCAGAGGAGAAAAATTATGGCTCGTTCGCATAAAAATGTTTGTCTGGTTGTCCTGATTTTGTTTTGCTTTTTGTTTGTTTTTCCGAATCAAAATTTTTCTAAGACGACCAGACCCTCAAGGCCACCCAAAGCCTCAACCAAGGTAAAGACACACCCGAAGACTGAAACAGCACAAACATCCCAAACCACTTCGGGAGGTCTTCGATGTGATGCTCAATCTGCTGTTTTGATGGATGGCCTCACGGGCCAGATTCTTTATGAACAGAATCCAAGTTTGAGAATTTCACCTGCCAGTTTCGTCAAGGTGATGACCCTCTACATCGTCTATGATGCCATTCATTCAGGAAAAATTAAGATGGACGATATGGTGACGGTGAGTGAAAAAGCCTGGAGGATGCAAGGTTCGAGAATGTTCATCAAGGTAGGAGAGCGGGTGAAGGTGGAAGACCTGATGAGGGGTATTGCAATTGCTTCAGGAAATGATGCCTGCGTCGCCCTATCTGAGCATGTGTCAGGTTCTGAAGAAGCCTTTGTTTCAAAAATGAATGGGAAGGCGAAACTCCTTGGATTGAAGGACTCTCAATTTAAAAACTCCCACGGAATGCCTGCGGAGGATCAATATACGACCGCCATGGATATGGCGATATTGTCGAAACGATATATGGAAGACCACCCGGAAGCACTCATCCTTCATTCCACGGTCGAATTTGAATACAATGGGATTCGACAGGGAAACCGAAACACCCTTCTCCTGAAGAATATTGGAGTGGATGGGTTGAAAACAGGTCACGTTGAGGAGTCAGGGTATCATCTGGTTGCCACAGCAAAGAGGGATGGCCAGAGGATGATTGCAGTGATCATGGGTTGCGACAGAATGAGGAAGAGGGGGCCGGAGACGCAGAAATTATTAGAATATGGATTCAAAAATTTTTCTACAGTAGAGGCTGTTAAGAAAGGTGCAATCTTTGGCCCTGTGAAGGTAAGAAGGGGGAAGGTGAATCAAGTCACTCTCGCCGCCGCAGAGGAGGGGAGGGTGACCGTGGCGAAGGGTAAAGAGAGTTTGGTTTCCGCTGTTCCCCAATTGCCGGTATTTATAGCAGCCCCGATCCAAAAAGATCAAGTGGTGGCAAAAATTCTTATCCAAAATGAAGGCAAGACGATGAAAGAAGTGAATCTCCTTGCCTCATCGGGTGTGGAGAAGAGCTTGATTCCTCCATGGCCAATCCTCGTCGGAATCGGTTGTGGTCTTGCCATCATCCTAATCCTAGGATTTTGGTGGTTCAGGCGGCCAAGACAAAAAAAGCTTTGATGGGGAGGTTCGAAGGGAAAGTAGGGAGAAACTCCAAAGATGGATTCGAAACAAATTGTACAGACTGAAAAAGATATCGAGATTGCTCTCAGTCAAATATGCGAACAACTGCTCAACAAGCACTCTCAATTAAATGAAATGGTTCTGGTGGGAATTCGAACAGGAGGGGTCTTTCTGGCAGAACGGTTAAGACAGAAGATTCTTAAAAAAACAGGGATCAACCTTCCCACGGGAATTATTGATATTACCCTCTATCGAGATGATTGGACCAGGTTAAGTCAGACGCCCGAAGTTAAAAAAACAGAAATTCATTTTTCCATCGAGGACAAAAATGTCCTTTTGGTAGATGATGTCCTCTTTACAGGGAGAACCATCCGAGCCGCGATCGATGCCCTGTTAGATTTGGGTCGACCCCGGCGGGTTGAATTAGCTGTACTCATTGATCGGGGTCATAGAGAATTACCCATTTGTGCTGATTATATCGGGAAGACCTTAGAGATATCCCGCCAAGATTCTATAAATGTTGAGCTGAAGGAACTGGTAGGTGTCGATCGGGTCATCATCGAATTCAGAAGGTACCCCCAATAAAAATAAACACCAAAACATAAATAAATGGGGTCAGGCTTGCATACATGCATCTATTGTGATACGATGTTTGATATGGCAAGGCCACCTCGGTTGGAATTTCCTGGAGCATTCTATCATATCATTGTCCGTGGAAATCAGAAACAAGATATCTTTATGGAGGATCAGGACAGGATAGAATACCTTAAGCGTCTAGAACATTATAAGAAAGATCACTGTTTTTTTCTCTATGCATATGTTTTGATGACCAATCACGTCCATTTGCTTATTGAAACTCTGAGTATCCCAATTTCCAAAATCATGCAACTCATAAACCTTACCTATACCCAATATTTCAATAAAAAGTATTGTAAGGTAGGCCATCTTTTCCAGGGGAGATATAAATCATTTCTTTGCGACCGTGATGAATATCTTCTGGACCTTGTGCGCTACATTCATCTGAATCCAGTAAGGGCAAAACTGGTAAAAGAACCACAGGAATACAGATGGAGTAGCCATAATAGTTACTTAACGGGAGCTAAAGACCTCACTGACACTGATATGGTTTTAAGTTTCTTTTCGGAAAGAGTTTCGCAAGCTCGGAGAAGGTATCGGGATTTTATACATGGAGCAATAGGGGAAGGGAAAAATGAAGAATTTTATCGAGCTATTGGTCAGCAGGTTCTGGGTAGTGATAAATTTTTAGAACAGGTGGAAAACAAAATTGGTAAAGTGGACCGGCCACTCAGAAAACCTTCACTGCAACAGATTCTAAGGGCGGTTAAAGAAGTGACAGGTGTCGAAGAAGGTGATATATTATCACGAGGGAGAGGTAAAGAGATAATCTTTGCAAGGGGAGTTTTGATTGGGGTTTGGAAAGAATTTGGTTACCGGTTAGTGAATTTACAGCCTGTTCTGAGGAGGGATCTATCGGTAATTTCGAGAATGTTAAAAATTTCAGATAACCGGGAAGGACAAGGACAGAGAGCGATAGGGCAGGTGCGTGAAATACTAAATGCACGTATGCAAGCCTGACCCCATTTCCCATTTCCTGGCTTTACTCAATGTATTTTTTGTGTTATGCAAACCTAAAAGCGGATCTATGGCAACGTCGTTTCAGAAAAAATGGATATGGGTTTTATTCTTATGTATTTTGACAGGGTTCGCTTTTTTTATCATCTACCAATATAACTCCCAACTATGGAATCAAGCCGTTAAACTTTATGATTTTCTCCACGATCGCCAACAACTAAAAGGATTTATCCGTTCCTTCGGGGCTTATTCTCCTCTGGCCTATATCCTGCTCCAAATCATACAAGTGGTCGTTGCTCCCATCCCTGGCGGGGCGATCGAATTTTTAGGAGGTTATTTATTTGGAGTAAAGGCCGGTTTTATTTATTCTATGATCGGTTTGATATTGGGATCTTGGGTAGCCTTTGGCTTAGCGAGGATTTTTGAAAAAATAGCTGTTGAAAAATTTGTTTCAGAAGAGACGAGAAGGAAGTTCGACTATTTAGTCGAACATCAAGGAGCCATTCTCAGTTTCATTCTTTTCTTGATCCCAGGTTTCCCTAAGGATGCCCTTTGTTATATTTTGGGCCTGACCCCTATGCATTTTGGGATTTTTCTGATCATTTCCACTATTGGAAGAATTCCCGGGACATTGATGGCCTGTCTTCAGGGTGGAAAGGCCTTCGAACACCAGTACAAGACTTTTCTGGTCCTTTTAGGAATATCGGGCTTGATCATTCTGGTCTTTTTTATCTACCATGAGGAAATTCATAACTTGTTAAAAAAATTAAAACCGGAAAAAAGAAAAGAGTTCTAAGGGAAAAAATGATACCATCTGTCAAAGGGGATAAAGGAGGAAAGGGGTCCTCTGACCTCGTCTTGGATCTCTATTCCAATCTTATAAAAGAAATATGGGAGGTTGTATCGGCGTTGATCGGCGAGACCATTTTGACATTTATTTTCACCTTAGCCATTCGGAAGCTTGGGGAGAAATATTCCTTTTTAAATTCTTTGAAGGTTTCAGAAGAAGGTGTTTCGCTCGAACGGGTAAGAGAGGATTGCCGAACCGTCGCTCCCGTGGAAATTCAACGGGGCTTTCAAAGTTTGGTCAATCATCTCTCCCACCTTTTTTCTGCTTTGGCGGAGGGTGTGATTAATAAAGAACTTTTTCCGAAAGTCTTCCCCAAATTTAAGGAAGCGGAGCGGATTATTTCTCAAAAATAGAGGATGGGACACCGTGAGGTTGATTTTTAAAAATCTGAATGTGCTCCGGTCGACGATCAATGCAATCAGCACGAGTATTGAAATCAAAGAAATCTTTGAATCAGCCGGAAATAATCTCCCCAATTTATTTGATTTTTCCTCTTTTGGAATATTTTGGAAAGAGGATCTCCTCCTCTTTCTTTTTCAGGAAGATTCCTGCCCCCCATCTTTTACCCAAGAGGTGGTCAAGAACATGCTGAAAGTCTTTTCGATCTTAGGGGGGGAGTCTTTCGAGGCCGACCGAATCCCCCTCCAGATAGAAAAAATAAAACTAAGACCTAAACAGATGATGATGGATCCCAAAGCGACCCTGAAGGCACATCTCACTCTGCCCCTTACCGTGGAAGGAGAGATTTTAGGATGCATTTCACTCAACAGCGATCAACCCAATGCCTTTGATGTCCAAGATCTCCAATTCCTTTCCGTCATCGGATACCAGATGGCGGCCACCTTAAAACATTTTCAAAGATTTAGTTCGATCAAAAACATTGCCATTTACGATACCCTGACCGGTCTTTATAACCGGAGATATATCGAGGAGAAACTCGGAGTGGACGCTAAAAAATCTTTTTATGGAGGGACCCCCCTTTCTTTGGTGATGGTGGACATTGACCATTTTAAGAAAGTGAATGACACCTTGGGACATACCGAGGGGGATCAGGCTCTTTGTAAAATATCTTCTTTACTGAAAAATTCAGTCCGAAAAAAAGATACGGTGGTTCGATATGGTGGTGAAGAATTCATTCTAATATTGCCAGAGACTGGTTTGGAAGAGTCTTTCGTCATTGCAGAACGCATCCGAAGGTTAGTAGAGAACACGCCCTTCGAAGTGGGAAAGGCTCAAGTCAATTTAACCGTAAGTATGGGAATCTCTAATTTTCCAAGTCATCGAGCCAAGTCAAAAGAAGAATTGATCCGGATGGCAGATCAGGCGCTCTACGATGCCAAAAGAGGGGGGCGTAATAAAGTTTGTATTTTTACAGAAAAATCAGCTCAATGGACGATTCCAACATAGCAGAAGAGACGGAAGCGGAGAATGAATCTATTTCACTCCCTTTGCCTCTGGACCAGACTGGCCCTAACCTAACCTAATATGGTACAGGGCTGGTATCCTAACCCTGACCCATTCCCAATAGATAATTTTCATGGTCTGTGCCTGCCTGGCGCCTGCCTGCCGGTAGGCAGGGGTGGCCAATCGGCTATGGGCAATTAATTCGTTACTTGTTTGGCAAATTCTTTTCTTTATTATAAAAAAGGCACATCCAGAAGGTGTGCCTTTTTTGTCAGATGGATTTTCCAATACCTTTTTAAATTAATTTCCCTTGGCTTTAGCCACGTTGATCGTTACA
>Ga0209164_1002808_pt1 | contig 17526 bp, 12 predicted proteins | sample MTBNYHSulfiMetaG_FD_187458 | JGI IMG/M metagenome (GOLD analysis project Ga0209164, IMG submission 187458) | Enrichment culture microbial communities from rom New York Harbor, USA that are MTBE-degrading - MTBE-NYH (New York Harbor Sulfidogenic)... | ecosystem: Environmental > Aquatic > Marine >...
ACTAGGTCGGTGTAGTCAACGAACTTCCGTGGGTCAGTGCCGTTAAGATACTCCTCGATATTCGTATAGCCATCGCCGTCCAGGTCGCCAGCCGGGTCCAGCCACTTCTGAGGGTCCATGGCGTACCTAGCATGCCACCAATCCGGTATGCCATCGCCGCTGGAATCGACCCACGGCCTCGACTGCTTGGGCCCCTTCCATGGCGGAATACTGGAGGAGTTCGGCACTAGGGCACCTTTGCGCTCTCGGACCTCACGTACCAGCCGCTTGTCGACATCGTCGCGTCTGAGGCTATATCCCGCGCTCGTCAGGACGTATTCACAGGCTTCTTGTGCCTTCATTTCGTGATGAGGGTTTACCTTGAAGGGTAGACTGTCGACTCTGACATCCGACATCGTGGGCGCCCGCAATTCCGACACAGCCTTGCCGTATACTACCTTCTCCCAACCAACATGCCTTCCATCCCATAAGTTGCCATCAAGGTAGAGCTTGGAGTTGGGGACCCGACATTTCATAATACCTACCTCGAGTTCGGAATTCGGGCCTGGGCAGTAGTAGTTGCCTATGAGGGCGGTCTGTTCAATAGTGTAATCAGGATCAGGGTCGGCGTAGTTGGATTTGTAGTTCCCGTTCTCCCCTGTCGCACGTCCCCAGTTATAAACAACATTGTTCCTGAACTCTACCGACACGGTACCAAGCTTATCCAAAATGTTCTCTCTGCCCGGCCAGATGCCGTTTGCCGGTCGTGCCCAGCCCGCAACGCGCGGATTACGAGCACGGTTGCTGATATACAGGTTGTTGCAATACGTGATATTGCCCTTGTAGGAGCCTATAATCCCACCAAAAGCATGCGCACCGAGGTTTTCGGCCATAATGCAGTTCTGCACGGTCACATTGTCGGCGACCTTATTGGTCGATATGCCCTCGTCACTGGACCATGATGTCGATATGTGGTCGAGGATCACATTTCGTGCACTGCGCCCCCCGATATTCACGCAGTCCTGCACGATTTTCTGTCGATCGCTTCCAAGCCGTATGCGCAGGTACCTTACTATGACTTCACTAGTGTCGATATTGATTCCCCTGCCGGTTAATGCTATGCCTTCCCCAGGGGCCGTCTGCCCAGCTACGGTAATGTATGGGCTAAGGATGTTAAGACGCTCCTTCAAATCTATGCAGCCTGAGACATTGAACAACACTATTCGCGGGCCCACGGCCTCCACCGCCTGCCGCAGCGAGCCGGGTATCGCCTTCTCGCCAAGCTTGTAGTCTTCCAGAGTCGTGACTACAAAAACACGTCCGCCCCTTCCCCCGCGCGACCACATGCCAAATCCTTCAGCGCCAGGAAAGGCCGGAATCTGAGCACTGGCAGCGACGGTGTGGCCAGGCAAACCTGCCATCTGAGCTGGGTTGTCACAGCCCCCCACACCCCACATCAGTACCACCATTAAGGACACTCTGCCTACAATCTGATGACTAGTCATAACCGGCACTCCGTTTGATTACCTGGCTGCGAGTCAAGTGTAGACATCAATTCAACAGTCGTCACCTGCCTACATCTGACCAACTCGGCCAGTCTCACCCGAGTTCAAATGCACAATCTAGCCATTTTCACGTATGTCAGCAACGACTTATTGCGCAGAGATTCTTCGTTCTTGCGCAAATTGGCTGCAAGACTTCGGCTTTGGTGCACCACAGTATCGGGTATAGAAGGCCTTACAGGCACTAGGATAGGCCGACATATGTGCCATGTTCGTTGTCGATATGGCCGAGAAGACGAACCACAAAAAGAGAAAAGGCACAATAGAGTTGGGAGTATGCCAGACCAGCAGTGTGGTTCTGAGGCAGCGTGCACTGGATATCATAGCTTGTGTGCAGAACGTATCTGCGCAAAACAACTCTTGTTTTGCGCATAAGATACTGTTGTCGGGAGTAGTGGCGTGCTAGTATCCCTGTTAGCATTTGTTGCTGGTAATCACCGCTTAGGAGAACCTGCTACATGACGCGACGAGCAATCGTGATAGGAGTTCTTGCTGCGACTGTATTCGCGGCCGCAGGAAGGTATATTAACGCATATATCCCCGGCCCTGCACTTGTGCGCGGACAGTTGCCGATAAGTGTGTTCGGGATGCTGATTCTCTTTGTCACCGTGCTGAACCCGCTGCTGGGTAGGGTCAAAGGCAACTGGCGATTTCGGCCGTCAGAGATAGCATTGATGCTTGCCTTATTCCTCGGGGTCTCTGCGATAGCTGACTGGGGCTTGATGCACTGCTTCCCATGTAACTGTGTTTATCCGATGCACGCCGAGAGAACCACGCCCGGTTGGCAAAGGACTCACGTGGTGGACTATGTGCCTGACGCAATGCTAGTCAACAACGGGGAGTATGACCCCAATGTGGTTGACGACTATTTTGGCGTGGGAAGTCCAATAGCATGGCCCTCTCCGTGGTATGAGCCATGGAAATGGATGGACCGCGAGACAATCAGCAGGTTCCGAAGCACACTGGACCTTTCATGGGATCGTGTACCGTGGACAGCATGGCGGAAGATGCTGACATTCTGGGGGCTGGTGCTTATACTTGTCTATACGGGGGTAACTGCGCTTAGTGTAGTGGTGCACAGACAGTGGGCGAGGAAGGAAAGAATCAGGTATCCTCTTGCTGAGATAGCCAGTTCCCTCCTTGTCCAAGACGAGCGCGGATACACGGCGATTTTCAGGCAGAAAGTGTTCTGGGCAGGTTTTGCAGTCCCCTTCTTCATAGCGATGGTGAACCTTCCGTCACTGTGGTATCCGGATGCTATCCGAATCCCACTCGAGATTGATCTCTCAATACTTAACACGCAGTTTCCGGATTTCATGAAGACGGCTGGTGCTAGGTTCATTGCGAACTTTAGACTTTACCCCACGGCAATCGGGATCGCGTTTCTTCTTGCCAGTGACATCGGCTTTGGTCTGGGCGTCTCAAATATCATCGCAGTAGGCACAATGTACTTCCTGTTGCATATCGGGGTGGATACCTCAGGCGGCGGCGGAGTAGAAGGCGGTGCCATGGGCTACCAGAATTTTGGTGCTTGTCTCGGCTACGCACTCATACTTATCTACATAGGAAGGCAATACTATTGGGCAACAGCCAAACATGCCTTTGCATTCATACGACAACCCGGAACGGACACTCCCAGCGTCTGGGCGACGCGTATATTCGCCGTTTGTATGACAGCCTTGGTGGCAATGCTGGTGGCAGTTGCGATACCCTGGCACATGGCGATTCTTGGTGTGATCACAGTGATGCTGGTATATCTTGTTGTCGCGCGTCTCAGCGCGGAAGCCGGCGCCTTCTTCTACATGCCGAGCTGGACAATGTCTACCATACTTCTGGGGTTTTACGGCTTTGGCGCGATGGGTCCGACTGCCTTCCTAGGCCTATCATTTATCACCGCGGTGCTGACGGTCGGCCCTTTCGAGAGCCTTATGCCTTTTCTCATGAATGGTCTGAAAACCTGTACAGATGTCGGCCTTAAGGCATGGAAGATCGGAGCACTTGTAGCGGCCACTGTGATTGTGGCGCTTTCTGTCACGCTGTTCACTGCCGTATGGTCGGACTACCAGAAATCGGCACGCATGGGAGCGGGAAGGTATACTTCAGGAATGTACAGCGTAGCCGAGAGAAACATCACGAAGCTATCACTGGCCGGTCAACTCGGTGAGTCCTGCAGTTACTCAAGCTGGGAGCGGATTATACACATCCGCTCGGACAGGACCTTCTGGGTATGGACATCTGCGGGTTTCATGCTTGTTATGGCCTTGAGCGCGGCAAGACTCAAGTGGGCATGGTGGCCGCTTCATCCCGTGATAATCCTCACGTTCGGCTCAGCGGTTATGGTCGGCCGATATGGCCCGTCACTCTTGCTCGGCTGGCTAATCAAAGTGCTTGTTGTGAAATTGGCAGGCGCTTCCAGGTACATGGAACTCAGACCAATGATGATAGGTGTGATAGCAGGCGACATCGCCGGAGGCTTTGTCATCACTGCAATACTCTGGGGGTATTACATCGTGACTGGCACCAATGGGCCAAATTGGCAGTTCTGGTGAAATATCAGCTGCCTGTCCCGCAATGTTCGCCGCTACGGCTTGACGCGCGCGGGTACAGCTTTCGACCAAGTCAACTTTCCGACCATAGATGCCCTGGGATTGAGGCTCAATGATGCATCCCGGGTCTCATGGCCTCCTGCTTCGACTTTGAGCAGGTCCCGCTCCTGCGTAGCACACCTATTGCAAATCTATTGCAGTTGCCCAAAACGGGCAGGTCTGGTCAAGAGCGGAGACAATTCCTCTTTCTCAAGCAACTGGTGACAAAGATGTTACGAGTAATCGGGGCGACAGGACTTGAACCTGCGACCTCTTGACCCCCAGTCAAGCGCGCTAGCCAAACTGCGCCACGCCCCGAACAGGATATATCTTACCGCCAGCCGGCACAAAAGCAACGGTTTTCCGATGGCACGGCTGGAATCTGTTTGCTTCGAGCCTGCCTTGAGGGTAGGCTTTTTCGAAAACACAGTCCTGGAGGCCGAAAATGCCAGCTCAACTAGCCCCTGCGTTCCAGCATGATGCGTACCTGTTCCGCCGGAAATTCTTCAAGGTATTCGGTGCAGCCTTCCATGCCTACGACTTGCAGGGGCGACTGCTATTCTACTCAAAGCAGAAAGCCTTCCGGCTCCGCGAGGATATCCGCATCTATTCTGACGAGATGCAGCGTCAGGAACTGCTGATCATCAAGACGCCGCAAATCCTCGACCTGGCAGCGACGTACAATATCCAGGACCCTGCGACAGGCGAATTTGTCGGCTCAGTCCGCCGCAAATTCCTCAAATCCATCGTCTGCGACGAGTGGCAACTGCTCTCTAACAAGGGCAATCAGATAGGCACGCTCACCGAACTGAATCTTGCTGCGGCACTCATCAGTCGCTTCGTCAATCTTGTGCCACAGCGATATATCATCACCGATGCCGCCGGGCGCCGGGTGGCGAGAATTGCGCAGCACTTCAATCCGATCGTCCTGAAATACACGATGACCATCGAAGAGCCCCAGCCGATAATCGACCGCCGACTGCTTATCGCATCCGGGATACTGCTCGCCGCGATTGAACGCAGGCAGGACTAATTTCGCGTTATCGCATAGCGGCCTCGAGCAGCCGCTTCGCCGTTCTCATGATTCTCCTGCCAAGACTGCCGTTCTTATGCAGGTCTGTCGACCAGTAAAACATCCCGTGCGGCGTATGTTTGTAGTTGACCAGGCATTGTGTGCAGCGGACAAGCTCATCTCGGCTCTCGAGCACCCTCTTCCGCATGGCCGCATACGCCTCGCCCCGCCATATCTCTCTGAAGGATTCCGCGAACGCATTTCCCACTTTCATCATCCCATCGAAATCATAGCAGCATGGAACAACTCCTCCATCCGCAAAGACATTCGACATCATCCACACGCGTTGGCAGTCCTCGTTCACACGCACCCGTTCCCACGAACCCGGCTTGTACTCGAGTCTCTGATATCGCTTCCGCACCGGTACCATCTCGCTGTCCAGACCCACCTCACCACAGGCTGGATTGACAGTCTTGGCTGTGAAAACATCGGCACCCATCTTCTTGGCCAGTCGCTTCATCTTGCCAACTTCCTTCTCGTTCTGCCGCATGATCACCATCCGGAAGTTGATTATCGTCTGCGCACCCAGCCGCCGCTTTACGTCTATCACATTCTGCAGCCCAGCCAGCGCCTTATCCAGATGGCCTCCCTTCCTGTACTTCTGGTAATGAGCCGCATCCGCAGAGTCTATCGCCACTATCAATGTCGAGAGCCCCGCGCTCAGCAATTCCTCTACATACCGCTTGTCTCCCAGAAAGTGTCCGTTCGTGCTCGTCACTGTCCGTATGTCACGCTCAGTCGCATACCTCACCATCGCCGGCAGTTCCGGATTCATCAGCGGCTCGCCCCAGTCCCACATCACAAGTATCATCAGGTAGTCTGCCATGTCGTCGACTACCCTCTTGAACTCCTCCAGCCGCATATGCCGCGCCGGCCGCCGCAGTGTCCCTTGCGCTACTGGACACAGCGGACACCGCAGATTGCACATGGTCGTCGGCTCGACCTGCATCATGAATGGATACCCGTACGGCTTGTAGTCTACCCGGTTGATCTGCGGCAGCCGCGTCTTCAGCCAATAATTCCGATACTTTCTGTCCGGCAGGCTGTCCCACGAGTACGTTATCATGTCGTGCTGAGCGGTTATCGGCTCCTCAAGCGCCGGATAACGTCGCTTTATCAACCTGTCATACCTCTCGAAGTCCTCGTTGGCTGAGATCGCGTTCCCCTCCACGCAGTAGTAATAATCCACCAGCGTCTCAGCCACGAATCTCATCTCAAACTTCGCCGCTATACGTATGATCAGGTCCCAGTCGCTAAGCCGCTTCATCTCCGTGTCGAACATGCCGGTGTGGTCCAGGACGCGCCGCGCGTGCACCAGCGTGTTGAGATCGATATAATTGCCCCCCAGCAGGTTCTTAAAGTTGAATTCCGCACCCAGCGTTCTCGTTTGCCTCACCTCGCCCGTCTTCCCGTCCCTTGTCAGGAATCTCGCCTGGCAATAGGCTGCGTCGCAATCGCCCGCCGATATAACATCGCGCATCCGTTCGAGGAAATTCTCATGCCAGACGTTATCGCTGTCAAGATAAGCGATGTGTTCGCCTCTTGCCTCGCGAAGAGCCGCATTTCGCGCGCCGGCAACGCCCTGTCGCCTGCCGCGAATGAGACGGACTCGCCCGTCCGAAAGGAAAGGCTTGATAGCTGATTCAATGGCGTCCGTCGAGCCGTCATCCATCACCAGCAGCTCGAAGTCACCATAGGTCTGCTTGAGAACGCTTGCGATGGCCCGCCCGACGATGTGCGCCCGATTCCATACCGGCATTACAACTGTGAACATCATAGCTCCTTGCCAATTGCCGGTAACATACATCCGGGAAGCTCCATTTGCAAAGCTTTTGGTGATTTGCGCAAACGCGGATGAAGAGTGTCGCAGTGAAGCAGAAGTGCGCGGCAAAAGTGACAGTTTTCAGAGGAGTATTGAGTTCTAAGTGTTGAGTTGTGAGTGACTTACGGCAAAAGAGGTGCGGGCAGCGGACACTCTGCGGTTGAGGCACCTCCCGTAACTCCATTACTGACAATGTTTTATGACTATCACATGCCGCCAGCGCGGTCATGGCGGGCCGCCGATAGCTGCTGATGTCGGTCATTGCTTGACCAGCATATCCACGTTATTCTCAGGGCTGGTGTAGTCAATGAATCGCGACGGGTCCGTCCCATTGAGGCACTCCTCAACATTAGTGTAGCCGTCCCCATCCTTATCCTTCGCGCCATCAGCCGGGTCCTTGGGATCCAGGCTGTGCTGCATCTCCCAGGCATCCGGCATCCCGTCGTGGTCGCTGTCAGCCGGCGCAGGTCCGCCCTTCAGGTCCGGCCAGCCGCCGACATCATTCTGAGAGTCGATTATTCCGTTGCCGCCGCCGTTGAAGGTCTTGCCACTCGTGGCCTTGCCCGTCCGCACCTGCTCGATGATCCGCAGGTCGACCGCATCACGCCTGGGCAGGACACAGCCGGCTGTCCGCAGAACTGTCTCATACGCATCTTTTGCGCTTTCGGTCCTCACAGGCGGCGCCGCGAACGGCGTCCTGGCACGGATCGTGTTCGGTTCGGTCTTCTCATCCGGCTGCACGCCCCCGTTCCAGTTGTCCATGCTGACACCCGGCGAGCCCTCGACGAAGTTGCCCTCAATGTACCAGCGGCCGCTTGGCGACGGAGCGACTATCCTCGCACGCACGTTCGCACGTGTGGCTGGTCCCGGCTTGTAGTAATTGTTGACCATGTTCACGTGGGCATTCTCGCCGGCATACGCGCTGTTATAGCCCCAGTTGAAAATGACATTGTTGCGGTGGTCCAGCACTATCGAGCCGGCAAACCTGGGATTGCGGCTGGAGTGGTCAGCAAGCAGATTGTGATGGAAAGTGCCCGTGTCGGGAGCCCATATCCCGCCAAACCCGTGGTTGCCTTTGCTGTGGACACTCGCGAACAGGCTCTCAGCGGCTATGCAGTTCTGCACGGTCACGTTCGTCCCATTGCGTGTGAAGGAAATGCACTCATCTATCGACCAGCTCGCGGAAACGTGGTCAAGTATCACACGATCACCCCCAGCGGCCCATATCGCATCCATCTCCTGCCCAGCAGTATCGCCCGGCCGCACACGGATGAACCGTATCACAACGTTATGTGTCCTGATGTTGAGCGGAAAGTTCCGCAGACAGATCCCATCGCCGGGGGCTGTCTGACCGGCGATCGTTATATAAGGCCTGTTAATGCGTATCGCCCTCTTAAGCTCGATATTGCCGCCGACGCGGAACACGACTATCCTGGGCTCATTCGTGTCACAGGCCGATCTGAAGCTGCCCGGCCCTGAATCGTCGAGGTTGGTTACCTCTATCACCTTGCCGCCCCTGCCGCCAACGGCGTATGCCCCGAAGCCCTCAGCCCCCGGGAATGCCGGCAATTTCGAAATATCCACAAGCGGCCTCTTCACCGCCGCTTCATCTGCGCATATCGACGCGCTTGTCAGTAACCCAACGCATGCCACCGCCGCCAACAGGACATTCTTCATTCGTGTTCCTCTCTATACTGATACTGGAAGCCCCCGCTAGGAAATATGACGTAGATGGGCACCACTGTTGCGCAGAATACTGAATACAGCGCGCATGTCAACTACCCGACCTCAGCGATTTCCAGCTCCATCCAGCTTGCGATCTGGTGACATGAGGCCGAACGTCGGGAAGCCTCGACGCGGCTTGCCGCCCTCACGGCGCTACGAACTTGTGCTTTGGGTGCCGCACTGTCAGGACAGCGCATCTCGCCTTGCGCACGACTTTCTCGGCAACAGAGCCCATCAACATGGACGCCAGCGCCGAATGTCCGTGTGTGCCAAGAACGACCATGTCCATGTGTTTGGCCCTGGCGTAGCGTATGATACCCTCAAAAGGTTTCCCGAGAATGACTTTGGAGTCGACTACTTTGCAGCGCGATGGCAGGTGCTTTTTCATAAAGCGAGCAAGCTCCTTGCCAGCCTTTTTCTTCAGCTGCGCAGTGGGCAGAGGGGCTTTCAGGACAAGGGGCGCGATGTAGCCTCCTTCGATGAAGAACTCGTGCTCCAGGTCCAGCACATGGATGCAGTGAAGCTCCGCGCCACAGCATAAAGCTATCCTGGCAGCATATGCGAGTGCCGGGACCGAAGGTTTGGACATATCTGTTGCGTACAGGATCTTCTTGATACGGACGTTTGCCATCGCAGATACCCCCTACGAAAAACACCCTGGCCAGCTATACCACGGCTTCATCGCCGCGCAGCCTGCGCCACTGACCTACTACTACCGGATGAGCTCCACATAACCAATAGGCAAATTCCTTAATACCCGCCAAAATCGACACACTGCTCGACAAGGCAACCGCGGTTCTCCTCGCTATGCGGGCACACCCTATGGCTCGGGGCCCGTAAGCCCCTCCTGAATAGCATACTTGGTAAGCTGTGCGATGTTGTCGATATCGAGCTTGTCCATTATCCTCAGCCGGTGGGCCTCGACCGTCTTGGGGCTTATGCCCAGCTGCTGGCCGACCTGCTGGGTGGTCTTGCCCTCGGCAAAGAGCTGCAGCACCTCCCTCTCCCTCTGGCTCAGCACTGAAAAAGCCCGCCCGGCCTCAAGCGGCGATTTCACATAGTCCTTCACGACCACGTCGCCTATCGCCGGGCTTATGTATGTCTTGCCGGCAACCACCGTCCGTATAGCCTCGACCAGCTCTTCGAACGCGCAGTGCTTCAGGATATACCCCGACGCGCCGGCCCTGAACATCTCCCTGATATACTTGTCACTCGAGTGCATCGAGAGGCCAAGCACTTTTACTCTGGGGCATTGTGTGGCTATCTTGCGCGTCGCTTCCATGCCGTTAAGGTCCGGCATACCGATGTCCATCACGACGACATCCGGCAACAGCTTCCTCACCATCTCCACAGTGTCCTGCCCGTTAGTGGCCTGACCCACAACATCCATACCCTCTTGTTTCTCGAATGCTCTGCTGAGCCCGTCGCGCAGCATCGCATGGTCATCGGCCAGTACAATCCTGATGCTCATACATCAACTCCTATTTCCCTTCCGACCCGACGTCGAGAGGGGCTATCACTATCGCTTTTGTTCCTCTGCCGTCAACAGACTCGATCCTGAGATGTCCGCCCGTATGTTTCAGACGCTCGCGTATACTGAATATGCCGAATCCTTTCGTGTCTTTCACCACGTCCTTCAGAAGCGAAGCGTCGAACCCGCATCCATCATCCTCGACCTTGATGTATATGTCCGAACTCGACCTCAGCAGCGAGACTTTGATGACGTGCGCATTGGCATGCTTGAGCGCGTTGATAAGCAACTCTCTGACCGTCCGGTACAGAAGCACTTTGACATCCTCGGTCATCGGTTTGGGCATGCCGCAATCTTCGAACCTGCACTCGATACCCTTTTCTCTCGATATGCGGTCAAGCAGGTCCTCTACTGCCACCTCAAAACCGAGGTCATACAGCGCGCTCGGGCTCAGGTCGAAGCTCAGTGTGCGCGCCTGCTTTATCGCGGCATCAAGCTGTTCTATGACCTTCTCCAGCGATTGCGCCGTATCCGTCTGCACCTGGCTCCGCAGCCTCTTGAGCTCCAAGGCTGAAAACGCCAGCATCTGGCCTATCGAGTCGTGCAGGTCCTGCGCTATTCGCCGGCGCTCACGCTCTTCCGTGAGCTGAAGCTCAGCCGTAAGTTCCCTCAGCTGGTGCTGGTTCCGCCGGATCTCTTCCTCCGCTTTCTTCTCGTCAGTGATGTCACGAACTGTCCCCACCATCTTGATGGGCACCCGATGCTCATCGAAGCTGATTTCGGCTATGGCCTGGATGACCCGCTGGCTGCCATCCGGTCTGATTATCCTGAAGTCCAGGTTGTACGACTCCCCGTCGCACAAGGCCCCTTTCATCGAATCCTGTACAGCCTTCCGATCATCCGGATGGACATACGACATAAACGCCTCGTATCTTCCGCCGAACCTGTCTGGCTCCAGGCCGAAGATGCGATAGACCTCGTCCGACCACCGTACTTCTGCAGTCCGCATGTTCATCTCCCAGTTACCGAGATGCGCTATCCTCTGGGCTTCTGACAGGCGACTCTCACTTGCACGAAGCGCCTGCTCGGCAGCCTGCCGCTGCAGTACCTCCTCCTGAAGCACCGAGACAGTCTGCGCAAGCTCCGCCGTCCGCTGCTTCACCCGCTCTTCAAGCTCATCGTTCGACTGACGAAGTCTCTGCTCAAAGCGCTTCTCCTGTGTTATCTCACGCCCGTAAAGATTCACATATCCGCCGTCTTGCACAGGTGCTATCGCCAGGGAGAATACCTGCTGTCCACACGTGACCTCTCTCAATATGATCCGCCGCAGACCGAGAGCTTCCGAGGCAGCCGCCTGCCAGGCCTTCGGGGCCGTTCCGTCGACCTCGCAGCCCCACTGCTCCAGAACTATCCGGCCTGGCTTGTTGCAGTAAATAATGGTGCCGTCCGCCGACATCCGCAGCACAGGAAACGGGTTCTCCTGTGGGAACCTCGCTATGTTCTCTAGCCGGGCCTCCATTGCCTGTCGCTCTGTGATGTCCTGGGTGATGCCGAACCCCCCCAGGAGCGCGCCTCCTGTATCGAACTCTAGATATGCCTTTTCACGCACCCATTTCACTTGACCATCGGAGACAATTCGATGCTCGATATCGTAGGGCTGCCCCGCGAGCCCCTCCTTCCATTTCTCATCTACGTACTGGCGGTCGTCCGGATGCACCGTCGAAAGGAAGGCTTCATATGTCATGGGCGTTCCCTTCGCGACGCCGAAGATCCTATAGTTCTCATCCGACCATGTCAGAACGTTTCTTTGCGTATCCAGCCGCCACCATCCCATCTGCCCGACCTCCTGCGCTCGGTCCAGGTCCTCGCGGCTGCGACGCAGCCCTTCCTCGGCCAGTTTCCTGCCCGTGATATCAATGCAGATGCCACTCATTCGCAGCGGCGCGCCATTCTCATCATAGGTCGTATCGCCCAATGCGCTTATCCACCGGATCTGCCCCGACGCAAGCATTATCCGGTATTCGCTGTCAAGGGGCATATGGTCTTCGACCGCTTTGTTTATCCGCCCCTGCGCCTGCTCCCTGTCATCCGGATGCAGGACGCTCCGCCACTCGTCAAAACTGGCCTCGACACTCCGTGAGTTCAGACCGAAGAGGCGGAAAAGCTCCTCAGACCACTCGAGCTTGCCCGTCCTTATGTCCCAATCCCATACTCCAGCACCCGCTGCAGCCTGCGCAAGCCTCAGCCGCTCTTCGCTCCTGCGCAGGGCGTCCTCCGCCCGCTTCCGCTCGGTTATCTCAGTGAAATAGACGGACATCCCCCCGCCCTCGCGAGGGAAGCATCGGTTGTGAAACCATCGCCCCCACGGCTCATAGTAATTCTCAAAGTCCCTCGCCTCTCCCGCAGCTGCGCGTCGATATTGCTCCTCAAGCTTCGTCCCGACAGTCAAAGGGAAGACATCCCAGTGGCTTTTGCCAAGAACTTCTTCTCGCCGAATGTCCAGTATACGTTCAGCAGACGCATTGACATATACGAACCGCCAGTCGCTATCACATGCAAAGAACCCATCCCCGATGCTTTCCAGCGTAGTCCGCAGCAGTTCATACTCCGGCCCGAGCCTCGCGCTATGCCCGTGTGATATGTCGATGCGTTTGGTGACACTGCTGGATGCCCTGCGGCTGCTGGCTGGCTTTTTGCCTAGCCTTTGTTTGGCGCCGTCGTCAGACCCTGCGGATACCTTCGCCTTACCCTTCTTCCGGCTCATAGCTCACGTTCCCGAAGAGAGAACACCTGCCCCACAAACCCCCCTTCATCAGCAATCCATCGCCACGATAGGTTTTCCCCCTCCAGACATGATCCATCTCTCAGCCGCACATTTAACGGCGGACCAAAACCCCATTTCCCTCGCATGGCATTTCCAGGCAGGAGGCTGCAGATAGCTCAGGCTGTATGCTCACTTCCGTCTGTCGAACACGGCTCGGTTGGACCCGGACCAACTGTGCCGGTATGCCGGCCGGCCAGCGAGACTGGTACCATCAGAGTATGGTATTCGGCTCGGGAAAGCAACAGCAATCTCTGCGGCGATGACCCCTTCTCGCTTTGTCTTCATCCAGCCTCCATCTGTCTACGCTCTGTCTACCCGTTCGTGCCGTTTTGTGGTATACCATCTACCGTTTCATGGCGGTCACTACCCCTTGGGCGCACAAAAAAGCCCCGTCCCAGGCGGGGCTTGGAAAGTTTTTCGACCCTGTTCAGCAGGGTTTGACGTTCGTCGCTTCGGGCCCTTTTCGACCCTGTGCAGGCTCAAACTCGACGCGTTGCCCTTCCTTAAGCGTTCGGAAACCTTCGGCAGTGATGTTCGTGTGGTGTACGAACAGGTCCTCGCTGCCATCTTCCGGGGTTATGAAACCGAACCCCTTCTTGTCATTGAACCACTTAACCGTACCCGTACCCAAAGTCGTACCTCCCGAGGCCCTTGTGCGCGGCCTCACTCAATACCCTCATTTTTAACTGGAGTAACGCTCGAGGGTTAGAGAAGCACTCCAAAACGCATCAAATATCAAACCAGAATCCCCTGAATCAGTCAACCACTTTTTTAGTTTTTATAGGGTATATTTGTCTACTCCATGGAAACCTGACAGATTGCCCTTTTCAGTACCGTCAGAGGGGTCTGTCAGCCTCGGGGCTTATGCCTGCTGCGCCGGCGCCCTCCTTTTTTTCCACCCTCGCGCCCCGCCCTCGACTCGCGTGGACCCTCTCCGCGGGGCTCTTTGTCGCCCGTTGGCGGAACTGGCAGTGCTGGACGCAGGGTCTGTGTGTACGCCTCATCCAGAAGCATGGCAATGATCGCCAGCTCCTCCTCGCTCTGGGCAAGCGCCCTGCCCAGGCCTACAAACCGTTGCAGCCGCTCGACTTCCACGCTGTCGCGCGCACGCAGTCTCGCCTCCAGCATCGCCGTGACCCGCTGCGAGACTATCGCCTCGACATCCGCATCCGTCGGGACCGGCCTCTCCAGAAGGTCAATCTTGTACTTCTTCGCTATCTGCTTCAGCCCCACCTCCTCGAACCCCGAGACCAGCGTGATGGCCTCGCCAGCTGCTCCTGCCCTGCCCGTTCGGCCAGCTCGGTGGATGTACGCCTCCTGATCCTCCGGCGGCTCATACTGGATAACGTGGGAAAGCTCCGGAATATCAATCCCCCGCGCCGCAACATCAGTAGCAACAAGGAACTTCAGGTTTCCCGCCCGCAGCCGCGACATCACGCCGTCACGGGCGTTCTGCGAGAGGTCCGCGCTTAGCTCATCCGCATCATATCCGAATCGCTGCAGGACGGTGGACACGTAGTGAACCTTGTTCTTGGTGTTACAGAAGATGATGGCTGAGGCGGGGTTCTCGACCTCGATTATCCGCACAAGGCATCTGTCTTTGTCCATTGGCGGGACCTTGTAATACACGTGCTCCGTGTCGGCTACGTGGACATGGTCCTTGCTCAGGCTCAGGAATTCGGGGTCGTGAAGGAAATCATTGGCCAATCGCAGCACATATGGTGGGAAGGTCGCCGAGAACATACTGCCAAGCAGTCTCTTCTGCGGCAGGTACGACTGCACCCGTTTCATATCAGGATAGAAGCCCATCGACAGCATGCGGTCGGCTTCATCGAAAACGAGGACCTGAAGGTCGTTCAGCACAAGCGTCTTCCGCAGCAGATGGTCGAGGACGCGGCCCGGGGTGCCTACGACGATATGGGCACCCTTTCGGAAGCCCTCCATCTGCTGACCGTAACCCACGCCGCCATAGACGGCAACCGTGCGGATGCCAGAGTCGCCGCAGAGCATCTCTGCCTCTGCCGTGACCTGGCGGGCCAACTCCCGCGTGGGTACAAGGATCAGCGCCTGGCACGTTACCTTATCCGGTACTATCCTGTTAATAATGGGCAGGATGAATGCGCCGGTCTTCCCACTGCCGGTGCGGGATTGCACCATTATGTCGCGGCCGGCCATCATGTAGGGAATCGCTCGCGCCTGCACCGGCATCAGGTTTGTCCAGCCAGCCCGCGCGGCTGCTTGCTGGAGCCTCTCGGGCAGAGCGGCCAGAGCGACCTCCTGCAGTTCGTCGTGTCTCAGTTCATCAGGTTCCATCTATATCCTTCCATATACAACCTAAGTGCCGCATCCAGCGGCACATAAGGCAACCATTATAACGGGATTGGCATATTTCAGTATATGTTTTCTTCGGACAATGAACCTCCATCCGTCTGGCAGGCGTATTTTAGGTCAAGGGCCTTGAGACGGTTTTTCAGTGGACATTTGCCACCACTTGGGTACAATTGCCCGAGTTTCAGGCGGTCAGGCTTCTGCCTGAGTCAAGGTCAGCAGTTCTCCTTTATTGAAAGGTATCACGATGAAGTTGTTTGCACGATTGGCCATCACCGCGGTTCTGGTCCTTGCGGCTGGATGCGGGACGAACGGCAAAGACAAAGATAAGAACGAGGCCCCTGTCCAGACGCCACCCGCCGAGACGAAAATGACGGAGACGTCGCAGGCGCTTTCTGCGGAGAGGAAGCCAGCCGAGACGCCTGAGGCAGCTGCAGGAGAGAAAAAACCCGCTGAGGCCGCCCCGGAGGCAGAGACGCCCGCGGTTGAGGCAGAAAAGAAAGAAGATACCGAGAAAATGGCAAAAATAAGCTATGCCATCGGCTATTTCAATGGAGCCAGCTTCAAACAGCAATCCATCGATGTCACGACCGATGACTTCGTACGTGGCATGAAGGATGGTCTGAGCGGCGCCACTCCCGCTTCCTCGGAAGACGAGATGAGGGCACTTCTCCAGTCGTTCGGTCAGGAGATGAGGACGAAGATGATGGAGAAGATGAGAGTCCAGGGAGAAGAGAACAAGAAAAAGGGGGAGGAGTTCCTGAAGGCGAATGCGGCGAAGGAAGGCGTGAAGACGACAGCCAGCGGCCTGCAATACAAGGTCATAACAGAGGGGACCGGGCTGATGCCGACGGCCAATGACATCGTGAAGGTCCACTACAAAGGCATGCTGATCGACGGAAAGGAGTTCGACAGCTCCTACACTACGGGCGAACCTGTTGAATTCCCGGTTGGCGGAGTGATACCAGGTTGGACAGAGGCCCTGCAGTTGATGAAGGTCGGCTCGAAATACGAGCTTTTCATACCGGCGGACCTTGCGTATGGCCTGAGTGGTCGCATGCCGGTGATAGGTCCGAACGAGGCGCTCATTTTCGAGGTTGAGCTGCTTGATATTGTCAAGCCGGAGGCACCTGGTGAGCCCGAAGTCAAGGTGGCCCCTGTTGAGGCTCCTGCAGCGATACCAGCTGGGACAACAGAGTAGAAGCAGACGTTGTTCAATAGCGATTGTAAGGGCGGGCCGGTATCTGACCGGACCGCCCTTTTTTTGTCCAGCCGGTGAGCTCGAAACGAAGCAGCTTGCGGTCACAGGCACCAAATGATAATATGTGCGTGCGCAGCACAATACCGACAGGAAACACAAATGGAAACGCTCAGACTGCTTGCAGAATACTTTCCAACATCGATATTTACAGGCAAATGTCTTGTGTTTGTAAGTGAGGAGTGGCGGGTAGAGCTGACAGAGCACAAGAACCGGGACTTCAGCAGCGGCAAAGCCCAGCCGCCAATCATCAGGGTCAAAATATCAAGGAAGGACAAAGAAGATTTTGTCCTTACCCACTCGGAGGATTTCCTGCTGCCACAACCGGGTGAGCTTGCTGCACAGATAGAGAAATATGTGCAATTCGCCATCGGCAGGAACATCAGAGAGATAATATGAGCAGCCTGGATATCAATCGCTCGGGCGGGAAGGCTGTCATACGGGTCAAGGTTGTGCCTGGCAGCAGCCGCACGGCTGCCGCCGGTATCTGGAACGGCATGCTCAAGGTGAAGGTCGCCGCGCCTCCGGAGAAGGGCAAGGCTAACGAAAGCCTCGTCGGCTTTCTGGCCAGGAGCCTCGGTATCAGGGCCCGCGATATCACGATCGTCAGCGGGCATTCCAGTACCATCAAGAAGGTTGAGATCGCCGCGGATGTCGATGTGTCACGCCTTGAGCAGATGTCGTACGCGCGGGAGGGGGCCGGCAGATGACGAATACAACAGATGAGCTTGCGGGCGAGACATCATCGAGGGAGGCGTCTTTCTCCTATCTCATGAAACTTGCCGCGCCGGCGATAGTATCGAGCGCGTCCTTCACAGTGATGCAGTTCCTCGACCGATACATGGTCTCCCGCCTCGGGACGGACGAGCTTGCAGCTGTTCTGCCCGCTGGGGCGGTTGC
>Ga0209164_1002809_pt1 | contig 17502 bp, 18 predicted proteins | sample MTBNYHSulfiMetaG_FD_187458 | JGI IMG/M metagenome (GOLD analysis project Ga0209164, IMG submission 187458) | Enrichment culture microbial communities from rom New York Harbor, USA that are MTBE-degrading - MTBE-NYH (New York Harbor Sulfidogenic)... | ecosystem: Environmental > Aquatic > Marine >...
GTGGTGCTCGACTGTGCCGGAGTGCCCGACTCGCTGCGCTGGGGCATTGCCATGGTGCGCAAGGGCGGGCGCTGCGTCGTGGTGGGGATCCCGGTGAGCGATGTGGCGTTGTCGCTGCGAGACCTGGTGCTATTCGAGAAGGAGCTGCTCGGCTGTCGGGCTACTGCCGGGGAGATGGTCGACGTCATCCCGCTGGTGGTCGACGGGCGTATCCGGGTACGGGAGCTGCACACCCACACCTTCCCGCTGGCCGAGTTTGCTACCGCGCTGCGTACCTTCAACGAGCGCATCGACGGCGCGCTCAAGGTGATCGTCGAGCCGTAGCGGGTTCCGCTCGACGGTGGCGGCGCCGGGCGAGGCGGGCCTAGCTCGTGATGGCGGCGTCTTCCCCGGCGAACGATCGCCGGGTGGCCAGCGCCAGGGCGGCGAACAGCACCACCGCCGCCGCCACGGCAACCGCGGTGACGTACACCATCATCTCGGGCCGGGTGTTGGGCGCGTCCCCGTAGAGCCGCCCCACCATGAGCGGCAGGATGGTGGAGCCCAGGCTGCCCCCGACGAGGAAGAGGGCGGTTATCTGGCCGGTGATGGGCATCCGCTCGCCGGCGTAGTTGATGCTGCTGGGGATCATCGAGGCGATGCTCATGCCCAGCACGATGGTGCCGACCCATAGAGCCGGGGTGGAGTCGGGCAGCAACAGGATGAGGCCGATCCCGAGGGCCGCTCCCAGCAGGTCGATGCGCAGCATGCCGCCGGCGCGCAGCCGCGTGGCCAGCGGGATGGCGAGCAAGCGCCCCGCCACCAGCCCGCCCCAGAACACCGAGTTGACCACCCGGGCCAGGGACTCGGAGTAGAAGAGATCGTCGGCGTAGGAGGTGATGTAGGCCCCGAAGGCCAGTTCGGCGCCCATGTGCATGAAGAAGAAGGCCGAGATCAAGGCGATGATCGGCCAGTAGCGGCGCAGAGCACCGCCCAGAGCGGGGGAGCCTTGGGCCGCGGTCGGGGCCTCGGGACTGGGCATCGCGGCCAGCCAGAAGACGGCCGGGAGCATCAGGGCGGCGTACAACCAGTACGTGTCGACCGCACTGCCCGTGGCGGCGGCGAAGCCGTTCATCACCAGCGGGCCGATGAAGGCCCCGATCCCGAAGCAGAGGTGCAGGGCATTCATGTAGGGCGGCACGTCCGGCCCGTACAGCCAGACCAGCAGGGTGTTGCCCCCGACGTCCACCATTCCCAGGGCCAGGCCGATGAGGAAGAAGGCCACGATCAACTGCCATAGCTCCCCGAGCCACGGAATGGTGGGAGTGGCCGCGGCCATGGCCACCATGGAGGTGGACATGATGCGGTGCCCGACGAGGCGCCCGTAGAGGCGGCCGCCCACGATGGATCCCGCCATGTAGCCGAGGGACAGGATCACCACCAGGAAGCCGACGGCCGAGGTCGACGACCCCGTCTGCTTCTCGAGGTCGCTCATGCATGGCCCGACGGAGGTGAGCATCAGGCCCAACAACAGGTAGGTGGCGTAGTACGAGCCGGAGATGCGCAGCTTGCGCGCCTTGGGCCAGGCGGACGGGGCGAGAGTGCCCACGGTCATGTCGATACGCTCCTGTTGCGGTCTTCCCTCGATATCCCCGTGCCGGCGCCTATGACTGCGGCCGGCCGGCGGCCTCGGCCGCTTGCCTCAGAGCTAGAGCCGGGCCCCCGTGGTGAGTTTGTCGTACAGAGACGAGACGTTCTCCCGCTGGATGTGGTCCATCATGTACTCCTGGCCGATGTCGACGGGGAAGCGGTCGGCGAAGCTGATGCGGGCGATGCACTCGTCTTTGCTCCAACCCTTGGCCACGCCGACGGCCACCGCGGCGACCCACTCCAGCAGGAAGGCGCGCTGCACATCCGCGTAGGCCTTGGTGGTCACCGGGCCGTGCCCCGGTACCACGTGGTCGACGTCGAGGGAGCGGATCCGCTCGAGAGCGGCCAGCCACTGCTCCACGCTGGACACGTAGAGCCAGGTTTGGCATTCGCAGAAGATGGTGTCCCCGGTGAACACCACCCGCTCCTCGGGCACATGGACGGCGATCTGCCCCACGGTGTGGCCGGGAGTGAAGAGGAGTTCAAAGGTGTGCTCGCCTACTTCGAGGGTCAGATCCTGGGTGAAGGTGATGGAGGGCCGGTTGGGATCCTGGTAGTAGGTCTCCTCGTCGGGGAAGATGGCCTCCCCCTCGGGGTCGTGGGTGGGGAGGGCCTCCCGGGCATAGGAATAGGGGCTGGGGTGCTGGCTGTGCAGCATGAAGTTGCGAGCCACCTCTACGTGGGCGATCACCGGCCCAGCACCACGGAAGTAGTAGTTGCCGAAGATGTGGTCGACGTGATGCTCCGTGTTGATGAGGTAGCGGATGGGGCCGTGCGCTTCGGCTGCGCGGCGCATGGCTACCGCCTTGGTGGGGAGCTGGGGGGTGTCGATGACCACGACGCCGTCGGAGGTGACGACGAAGCTGGGGTTGCAGCCCCGCTGGGTGGTGTCGGTATAGACGCGGGGGGTGACTTGCTGCATTCTCGGCTGCTCCCTTTGGCGTAGCGGTCGGTCGCTTCTGGATTCCTGGTCTTGCTGAGTGGTGCGAGCCTCACTGGGTGGCGGTGAGGCCTCCGTCGATGAAGAGGATCTGGCCGGTCACGAACGAGGAGGCATCGGAGCAGAAGAAGAGCACCGGGCCGACCAGGTCCTCCGGGGTCCCCACGCGCGCCAGCGGGATGCGCGACACCACTCCTTGCTTGAAGCTGGGGTCCTCGAGCAGCATCGCCACCTGCGGGGTGTCCACGAAGGTGGGGGCGATGGCGTTGACCGTGATGTTGTGCGGCGCCCACTCGGTGGCCCACTGCCTGGTCAGGGAGCTCATGGCCCCTTTGGCGGCAACGTAGGCGGAGTAGCCGGCGTTGATGCCCAGGGCCGCTCGGACGGAGGAGATGTTCAACACTCGGCCGCCCCGGCCGGCGGCGATCATCGCCCGCACCGCCGCCTGGGTGGGCAGCAGGTTGGCGCGGATGTTCAGCTCGAAGATCCAATCCCAGGCGTCCCGGGGGTACTCGTGGGCCGGGTAGAGCACCTTGCCCGCCCCGCCGCCGATGGCGTTGATGATGATGTCCAGCCGCCCGAACTCGGCCAGGGTCTCGGCAACCGCCCGGTCGGCGTCGTCTTCGGTGGTCATGTCCCCGGCGACGGTCAGCGAGCGGCAGCCGGCCTCGCGGACCTTCTGCGCCGCGGGCTCTCCTAGCTCACGAGTACGTTCGATGATCACCACGTCGGCGCCGGCCGAGGCCAGGCCGCACGCCAGCGCCGATCCGATCCCGCCGCCCCCGCCCGGGATCAAGGCGACCCGGCCGTCCAAGCGGAACTTGTCCAACAGGCTCATGGTGTCTCCCTCTCGCTATCGCTCACCTCGCCCGCCACCCGGGCCGGGGGCCCTTCATGTTCGACGGGCGCGCACGAACGCCCGGATGGCCTCGGCCGTCTTGGTGACGGAAATCCCGTACTTCTCCAGGAGGGCCGCATCGGGGCCCGATTCGCCGAACGTGTCGGCCAGGCCGTGGCGCTTCAGCGGCACCGGGTAGCGCTCGCCGAGCACCTCGGCCACCGCCCCGCCCAGGCCGCCGATGATGGTGTGCTCCTCGGTGGTGACCACCAGCCCGGTTGCCTGGGCCGCGGCCACGATGGCCTCTTCGTCGAGGGGTTTCACCGTGGGGAGGTGGACCAGGTTCACTTCGATGCCCTCCGCGGCGAGGAGTTCGGCGGCCTGGAAGGCGCGGACCGTCTGGGTCCCGGTGCCGAACACCGTCACGTCACCGCCCGGCCGTACCGTCACCGCCTTGCCCAACTTGAAGCGGTAGGAGTCGTCGAAGAGCAGTGGCGAGGCCTCGCGCGTGAGGCGAAGGTAGACCGGGCCCTCGTAGTCCACGATGGCGGCGATGGCCTGCCGGGTCTCAACTTCGTCGGCGGGGGCCACCACCACCATGTTGCCCATGGCCCGCATGACGGCGATGTCGTCGAAGATGAGGTGAGTCTTACCGGTCATCCCGGCCAGCAGGCCGGCGTAGCCGCCGGTGATCTTCACGTTCAGCTTGGGCTGAGCGATCAGCACCCGGACGGAATCGAGGGCGCGGGCCACGGCGAAGCAGGCGAAGGTCGAGACGAAGGGCACCAGCCCCACCGAAGCCATGCCGGCCGCCACGCCGAACTCGTTCTGTTCGCCGATGCCCATCTGGAAGAAGCGATCCGGGTGGGCCGCTTCGAAGATGTCGGCCCGGGTGGAGCTCCCCAGGTCGCCGTCGAGCACCACGATGCGGGGATCGGTCTTGCCCAACTCGGCCACGGTTTCGCCGAAGGCGACGCGCAGAGCCTTTCCGTTGGCGAGGGTCATGCGGCACCTCCTGCGGCGGTCGTCGATACCGGCTCGCCCAGTTCCGCCAGGGCGCGATCGCGCTCCTCGGGCGTGGGCACCCGGGCGTGCCAGGTGTAGTCGTTCTCCATGAAGGACACGCCCTTGCCCTTCACGGTGTGGGCCACGATGGCAACCGGGCCGCCGCGGTGGTCGCGGGCCGCGTCGATGGTGGGGATGATCTGAGCCATGTCGTGGCCGTCCATCTCCATCACCTTCCAGCCGAAGGCCGTCCAGCGGTCGACGAGCTGGGTGCCGGTGTAAGGGGGCCTGCGCTTGCCGGGGGCGTCCGCCCGCCAGCCGAACTGCTGCAGCTTGTTGTGGTCGATGATGGCCACCAGGTTGTCGATGGCGTAGCGCTGTGCCACGTGGGCCGCCTCCCAGACGATGCCCTCGTTGCATTCGCCGTCGCCGAGGATCACGTAGGTGTCGAAGTCCTTGGCGGCGGCTCGGGCGCCGAGGGCGATGCCCAGGGCGCCGGAGAAGCCCAGGCCCAGGGAACCGGAGGACATGTCCACCCCGGGGGTGATCGTCATGTCCGGATGCCCCTGCATCCGGGAGTCGATGGCGTCGAAGGTGCTGAGCTCCTCGACGGGGAAGTAGCCGCGCATCGCCAGCACCGTGTAGAGGGCGATGGCGCTGTGGCCCTTGGATAGCACGAAGCGGTCTCGGTCGGGCCAGTGGGGCTCGTCGGGCCGTACCCGCATGACCTTGAAGTAGAGGGCCACCAGCATGTCCATGGCCGACAGGGGGCCGCCGATGTGGCCCCCTTTGGCGTGGGCGATCGACCGAATGACGTGCGCCCGGCCGCGGCGGGCCAGGTCTTCCAGCTCGGCCACGCTGGGGCCGGCTGCGCTAGAGCCGCTGTTCACTATCTGCCTCCTCGGCGCCTTCGTCTCTGCTATTCGACCTTCCTGTCCCAGGAGCCCGGCGCCACCGGCGGCGCAAAAGAGGTGACGAGTTCCAGGTTCCCGGGCCCGAGCGACACAGTGGCATGATGAACGCCCACGGGTACGTAGACCGCGGTGCCGGGTTCCAGGGTCACGGCCCCGTCGGGCCCGACCAGTTCACCGCGTCCTGCGACGCAGAAGATGATCTCTTCCTGAGCGGGATGAACGTGCCCGGGGGGAGCGGAGCCGGGAGGAAACACCGAGTAGCCGACCATGAGGTTCTTGGCGCCGACGTTGTCCGGCCCGGCGTAGAGGAGCCAGTCCCGGCCGGGGAGATGGACCACCTGCACTTCCTCACGAGATACTCGCTTCAGCATCCGTCCCCTCTCCGGCCCGCGCCACAAGGGCTCGGGCAATCATCGATTATCGAGCGCAGCCACGATACGCCGCCGTAGGGGGGTCCGTCAACTGAGGGCCGCGGTGGCCGATGCCCGAAGCGGAGAAGAGGGGCGCAGGGTGTCGGACGGGCCGGCGAGGGCTCCCTCAGGCGTCGGCGAAGTAGTCGAGCACCAGGAGGGTGTCCACGTGCGGTCGGCTGAAGTCGATGTAGGCCAGGTGGTCGGGATGGGTGGCGTAGATGTCCCGATCGGCCTCGGTGGCGAAGGAGACTACGAAGCAGTGGGTGAGGCCCTGGTTCAGCCCCTGCACGCTTACGTCGCGTCCCCACTCGAAACCGGCGATCTGGGGGATCTTGTTGGGCAGGGCGCGGAAAGCGCCCTCGATCTCCCGGATCCTCTCGGGGTCGGTTTCCGTCTTCCAGCGGTACAGGACCACGTGGCGCAGCATCCCTACCTCCCTAGTTTGCGGGGGCGCAGCGTAGCCCGTGGGCAGCGGGGCGGGGGTGGGCGTCAGCCCGCGGGGCTGCCCAGCTCCCGCTGGTAGGCCTTCCAGCCGGGGCACCACTTGGTATGCCACCGCCAGAGCCGGGACATGAGTTTGCTGGGCTGGGCCTCGGCCTTGCGGCGCATGGGGCATTCGGCGCAGTTGGAGGTCATGTCGGCACACTACCCGCCTGCCGGTTTGTCTCGCCGGTGCCGGCGCGCCATAGTCCCGCCGACATCGCCAAGGAGGACTGCGTGGGTCGTTGGGCTTTGCCGGCTCTCGTCGTTGCCGGTGCCGTGCTGGTGGCCGGCTGTGGTGGAGGAGCGGGGGCCACCACCCGTGAACCGGTCATCGAGACCATGTCCCCGGTCGAAGCGGCGGACCTGCTGGCTGATTCCCCGGCCGGCTTGGTGATCCTCGACGTGCGCACGCCGGAGGAGTTCGCCGCCGCCCGCCTGGCCGACGCGGTGAACCTCGATTTCTACGCCCCGACTTTCCCCGACGACCTGGCCGGGCTCGACAGGTCGGTGCCCTACCTGCTCTACTGCCGCACCGACAACCGCTCGGCGGAGGTGCGGGAGATGATGCGCAGCCTCGGGTTCCTCGAGGTCCATGAGATCGACGGCGGCATCGTGGCCTGGGCCGAAGCCGGGCTGCCCTTCGAGACCCCCTGAGCGCCTCGTCCTAGCCTGGGGTTCGTGAGCCCAGTCTGTTTGATCGGCCTGGACGCCGGCACCCGTGAAGTGCGGGCGGGTGCTTTCACCCCCGAGGGCGTTCTCCTGGCGCTGGCACGTCGCCCTACCCCGACCGCCCGGCCCCGTCCGGGATGGGCGGACGTCGACCCGGAGGCCCTGTGGCAGGCGGCGGCGGCGGCCGTGCACGAGGCAGTGGCCTTGCTGCCCCGCGGGACCGAGGTAGCGGCGCTGGCCCCGGCTACGGTGGGAGAGGCGGGGCTGCCCGTCGATGGCCGGGGTCGCGCTCTGCGCCCGATCATCGCCTGGTTCGATACCCGCGCGGCCGCCTACGCCCGCCGCTGGGAGGAGGCACTCGGCGCGGCGCGGGTCTACACCCTGAGCGGGCAGACCATCGACGGGCTGTTCGGGGCCAACAAGGCAATGTGGGTGCGGGATCACGAGCCCGAGGTGTGGTCGCAGGCTGCCGCCTGGCTGTCCACCGAGGATTGGCTGATCCTGAAGCTGACAGGAGCGCCCGCGACCGACTACACCATGGCTTCTCGCACCATGCTCTTCGACCGGGCCCGCCGCCAGTGGTCCGGGGAGTTGCTGGCCGCAGCCGGCGTGGAGCCCCGCCTGATGCCGCCCGCCGCGCCGTCCGGAACCGTGGTGGGGCGGGTGACTGCGGAAGCGGCGGCGGCTACCGGGTTGCCGGGAGGCACGCCGGTGGTACTGGGCGGGCATGATCACCTCTGCGCCGCTTTCGCGGCCCGCGGCGGCGAGGATGTGCCGGTGGACTCGACCGGCACCGCCGAGGCGCTGGTGACTTCCGCAAGCGAGCCTCCTGCCGGCGACCCCGGCCTGGCGGCTCACGTCACCTGCTATCCGGATGTGGTCCCGGGACGGGCGGCGCTGGTCGCTTCGGTGGGCCTAGCCGGGGGCCTGGTCGATTGGCTGCGCCGCGAGGTGTGGGGTTGGGAGGACGAGGTACCCGAGGCCTATGCCCGGATGCTGGCGGAGATGAAACGGCCCCTGCGGCCCACCGGGGTCATGTGCTTCCCCCAGTTCGGCCGGGGAGCCTCGCCCCGGTGGGAGCCCGACCGGGCAAGGGGGGCGTTCGTGGGTCTCACCAGCGCTCACAGCCGAGGCGATCTGCTGCAGGCGGTCCTCGAGGCCACCTGTTTCTCGTTGCGCCAGAACCTCGAGTGGCTGGAGACCCATCTGGGCCGGGAGGTGGCTCGGGTGCGGGTGCTGGGAGGGGCGGTGCGCAGCCCGCAGTGGCTCGAACTCAAGCGGGCCGTCACCGGGCGCCGCTTCGAGGTGGTGGAAGCCGAGGAGCCGGCGGCACTGGGGGCGGCGGTGCTCGGTGGGGTAGGGATCGGGGTGTACCAAAGCCATGCTGCGGGAGCGGCGGCGGTTGCCCGGGCAGTCCTTCCGGCGACAGCAACCGCCGAAGCCGACCCGGTGCAGGTCGAGGTATACCGGACCCTCTACGAGCGGCTGTGGCTGCAGCTCCCCGACCGGTTGGGCCCCCTGGCCGCGGAGTTGCCGTCGCCGGGCGCTTAGCCCTCGCGGGAACGGCCGGCCTCACGATTCGCGGCCGCCAGCTTGTCGCGGCGGGCCCGGGTCAGGGCCCCGCGCCGCAGTCGCCAGGTCCAATTGCTGCCGAAGGAGCCCGGCAGGTTCATGCGCCCTTCGGTGCCTACCTCCAGCACGTCTTGCAGCGGTGCCACCGCCAGGAAGGCAGGAGACGCCCAGGCGGCGCGGATCAGGTCCCAAGCGATGGTGCGGCCCGTGGTGCCGAGGGCGGCGCGCACTCGGCGTCGGTCCTGGGGAGGCAGCGACCGGTACCACCCCAAGGTGGTGTCGTTGTCGTGGGTACCGGTGTACACGACGCAGTCCTCGGTGTGGCGTTCGGGCAGGAAGGGGTTGTCGGGGTCGCCGTCGTAGGCGAACTGGAGCACCTTCATGCCGGGCAGGCCCAGCTCTTCCAGGAGCTCCGGTACCTCGGGGTGCAGTTCCCCCAGGTCCTCTGCCACTATCGGCAGGCCGCCCAGCGCCAGTTCCACTTCGCGGAAGAAGCCCGCTCCCGGTCCCCACATCCAGCGGCCGCCCTGAGCGGTGGCGGACCCGGCGGGAACCTCCCAGTAGTCCACGAAGGCGCGGAAATGGTCGATGCGCACCAGGTCGGCCAGTTCCAGCAGCGCCTGCAGCCGCGAGATCCACCAGGCGTAGCCGTCGGCGGCGTGCCGCTCCCAGTCGTAGATGGGGTTGCCCCAGAGTTGGCCGGTCTCGGTGAAGTAGTCGGGCGGCACCCCGGCCACCACAGTGGGGTTCAAGTCGGCGTCGAGCTTGAACAGGTCGGGATGGGCCCACACGTCGGCGCTGTCCCCGGCCACGTACATGGGGGCATCGCCCATGATCCGGAGGCCGAGGGCGGCGGCCCGGCGCCGCAGACGCCCCCACTGCTCGAAGAAGAGGAACTGGCGGAACGCCTGGCGTTCCGCCTCCTCGGCCAGGGATTCGCGCGCTGCCGCCATGGCGGCCCGGCGGCGGTGGCGCAGGGATTCGGGCCACTCGCTCCAAGGGCCGCCCCCATGGGCCTCCTTGAGGGCCATGAAGAGGGAGTAGTCGTCCAGCCAGCCGGCGTGGGCCCGCCGGAAAGCGGCGTAACGCGTTGCGGAGTCGCCGGGAGGGGACCGGCGGAAGCGGTCGAAGGCGCGGTTCAGGAGCCCTTGTTTCCAGGGGATGACCCGGCCGAAGTCGATCCGATCGGCGGGGAAATCGGGGAGGTTCTCCAGGTCGGGCTCCTCGAGGTACCGGTCGTCCACCAGCAGATCGGGGCTGACCAGGTTGGGGTTGCCGGCGAACGCCGAGAAGCAGAAGTAGGGCGAGTCGCCGTAGCCCGTAGGGCCGAGGGGCAGGGTCTGCCAGTAGGTGCAGCCCGACGCTGCCAGCCACTCCAGCCAGCGGGAGGCCTCGGGGCCCAGGTCGCCGATGCCGTAGGGGCCGGGGAGGCAGGTGGGGTGCAGGATGATGCCGGAGGAGCGGGTGCGGGTCATGGCGGCCGCATGCTACGCGGCGCCGGGCGCCGTCGGCTTCAGCCGGGGGAGCAGGCGGCGAGCCGCAACCGTTCCACCAGCGCCGCCAGCCGGCTGTGGTGACTCCCGGCCCAGTAGACCCGACCGCACCCCGGGCAGTGCCGGAAGTCGGTGTGGCGGGCGGCCACCGCCGGGGGCACCCGGGGGGTGGCGGCGGTCGCGGGGAGCCGGCCGAGCTTCTCGCCGCAGGGCAGGCAGCGGGTGAAGGGCGCCAGCCTCTCGGCCAGGTCGAAACGACGCAGCACCTCGACGGCCTGGGCGAAGGGGTCGGTGGCGCGGACCCGGTAGCCCCGCCGCACCACGGCTCGCTTCAGGAGGTCTAGGTCGCGGGTGAGCAGGATGCGGTCTTCGGCCGCGGCGCGCGCCGCCAGTGCGGCGTCTTCGGCCTGCGGCTGGTGGGCGGCGTCGCAGCCCACCAGCCGCAGGTGCCGGGTGAGGCGGCCCAGGTGCCCGTCGAGCAGGAAGCGGGGCTCCGCGAGCGGAGCCAGGTGCACCGGGGAGATGCCGGACACGTCCAGGGTGCGGAAGCGGGGATAGGCCGCCACCCGGTCGCCGGGAGCCAGGAGCCGCTCGAAACCGGCCGGCTCCCCGTTCACCAGGATCAAGTCGATCTCGGGGTGGGGTACCCCGAGCGACTCCAGGGCGTCCTTGACGCTGCCCGGCACCGAGAAGGCGTAGGAGGAAGCCACCTGCCGGCAGAGAGGCGGCAGGAAGTCGTTCAGTTCGCCGTAGCAGCGGATGTGGGCGATGCCCATGGGCCTTCGGAGCCACGGTAGCGGGATGCGCCCGCACCTGGCATAGTCCCGCCGGAGCTAGCGAGGAGAGCCGTGCCCGTCCACAACTTCCGTAGGCCCCGGGGCCGCCTGGTGGAGATCGAGATCGATTCCGCCGCCCTGCAGGGCAACCTGCTGGGCGACCCGACCCGCCGCGTGGTGGCGGTGTACCTGCCGCCCGGGTACGACGACGACGCGGCCCGCCGCTACCCCCTGTTCGTGGACCTGGTGGGTTTCACCGGGAGCGGCCTGGCCCACCTGAACTGGAAGGTCTTCGGCGAATCGGTGCCCCAGCGGCTCGACCGCCTCGTCCAGGAGGGGAGGATGGGCCCGGTGGTGGCCGCCTTCCCCGACTGCTTCACCTCGCTGGGCGGCAACCAATACATCGATTCGGCCGCGATGGGGCGATGGGAGGGGTTCTTGGTCGACGAGATGCTGCCCCGCCTGGAAGCCGAGTTTCGCCTGCTCCCCGGACGGGAGCACCGGGCGGTATTCGGCAAGTCGTCCGGAGGGTACGGGTCGATCGTGCATGGCCTGCGCCGGGCCGAGCACTGGGGGGCGGTGGCTTGCCACTCCGGGGACATGGCATTCGACCTCTGCTACCGCTCGCACTTGGCCCCCACGGCCCGGTTCCTGGCGGCGAAGGGCGGAGTAGCCGGCTTCTTGGAGGCCTTTGCCGCCCTTCCCAAGGCCACCGACGAGTGGCTGCACCACATGGAGATGGTGGCCATGGCGGCCAGCTACGACCCCGGCCCGACGGCACCCAAGGGGATCCGCCTGCCCGTGGATCCGGAGACGGCGGAGATGGACGAGACCCGCTGGGCCGCCTGGAAGGCGCACGACCCGGTGGAACTCGTCAAGCAGGAGTGGTGTCGGGCCAACCTGCGGTCGCTGCGCGGCCTCTATCTCGACTGCGGGGTGGACGACCAGTATCACCTGGTCCACGGCGCTCGGGCTTTCGTGCGCGCCCTGCGCGCCGCCGGCATCCCGCACCGCTTCGAGGAGTTCGACGACAACCACACCAACGTCGACTACCGCATGGATGTGTCGCTGCCGTTCCTCTACGAAGCGGTCGCCGGCGCATCGGGCTCCTGACGATTCGGCACGGTAGGCTCGGCGCTGTGGACACGCTGTGGGCTGGGTGGCGCAGCCGTTATGTGCGCTCGGCGGACGAGTGGAACGAGGCGGGCTGTCTGTTTTGCCGCCTTCCAGATGAGGATGACGCCGAGGCGCTCATCCTGGAGCGCGGCGGCCTGGCCTTCAGCGTCCTGAACCGCTTCCCCTACACCACCGGCCACCTGATGGTGAGCCAGTACCGCCATGTGGCCGACCTGGCCGACCTCACCGCCGCCGAGGTCGACGAGATCTGGCGCCTGCTGGTGAGGGCGCGGCGTGCCTGCGGGGAGGCAATGCACCCGGATGGGTTCAACCTGGGCTCGAACCTCGGCCGGGTGGCCGGAGCCGGGGTTCCCGACCATCTGCATTTCCACCTGGTGCCCCGCTGGGCGGGCGACACGAGTTTTCTCACCACCGTGGGGGAGACCCGGGTGATCCCGGAGGACCTCGAAGTGACTTGGCGGCTGTTGCGAGAGGCGCTGGCGCTTTTGGAGTGAAGGCCGCGGGCGTACTGCCGTCCCGGCGACGAACCGACAGGAGAGGCGACAATGCGGAGACTGACAGGGTTTGCTCTGTTGGGGCTCGTCGGACTGCTGGCGGCGACGCCGGTAGTAGGGGCCAAACCGTTGCCTTCGTGCTTCGGCCAGCAGGCTGATCTAGCCCTCCTGGGTACCGCGGGCGACGATGTGATCGTGGGGACTGCCGGGGATGACGTCATAGTCGGCCTGGGCGGCGACGACCGGATCTACGGCAGCGGCGGCCGCGATCGCATCTGCGGCGGTGAGGGCAACGACCGCATCTTCGGCGGGCCCGGAGGGGATCTTCTCGATGGTGAAGGGGGCAACGACCGGGTCTACGGCCAGGGAGGCAACGACGGTTTCGTGCTGGGAGGGGACGGCAACGACGTGCTCTCCCCGGGGTCCGGGAGCTTCACCTACGTCGGGACGGTGGAAGGCGGCGCGGGGCGCGATCGCATCGTCATCGACCGCAAAGCGGTGAACGACATCTGGGGTGGCCCGGGCCGGGACACGCTCGACCTCCGCAAGGCCCCCGGCGGCATGAACGTGGACTTGCAGGCGGGGAACTTCATCGATGCGACCCTGACGGGGCAGATCGGCTACTTCATCTACGAGGTGGAGGTGGTGCAGGGCTCCGCATACGGCGACAGCCTGTGGGGCAACTCCCGGAAGAACCGGCTGTACGGTCACGGGGGCGACGACCTCATCCACGGGCGCGGCGGCGACGACTACCTCTGGGGCGGACCCGGAGTGGGCGACTGGCTCGAGGGCGACAATGGGTTCGACACTTGCGAGGACCCCGACGGGTTCATCGTCATGGACGAGTGTGAGGCGTAGGGCGCCGACCGGGTGAGCGCCGGACGGTACGGGAGCAAAGCGAGGTGGACATGCGGCGGCACAAGTGGGTCATCCTGGCGGTGGGGGCGATGGTGGCGGCGGGCCTGGCCGGAGGAGTGACGCCTGCCGCCGCGCAAGCCCCGATCGAGTGCGGCGGCTCGGCGATCACCCTGCCGGAAGGCACCCTGACGGGGACGCCGGGCGACGACGTGATGTTCGGCACGGCGGGCGACGACGTGATGTACGGGTACGGCGGCGCCGACATCATCTGCGGCGGCGCCGGCGACGACCGTATCTACGGCGGCCCCGGTCACGACTACCTGATCGGGGGCAGCGGCCGGGATCGCCTCTACGGGCAAGGCGGCCGGGACTGGCTGAAGGGAGAGTGGGACGAGGACATCCTCTACCCGGGCGGGGGCACCGGGGGCACTCTCGAGGGCGGCACCAGGCGCGATCGCTTCGTCATCACCGGGGAAGGGGACAACGACATCTTCGGCGGTCCGGGGGTGGACACCATCGACCTGCGCAAGGCTCCAGCGCCGATGCGCGTTCATCTGGCTCAGGGGCGCTACGACTCGCTGGCCTGGCCGCCCATAGGGTCGTTCGTCTGGGAGGTGGAGAACGTGATCGGCTCTGCCTTCAACGATCAGATCACGGGCAACAACCGTCGCAACGTGCTGCGGGGGATGGACGGGAGCGACGTCCTCAACGGCCGCGGCGGTGACGACGTCCTAATCGGCGGCACCGGCTTCAACACCATCAACGGAGGCGATGGATCTGACCTCTGTTCCAGCGACGCCGTGGCCAGCCTCTTCATCTCCTGCGAGGGCGCTCCTTAGGCCATCCGTGGTCAATGGGTAGCCGCCGGGGCGCGCCCGAGCCCCCGGGGGGCGGAGGGTCGGGCGGGCGGAGAAGCCCGTAAGCCCAGGTTAGGTCGGGCTTGCTCCTAGGGGCAGTTGACTCGGCGCTCGGCGTCGCAGACGTCCGTGCCCGAGCCGCCGTGGGCCAGGTCCCTCGGCCCGGCGCCGCCGATGAGCAGGTCGTCCCCTTCGTTCCCGCAGAGCAAGTCGTTGCCGCGTAGTCCACGAATCTCATCGTCGCCGCGGAGGCCGACGACGATGTCCCGGCCATTGGTGCCCTGGATTACGTCGTCGAGCGTGGTTCCGTAGATGGTGGGCAACTTGCCTCGGCACAGGGGCGCTTGGAGGAGGCCTATGTCGATGCCGGTCACCGGAGCACCGGTCACCCGGATGCGGCGGGCGGTGGCGGAAGTTGCCGGGTCGGCGATCAGGCTGGTGCGGTGCAGTGGCTGTCCCGAGGCCCCGGTGCGGTACCAGCGGTCGAGGTAGACCGGCCCGGCGGGGCAGGCGTGCGCGGAATAGCCGGCGAGCACTGTGTAGCGACCGGCCGGCACCTTGCCCATGCTCTGCCAGGCGCCGGTGACTGCATCCACGGGGTTCAGCACGCCCAAGGAGATGCCGGAGGCTTCGAACAACTCCACGTAGAAGCAGGGCCCTCCGAGCGGCAGGCCCGTGGAGTTGTCCATGAGGGTTCCGGAGACCGGGGCGCCGCTGATCGGCGGCAGCGAGGCATGGACGAAGACCGTGCTCCCCGCGCCGACCGGCACCGGGGTAGCGGCGGTGTAGTTCTTCTGGTCGTCATACCAGCGATAGCGGTTCAACTCCCCGGCAGCGTTCCAGTAGCGGAAGCGCACCGCGTAGGTGCCGGGGAGCACGTCGAGCGTGTAGCAGCCGTCGCTATCCGGGTCGGTAACGAAGGTGACGTAACGCTGCGGGGTCGCCTGGTTGAAGGCGTCGACGGCGAAGACCTGGCCGGATCCCAGGGGCAGTTGCTTTCCGGTGCTCGAGGTGAGGCAGCCGTTGATGTGCCCGGCGATCACCCGGCCGTCTTCGGCGGCGGCGGCCGGCAGGACGGCAAGGCTCCCCAGGACGAGCACTAGAGCCCAGAGCAGAGACCGGCGCATGGCACCCTCGCTTTCGAAGAGGTGGCCAGGCTAGGCGTCGGTGCTCCGAGTTGCCCGACTAAGGAGTGATGGATTCCTCCAGCGCGGACAACCCGCCCACCGGGTCACCGTTCAGATCCACCCGCAGCAAGCGGCGGCCTTTGGCGGCCAGCGCCCGGTAGTCGCCGTCGGCCTGGGCCCGGACCAGTCTGCCGAAGGTGTAGTCCGTGGCGGGTACCGACAGGTCCGGCGCGGCATCGTCCACGATCTGGATGAAGAGGCCGTTGTCGCCCCCGCCCTTGTGGAGTTGCCCGGTGGAGTGGAGGAAACGAGGTCCGAATCCCACCGTGGCAGCGATTCGGTGTTGGTCCCGGATGGCGACCCGCAACCCCTGCAGCGCGCTCTCAGCCTGCGGGGTGGGGGCGACGAATGCCTGGACCGCCAGGTAGTCGCTGGGGCGCGCCCTGCCCAGCAGGTCGTGGAGAGCGGCGGCGAGCGGCTCCGGGTCGCCGGCTGGCGTGGCCGGGATGGGCTCTCCTTCCGCCTCGCCTGCCATGGCGCGGGAAGCGAGCGTCTTGGCCAACTGCACGTCGGGCTGGTTGAACGGATGGATGCCCAGCACGCTCCCCGCCATGGCCGTGGCCACTTCCTGGCGGTACATCTCGGCGCCGAGATCGCCGGGATCGTTCAGGTGGAGGCGCACCACCGGGTGCCCGGCCGCTTCGAGAGCGCCCAGGGATGCTGTCTGGGCGTCGTCCTCGTCGCCGGTCAGGGATAGGTACACGAAGAGGCGGTCGTCTCCATAGGCCTCGGGCGGTCCGATGGGTTCCCCGGCTACGGGGAGGATGCCCGTTCCCTGCTTGCCCGTGCTTTCGGCGATGAGCTGCTCGATCCAGGCGGGAAGGGCCTGCAGAGCCGGGGAGACCAGGAAGGTGGTCTTGTCGCGCCCGGCGCGAGCCAGTTCGCCGAGCACTGCGCCCAGCAGGAAGCCGGGGTTGTTCGACGGGGGTCGACGGCAGGCATCGGCGGCGACCGCGGCGCCGTCGAGCAGCAGGCCGACATCGGCGCCGATTAGGGCGGCGGGCACCAGGCCGAAATGGGAGAGCGCGGAGAAGCGCCCGCCGACGTCCGGCGGGGCCTCGAAGACCCGGCGGAAGCCCCGTTCCCGGCCCAGAGCAGCCAGCGAAGTGCCCGGGTCGGTGATGGCGACGAAGTGGGCCTCCCGGTCGGGCAGGCTCGCCGCCCGCTCCCAATGATGCGCCAGGAAGGAGTTGGGCTCGATGGTGGTGCCCGACTTGGAGGACACCACGAACAGCGTGGCTGCCGGATCGGTCTGTTCGTCCACGGCGCGCACCGCGTCCGGGTGGGTGCTGTCGAGCACCACCAGGGTGGGGTAGCCGGGGCGCGAGCCAAAAGTCCGGGCGAACACCTCGGGAGCCAGGCTCGACCCGCCCATGCCCAGGAGGACGACATGGGTGATTCCGGAGGCGGCGATCTCGGCGGCAAAGACCTCCAGCGCGGGCACTTCCCCTCGCATGGTCTCGGGAAGGGCCAGCCAGCCGAGGCGGTCTTCGATCTCCGGCTCGGGCTCTGCCGTCCAGAGGGTGTGATCCCGGGCCCACAGGCGGTCGACGGCCCCCTCCTGCTCCCAGCGTTGCAGGCGAGCCTCGACTTGGGCGGTGTGCCGACCGAGCGGCCAGGGGACGGGAGCCAGGAGCATGCGGCCTCCAACCTTCGGGTTGCGCCCGACGGTAGCGGGCGGGGATTCGCCGAGCCAGGTGGGGGTCGCCGTTGCTTGTGCCGGCTCCCGGAGCCAGTTGACACGCCCACAGGCGCGGCCGAGACTCCGCTCAACGGAGAAAGGGGAACTCTTGGCCAACCTCATCGAAATGGTCACATCGCAACTCGGGTCCGGGGGCCTCAGCGCCATCGCCGGCCAACTCGGCATCGGGGAGGACAAGGCGCAGAGCGCGGTGCAGACGGGCCTCAGCGTGCTGACCGGCGCTCTGGCCCGCAACGCCGCCAAGCCGGCCGGGGCCGCTTCCCTGGATCAGGCCCTGGCCAAAGACCACGACGGCAGCATCTTCGGCCGGATCGGGGACTTCCTGGGGAACGTCGCCGGCGGCCCCGGGGCCGGCATCCTGGGCCACGTGCTGGGGCGCCAGCAGGGTACGGTGACGGCCGCCGTAGGGCAGCAGACCGGCCTCAGCCCCCAGCAGTCCAGCAGTCTTCTCATCACCCTGGCCCCGCTGGTCATGGGGGCCCTGGGCAAGATGAAGGCCCAGCAGGGCCTAGACGCTTCCGGAGTGGCCGGGGCG
>Ga0209164_1002811_pt1 | contig 17498 bp, 13 predicted proteins | sample MTBNYHSulfiMetaG_FD_187458 | JGI IMG/M metagenome (GOLD analysis project Ga0209164, IMG submission 187458) | Enrichment culture microbial communities from rom New York Harbor, USA that are MTBE-degrading - MTBE-NYH (New York Harbor Sulfidogenic)... | ecosystem: Environmental > Aquatic > Marine >...
CAAGCATAAAAATTTTTGAGCGTTTCATTTTTTCCTCTTTCATAATAGTTTGAATTGTTTGACAACAATATTTGAGCAAATTTTTTTCTTCCACCTCCTTAGGACTATTAGACCAATCTTACGCATCATGAACAGGCAATAGCATCATTGAATGTATTTGTTTGTTGCCTATCCCAACTAATTAAGACCATAATAGCAAATTCGTTGAGGGTTGTCAACATTTTTTAAGGTTTAACTATTGGGGGGATACAATAGTAAATAAATTTTATAGATTATTATCTTTTGATTTAAAAACTGGCGAATTTTCAAAAAAATTGTTCTTAAATATTTAAAAGATCGAGAAATTTATATCGTACTGGTTCTCGATCTATTAAAATTAAAATGTTATCCTATTTCCGTTAATTTTCTTTTTTTATAAGTTCCCCAAATCTGTGAGCGACTGCAAGAGCAGGATCTACTGGCACTTCTGCTCGCTTTATATTTTTCGCAATAATAATGGTCGGTTTTGGCTCTATACGTTTGCCCTCAAACTGAGGAAGCCAGGATCTCTGTGAATCAAGCATTTCTGTAGCCATCTCACGAATCTCTCTCAGTGTCAACACAGCACTTGTTAATGGATCAAGCGCTAACGCCATCATAATGCCTTCAGGATCACCGGATAGAGCTGATTCAACAGTAAGCTTGTGGACATTAATATTGGTCAAATTTAGTGCAGCACATTGCGTAGGCAGGTCACCCACTTTGACTTTATTGATACCTTTGCCATCTGAAAAAACTGGAATTTCCACACAACAATCATTCGGTAGATTTGTGATCATGCCATCATTCATCACATTGCCATGAAAATGAAATGGCACATCTGTTTCTTTAGCTTCAATAATATATGAACCGTACTCAATACTACGGGGTGGAATTGTGGTCGATTCATCTTTCAGTATATCAGACTCGGCAAGTTTCTTTGATACAAGCTGTGACCATTTCACATGTGCCCCACTTTCACCCCCAAAGGCAGGTTCGTCGCAATATAAATCAAGCGCCTTTTTATTCTTTCTGAAATACGGCAGATATTCAGAAAGATGACCAGTAGATTCAGTCATAAAATATCCAAAATGTCGAAAAACCTCGCCCCGGACTTTATCATTTACATAGTATTCAGGTTTCTCAAACTTATCGCGCAAAATAGGATAGAGATCATTACCCTTATGTTCCAATTTCAGAAACCAGGACATGTGGTTGATACCTGCATTTATAAAAGTGATTTCCTTTTTAGGCACACCACAATAACCCGCAATCAGATCCAGTGTGACCTGAACTCCATGGCATAATCCGACAAAATTCACTCTAGTTCTTCCTAAAGCAAGACATACCATTGACATTGGGTTTACATAATTGAGTAATAAAGCTTTCGGGCTGAGTTCCTCAATATCTTTAGCAAGATTCATAATAACAGGGATACTCCTTAATGCTCTGAAAACGCCACCAGGACTTAATGTGTCGCCTATGCACTGATCCACACCATATTTCATGGGGATTTCATAATCTAGCGTAGTTGCTTTGAGACCACCGATTTGGAAAGTGGTGATTATATAATCAGCATTCTCAACCGCTTCGCATTGGCTAGTGGTAATGGAAACAGAGGCAAAGCAATTGTTATCACGTATGACCTTTTCCGCAAAACGTTTAACCGAAATAAGCTTCTCTTCATTCGGATCCATAAGGCAGAATTCAATACCTTTCAGCTCACTGGACAAAATGTCTAGCAGGATAGTTTTTGTAAATACGATACTGCCTGCACCGATAATAGTAATTTTCATAATTTTTCCTCCTGATATCTATATATTATTTTGCACCGAACCAACGGTAGCGGACGGAGCTTATAGCTACTGCCATTATGATCAACAATCCGTAAAACACTTCCTGAAGATATGGATTCACACGCAACATATTCAGGCTATTTGAAATGACACCCATTAGAAGAACACCAAAGAAAGTTCCTAGGACATTACCCATTCCCCCCGTGATGGGAACACCGCCAATGACCACTGCTCCGATAGCTCGTAACTCCAAACCAGCCCCGGTATCTGGCAAAGCAGCGCCCAATCTTGAGAGCAGTAATACAGCTGCTATCCCTGCAAGAAAACCGCTGATAGCAAAGAACAAAATTTTATTGAGATTAACATTAATACCTGCAAGAAAAGCAGCCCTGGCGTTATCGCCAATTGCAAAGATTCGCCTACCAAGTTGGGTATATTTCAACAAGAAGTGAACAAAAAGGTATCCGATTAGGCTTACAATGAACAGGTAAGGCAGAATACCAAAAAGTCTTGCCCCCGAAATACCCTCCATCTTTCCGTAAATTGTCTGAATGATACCCTCAGTTATAGATAAGGCTAATCCGTGATATACACCAGCCATTGCCAGAGTGATGATGAACGATGGTGTATGAAAGAGAACAGATAGAAAACCGTTTAAACTAGAACAGATAATACATATCAACACACCAATGACCATTGCAGAAATTTCACTGAAACCATTATTGATTAGAATGGCCATTGCACATGTGGATAGACCAATAATTGATCCGATTGAAATATCAAAGTTACCGGATATGATAAGGATAGTAGTGCCTGCTGCAACCAGTCCTAGAACCGAGATCTGGTCAAGAATATTAAGCAGATTCTCTTTGTTATAAAAACGTTCATTTTTTGCCCCCGTGAACCCTGCAATCAAGATAACAACAATCAATAATAGAAACCATTGATTTTTAAGGAAATTTACCAAGGTCATCTTGGTATTGAGTGCTTTTACTTCAGTCTTGGATTCTTTAGTTTTGTTCATTTGATCACCTTCGTTTTTTCTTGATAGCCAAGGTATTCCTGGATTAATACGTGCTCTGTAACCTCATCTTTATCAAAAATTTTTACCATTTCACCATGCCTCATAACTCCAATCCGATCGCTGAGTGAAATCAATTCAGGCATATCTGAAGAGATAATAATGATCACATTCCCCTGTTTGGCTAGTTCTGTAATAATCTTATATATTTCCTGTTTAGCGCCCACATCTACCCCCTTGGTGGGCTCATCAAAGATGAAAACATCCATATTTGTTGAAAGCCAGCGACCGAGGATGCATTTTTGCTGATTACCCCCACTTAGACTTTCAATATCCTGATTGATATTTGAAAGATGAATATCCAGACTATTTACGATTTTAAAAACACTCAGATTTTCTTTTTTTACGTTGAGAATGAACTTGTGCATTTCATTATCAACGACTTTAATATTTTCAATTACGGGTCGATCCAGGAACAATCCTGTTACTTTTCTATCCTCAGTAATTAAGCAAATCTGGCTTCTAATCGCCCGTGAAGGTGATGAGGGTGTTATGACTCTATTTTTGTATATCAACTCTCCGCTATCCTTCTTCTCTGCACCAAAAAGAAGTGCTACCAGTTCTGTTCTCCCAGAACCTACCATACCGCCAATACCGAAGATTTCTCCCTTCCGTACACTGAATGATACATCTTTAACTAGGGGTTTTTGTGAAAAATGCTTTACACTTAGCACTTCATCTTGAATGTCTGTCTTCTCTTTGAAAAAAAATAAATCTGCACTTCTACCAACCATATCTTGAATTAATTGATTCATGGATACTTTTGTTTTCTCATAAGAATTTACAACTCTGCCATCTTTTAGGACAGTGATTCGATCACCAATCTCGGTAACTTCCTTTAGATAGTGAGAGATGTAGATAATTCCCTTACCTTGGGAAACTAAGTTACGAATCAGATCCATAAGGGCGTTGGTTTCCTCAAATCCCAAAGATGATGTTGGTTCATCCATGATCAGGATCTCGGCATCCCTGAAAATTGCCTTAACAATCTGAAGGATTTGTTTGTCAGCAGTTGATAGTTCAGAGACCAGCATGGTGGGATTAATTTTAATTCTTAGCCGGTCCATGATTTCAATAGTCTTCTTTTCTTGCTCTTTTCTATCCACGACCATAGCCTGCTTGCAGATTTCGCTTCCAAGAAATATATTGTCCGCTACCGTTAGCGACTCAACCAGATCAACATCCTGATAAATTGTGGCAATCCTCATTTTGATTGCCTGAGCAGTTGTAAGTTGAGAATAGCTATTACTAAAAAGGATAATCTCACCTGTATCCGGATTTTCAGCTCCAGATAGGATTTTTATCAAGGTTGATTTACCTGCACCGTTCTCACCTACCAGGCAATGAACTTCTCCCGCACAAAGATCAAAGGACACATTATCCAATGCACGCGTACCAGGATAGTTCTTTGTGATACTGGAAAGCTTAAGGATCAGCTGCTTATTTTTCAAGTGGCCTCCTCATTTTGATTATTACCTGATAAAAGTATGATCTAATAAAGATATGATAAATCCCGAGGGAAGACATTCCCTCGGGATTATATTTGAAAGTGAAACTAATTGTTGCGATACTCCACCAATTCAGGGAAGTAATTCTTGGTCAAGGTTTCAAAAATATCGGGGGTGATTTCCCATGGCACTACAACCATTGGATCGTCAATGTTCGACTCACTTATCTCAATAACTGGCAGGTAGACCTGCTGATTGATCTCATCGCTATGGCCAATTACATAGTTATGAAGCGCCAAATATGCAATGTAACCTTCCCAACCAGGCGAGCTACTGACTGTGTAAGCCAGCTCTCCCTTTTTGATCAAGTCAATGCCAACTGGTGATCCATTTTCAGACGCAACAATATACGGATTGTTCAGCAAGTTGCGATCTTTTAGCATGCGGATTACCGCAGCACCGGTATCCTCGTCTGCAACATAGATAATCTCAAAATCAAGACCGGATTGAATCAAATCCTCAGCCGCAGCAACGGCAACATCCGGATTGAACTTGCCCTCGCGGATATCCAGGCGTTTGTTCTTACCTAATGCTTCAGAGGTAGTAAGGATCGCTTCGTTGATCTTGATCATGGGAATGGATGAGAAATTACCGGTAATGTGGACAAAGTCTTTACCAGGATGAGTCTCGGCCATCCATTCTGCAGTTACTTTTCCGATCTCGGTCCAATCGAAGTCGATCTCGGCGATAATTTCCTGCCCAGCTTCTTTAACAGAACCAACACTATCGGTGGCTACAACAGGGATGCCTGCTTCCTGGCCTGCCTTAGCTGCAAGTCGAGCGCCATTCTCATTGAATGAGAAAACACTGATACCATCTACACCCTGGTTTACACAGTATTCGATATTCTGAAGTTCTTTTTCTACATCATAATCCGAATTGACTACAATCACTTCCACCCCATCCAGAGAAGCGCCGTACTCAAAACCTTCCACGTCACGCTTATACCAGGTATCAGGGCCAGGTGTGATGTAACAGTATGTAAGCTTCTTGACTTCTTCTGCTGGTGCTGCTGCCGGCTCTTCTACTGCTGGTTCCTCAACTGCCGGCTCTTCAACAGGTGCAGCTTGCGGGGCGCAAGCTACGATCAAAGCAGCTACCATAATAATATAAATTAGATTCTTTACTTTTAACATTTTTCAACTCCTTATATTTTTTTTATATTCGATTTTTATGTCCATTTATTCTCTCTCTTTATTCACCTCCATTTGGTTGTTCCATAAAATGTTGTATTTTCTCAGTTATTCAGCGATAATAACTTCAAGTCCTTGATCCCGTAATTGATTAATCAGCCCCATTTCAGTTTGGTTGTCTGTAACAAGGGTGGTAATTCCGTTAATAGGCGCTAGGTATGCCGATGCCACTTTACCGAACTTGGTATGGTCTGCAACCAGGATCAAATTGTCACTCAGATTTAAAATAGAACGATCAGTTCTAACTTCGGGAAGATAATCATTGGTTAAGCCTGCTTTAACATCAATCGCCGGAATACCCAATACGATTTTATCGGCTCGAACCTCGTTCATGGATATTTCAGCAATATGACCAATAAAGGACAATTCCGCTGCACGAAGGAATCCCCCAATAAATACCAAACTTATTCCATTAACCGTTGAAAATAAGTTCGCCACTGGTAAAGAGTTGGTAATGATCGTGAGATCATGCCTGGAAATTAGATTTCTAGCTACTTCCAACGGGGTTGTGCCTGAACCGATATAGACGGTCTCTCCATCCTGGATCAAGGAAGCAGCTGCCCTACCTATGGCTTGCTTTTCCTTTTCATTAATCTGCATTCTTTTATTAATTGGGGGTTCGAATGTTTGCCGGTCATTCAGAGTAGCACCCCCGTGAACTCGCTTGATTTCTTTTGCTTCATGTAATAAATCCAGATCCCGTCTGATGGTAGCTTCGCTTACATTCAAGATTTGACTTAGGTAATTGACTCTAGAACTGCCTTCCTCTTCCATTATCTTGAGAATTTCTTTTTGGCGTTTATTCATCAACATGAGGGTATCCAGAATAATCCTAAGAATGACTGATTAATTATATTATAACATATTTCAAACATTTATCAAGCTTATTCTTGCATTATTCAATCACTTTTTGCATTATTAGGTTGTATTTACATAAGGATTATGATATAGTGTGATTTAATAAATCGCAATGGTGTACTGTTTTATGGAGGAAAAATGTCAAATCCAATGAAAGTGACTATTATTGGATCAAGTGGGTTTTATGCATTTGATTTTTATCGGAGGGCATTTGGAGATAAAAAAATGCAGCCAGTTGAATTGAGAATCTGGAATCGCAATCCAGAGACAGGTGAATCAATCGAGAAGATGTTCAACTATCTCATCAAACAGACTGGAATAAAAGTTGATTATAAGTTTTTTGATAACAGGAAAGAATCCCTGCAAGGTACGGATTATATTTTATTCACATCTTGTGTGGATTATCCGCGTACGCGGGTTCAAGATACTCAAGTTTGTAAAAAATTTGGTGTATACGCAATGGAAGGGGAGACTATGTCGCCGGGCGGATTAATGAACACATTCCGTCAGGTTCCTATATTACTCGGGGTAGCAAAAGAGGTTGAAGAAGTCTCTCCTAATGCGGTAATTATTCCAGTTGTCAATCCTTTGGCCCGCTTATGCGATGCTCTGAACCGCCACTCATCTATCAAATTCATTGGCCACTGTGATGGCATTACCCATACACGTAATGATCTTGCAATGGCTATGGGGAGAAATCCGAAGAATATCGAAGTCGTTGCTGCAGGCGTAAATCATTTAACTTTTATATTGAAAATGTGGGACAAGCAAACAGGGGAAGACCTCATCCCTTTAATAAATCAAGCTATGCCGCAAATCCGGCAACAAGGTCCATTTGGTTTCCGCTTTTCCAATATGGTGTATAACCTTTTAGGTTACTATCCATCTCCAGGAGATAATCACATTGCTGATCAATTGCCATTTGTCAGTCGAGAGATGCAGCAATCCATACCCATCCCCAGCTTGGATTCAGTATATGCATCAACCGACAATATCCTAAACGGTAATGCTGCCAATGTGCATGCAGCAAAATTGGCCGGTGAAAGGATCCAGGACCCTGAGGTCTTAAAAGCGTTCCTCAACCCACCTAGATATGAAGAAACCGGAACTTGGATGCTGGCGTTGCATGGTCGCATCCCCACCTATCATGTGGAGGCGATAAACATTGCTAATCATGGACATATTACCAATTTACCCGAGGGCTCAATTATTGAGGTTCCTGGCGTCATTAACCCGGGTGGCGTGCAAGGCTATGCGATTGGTGAATTGCCACTTCCCATCGCTAGTTTGTGTCATCGAATGATCGTAGCCCATGAACTTTCTGTGGAAGCATGCGTTTCTCAAAGCCGTGAGGCTGCCCTTCAATCTCTCGCCATGGAACCTACCATCAAAGATCTTTCGGTGGTCGAAGATCTCCTGGATGCACTTTTGGATGTTAACCAAAAATACCTTGGGGATGAATTTGTTGCCAAGATGAAAAAATCAAGCCGAAAATATCATGTCAAACCAGTGGAGCCGCATAAAGACAATCCCATGCGACCTGATGCCCCAACGCCAGAAAACCCACCCGTTCTTGATGTGGTTTTAGGTGATTACTGGGGTTCAAAATCAGGCAATTTGGCAGATGAAAATATTAATTGATGAAGTCTATCTATTTATTCTAAAATTAATACTCTGGTTCGATATGCAAATTAAGATTACACTATGGTTATTCCATCCATATGAGGTCTTTTATGTTCGGTAAACACACATACGAAGAAATCATGAGTCAAGGAGAGGCATGGCAACAAAGCCTCTTACATGCAGAACGTGAAATTGATATGATTAAAGAAATAATAACGAAACCGTGGCCTGAGGTTGTATTTACAGGATGCGGATCAACCTATTATTTATCCCTAACTGCTGCCTCACGATGGCAAGAGATAACAGGAATTTATGCTCGCGGTGTGCCTGGATCAGAGGCATGGTTATACCCAAAATCAATTTACATTGATTCTGCGCCACTTTTAATCGCCATTTCACGCTCAGGAACTACCACCGAAACGTTGCGTGCAATCCAAGTTTACAAAGAACATTATAAATTAGATCCCATCGTGATCTCATGTTATCCGGAAAGCGATATGATGGTTCAATCCCGGTATCCTTTATTGGCTGCTGGTGGCCAGGAGAGAAGCGTCGCACAAACCAGATCTTTTTCCAGTATGCTGTTGATGACCCATTACCTGACCTGGGTAGCTGCCAAACAAGACAATGAACAAACAAACCAATTAATCAAGCTGCCTGAAACATTTGAAAAACTTATAAGCAAATATGAAGGGCAGATGAAAGACTTGGCGCAGAATCACTCTTTGCAGAAGTATGTCTTTCTTGGTTCAGGCATCAATTATGGTATCGCTTGCGAAGCCATGCTGAAAATGAAAGAAATGTCACTGACTGTTTCGGAACCGTTCCACTTTATGGAATATCGACATGGTCCAAAATCAATGGTAGCTGAAGATACGCTGATCATAGGTCTTATCCATGATGCCACACGGCATGAAGAAATGAAAGTCCTGTCTGAAATGAAAGATTACGGTGCGACAATAATGGCTGTTACTGAATCAGCAGACGGTATTACCGCGGATTATATCGTTGAGATGGATTCAGGTATTGATGTGATGTATCGTGGCCCCCTTTATCTTCCTACCTTGCAACTTTTGGCATATTATCGGGCAATTGAAAAAGGCCTTGATCCTGACAATCCAACCAATTTAACTACTGTCGTAGAATTAAATGACTAATTAGTGTAAATGCAACGGAAATTGTTGTCATAAATTTTTTGAAAAGATGGATATGACAAGTGTCGGTCAAACTCAAAGAACAAAATGAAAAAGGATTTTGACTTACTTGTTATCGGAGAAATCAATCCCGACCTTATTGTACAAGGAAAAGAGATTATTCCTGAATTCAATCAAACCGAGAAATTGATTGAAAAGGTTTCTCTCACCATAGGATCATCTTCTGTAATCATGGCTTGTGGAGCTGCCCGGCTTGGCCTTCGTGTTGCATTTATTGGTCTGGTCGGAGATGATTTGTTCGGGCAATTTATGATTAAGAAGATGCAATCTCACGGTCTGAATACCGATGGGGTGGTGATTGATCCTGATCTTGCGACTGGCATCAGTATTATTCTTACAAAACCAACTGACCGTGCAATACTGACATTCCCGGGATCAATCCCTGAGCTAGGGATGGCACATATAAACTTTGATTTATTAGATCGAACAAGGCATGTTCACGTAGGATCCTATTTTCTGATTGAAAAATTAAGAAGAGATCTACCCGAGATGTTTAAAACTGCAAAGGAAAAGGGATTATCTACTTCGCTAGATACAAACTGGGATCCTCATAATCGTTGGGATATTGACTCAGTAATACCATTCGTGGATATCCTTTTCCCGAATGAAAATGAGCTCAGAAAACTCACCGGTAAAACGGATTTATATGCAGGATTGGAAAGGATGAGCAAGGTCATTCCTCTATTGGTCGTTAAGTTAGGAGAAAAGGGTGCCATTTTAAAACGGGGTGATCAGATAATCGAATCCTCATCCATCAAAGTAAAAGTGATAGATACAGTCGGTGCGGGTGATTCATTTGATGCCGGTTTCATTTATGGTTACTTGAATGGAATGGACTTGCAGGAATGTCTCCGAATCGCCTGCATTTGTGGTTCCCTATCTACAAAATCATCTGGCGGTACGGAAAGTCAGGCAGCACTGGATGATTTGATTGCTTATGGAATTGACCCAAATACTCTAAACTATATAAATGGGAGAGCTTAATGAAACACCGCGAACGTGTAATCACTGCATTAAATCATGAACGACCAGATCGTTGCCCGATGCAAATTAGTTTTACGCCTGAATTCGCGGAACGGGTTAAAAAGGATTTGGGTATAAAAGAAGGATATGTCCATAATCCTCATGGGGGAGGAAATACCCAACAACTTGAAAGAACTATTGATGAAGATATTTTATTAACCTCGGTAGGTTGGGCAAATTCTTATTACCAGGATGTTAAAGATTATAAAGATGAATGGGGCGTAGGTTGGAAATTACAAACTTACAAAACCAAATTTGGAACGGGCAGCTATACCGAAATCGATTTTCATCCGTTAGCGGAAAAACATACAATTGACTCTTATGTGCCTCCGGATCCTTTCAGGCCTGAATTGTATACTGATTCCAAACAGATCATTGATCAATTCAAAGATGAATATTGGATTATTGGAGTAACTGTTTGCACAATCTTTGAAACTGCCTGGGCGCTGCGAGGATTGGAACAGCTGATGGTTGACATGGCTACAGATCCTTTTTTGGCAGATTTTATACTGGATATACCCTTTCAATATCATCTGATCGCCGCCAAAAAATTGGTTGAGATGGGTGTGGATATGATCTGGATAGGAGATGATGTCGGTGCGCAAAACAATTTGTTTATTTCTCCCAAGATGTGGCGACGTTATTTGAAACCGCGTATGGCTGAATTTATTTCAACTCTTAAATCAATCAACCCTGAATTAAAAATTGCTTACCATTCAGATGGATATGTGCTTCCCCTAATACCGGAATTCATAGAAATTGGAATGGATGTGCTGAATCCAGTCCAACCTGCCTCAATGGATCCTGAAGCTATAAAGAAAGCTTATGGAGATCAATTGTGTTTCTGGGGTTCCATAGATGAACAATATACTCTTCCATTCGGAACTCCGGAGGATGTTAGGGAAGAAATTCTGCTGCGGTTGCAAACAATCGGCAGAGACGGTGGGTTGATTCTGGCTCCTACACATCATGTCCAATTAGACACCCCAATGGAAAATTTTTGGATGATGGTTAACACTATTCGTGATTCACCATACGCTTCCACTTTATTATCTTAAAAAGAAAGAAAATTATTAGGCAGTCGGATCATCTATTACTGGGGTTGAAACTTTGTCCAAGCATTCCAAAACTTATTTTAATATGATTATCGATGTGATTAAGAATATTGCATTATTGTAAGAAAAGTACATTTACTAGACGGTAACTTGATTGCTGACGTCATCTAGCAGAGACAACACATTTTCGCCTTCAATTAAATACATTGTGCCTTGCCGTTCGAGTATATTATCAATCGGACTGGTAACTTTATGCTCATGAATCCTATACATAGGCTGAAAATTTCATCATTAGATATTCATCCAAATACTATACATCTGCTATTGAAAGGCTTCCTAGATATACAGAAGTCTTACTGGATAATCACTCGATTAAGAAAGGAGATGTATTAATCACTGTGCCTGTTTAAAGGCGCAGTGCGGTGCCAATTGAAATGACTATAAAAGCCTAAGAACAGGGTATTCAATTAATCGGTATTACTTCAAAAAAAATCACAAGCTGTCAATTAGCGTCATCCATCAGGAAAGAAGATGCATGATTTTGCTGATCTTGTTCTGGATAATATAGTTGACAAGGGTAATGTAGTCATGGCCGCGGAGGGAATTCAGACACGTTTCACCCCAGCTTCAGGTATTACCAGTATTGCCTTGCTTCAACCCATAATCATTACCACAACAGAGGAATTACTTGTAAGGGGATAACTCCACCTGTTTTCATTGCTACCAATGTAGATGGTGGTGAAGAATATAACGCCCGTCTGTTAGAGCAAAATAAAGATCGAATCTTTTATATAATCCAAGTTCTCCTCGTTTTGTATTCAGATTATTTGTAGAGGATTAAAAGTCCTTTACTTGTTTCTATCGAAAATGCTCATTGTGAATAATTTGAAAAATTCATTTAATAAGCTGGTGCATCCTACAATTACTTTGATTGTCAGCTTATTAGGAGCTCATTTTAAACCCACTTGAATTTTATGTTGTAATCTATTTTCTTCAAGAATGTGAAAATCTCAGATCGTTGATGGTAAGTATTTTCATGTTTGCGTAAAAATAAAATCAAAAATATACCAATTAAAATAAATCGGCAGATTGGAGTCATTCGTTTTTAGAGAAGTTACATGTGAAAGATTTTTTGAATAAATAATCATTTCATACATCTTTACTATATAATTAGTTCAACACTAATAATCTGTGCAGCAGCCCCCAGGCTGTCCAATACACAACCTTGGAGGAATATATGAAAAACCGCACATTCGTTCTCGCTATTGTTCTCATATGTGCTTTATTGGCCGGCTGGTACATCTATGTCAGCCAGCAGGCCAGCCAGGCGCGCTCCGTTCAATCCATCAGCGTTGATTGGTGGGCGTCTGCCCATGCCGACGCCTCAGCGGAGGCATTCACCCATTGGAATGAAGATGATCCGCCCGTTGTACCAGTCAATTGCGCCAAATGTCATAGCGGTCAAGGCTTTTTAGATTATTTAGGACAGGATGGCAGTGCAGCGCAGGCAGTAGATGCTCCCGCTGCGATTAACTCGGTCATCACCTGCGAGGTATGCCACAATGAAGAAGCGGATGCCCTGCAGTTGGCCGAATTACCATCCGGTATCAGCATAGACATGGGCAGCGGCAGCGCACTTTGCGCTTCTTGTCACAGCGGCACCAACGCGGGTTCGCAGGTAGCGCTCGCTGCGCAGGGATACGGGGATGATGAGATCATCCCAGATGCTGCTTTCATCAATCCACACTACGCCTTTGCAGCTGCAACGTGGCTGGGTTCCGAGGGTCAGGGTGGTTACCAATATCCCGCTTCATCCTACACCAACCGCTTTGAACATGCCAAGGGTGTCAATACCTGCACCGCCTGCCATGAACCACATTCGCTGCGCATGCGCAAGGATTACGAGAATGCCGACCTGTGCGCTGCCTGCCACTCAAATGTTGTCAGCTACAGCGATTACCGTGACGTATGGGTGGATGGCGTGGATTACGATGGCGATGGCGCAGTCAAAGGCATTTATCACGAGATAGAAGGCATGCGCCAGTTCTTGATGGATGCAATTCAGCAATATGCCATTGCCCAACTCGATCAACCCATCGGCTGGGCTGATCAATATCCCTATTTGTTTGTTGACAGTGATTCAGACGGCGCTATCAGTGCCGAAGAAGCAGTGTTTCCAAACCGCTATCTCACCTTCACTCCGCGTTTGCTACGCACAACCTTCAACTATCAATTCAGCGCCAAGGATCCGGCTGGTTATGTGCACAATGGGAAGTATATGCTGCAACTTCTTTATGATTCCATCCAGGATATCGCACAAATAGTTGAAATCGATACAAGCGGGCTAGCCCGACCGGAATAAAAGATGGGGGCTGTAATGAATAAGAAAACAAAACTTTTTTTTGCGCTTTTCATTTATATACTGCTGATTTGCCTGCCCCTGATCGTTTTCATCTTTCTGCCCATGCCGCCCGCACGGCAATGGTGGCGCGACCTTTCGGTTGTGCTGGGTTTCACAGGGCTCTCGCTGGCCGGGCTGCAATTTCTGCCCACAGCGCGGCTGCCTCTGCTGTCAGATGTCTTTGACCTGGATAGTCTCTATCGCGCCCACCATATACTCTCGATCCTTTCCGTGCTGCTGGTTTTTCTGCACCCGCTGCTTCTGTTGGTAAACAACCCCTACACACTGCTGCTGTTCAATCCTCTCACCGCTCCCTGGCGCGCGCAAGCCGGCCTTATCGGTTTGGCAGGTTTGATTCTGATCGCCATCAGTTCAGTATTGCGAAAAGAACTGCGCCTAAGTTACAACGCGTGGCATGTATTGCATGATCTGCTGGCACTGGTCATTGCTGTGTTTGCGCTCCTTCATTTGGTGAAAGTCAATTACTACATGTCTTCTCCTGTAATGCAGATGGTCTGGCTTATCGAAGCGCTGGCATGGGCTGGATTCATCATCTACATTCGCTTGTTAAAGCCCCTGCAGATCAGCCGACGGCCTTATATTGTCGACCAAGTCATTCCAGAAATTCCTGACACTTGGAGTCTGGTTCTCAAACCAAGCGGGCATGACGGCCTGGATTTCAATGCCGGACAAGTGGCCTGGCTCAACATCGACACTTCACCGTTCACCTTACATCGCAATCCTTTTTCAATTTCTGGCAGCGCCCACAAAAAGGATGAGCTGCGTTTTGCCATTAAAAACGCCGGGGATTTTACCGCTGCCATCGGCAAATTGCGCGGAGGAGAAATCGTCTATGTGGATGGCCCTTATGGCAGTTTTTCACTAGAAGACGAACGTGCACAAAAAGGATTGGTTTTATTGGCTGGCGGCATTGGCGCAGCCCCGGTGATGAGTATTCTGCACACCTTGGCAGATGCCCGCGATAAACGCCCAGTCTTCTTTTTCTATGGGAATTATGATGAAAAGAACATCACTTTTCGCCAGGAACTGGAGGATCTAAAAAAGAAACTCAACCTGACGCTGGTGCATGTGCTGGAAGTGCCTCCTAAGAAAATTGCAGGTGAAAGTGGTTTCATCACCCGTGAACTGCTGGAACGCGTGCTGCCACGTGATCGATCGGAATTGTTGTACTTCATTTGCGGTCCTTTGCCAATGATCCACGCCATGGAAGCACATTTAAAATCCTTGGCAATTCCCCATCGTCAGATCTCTTCGGAAAAATATGAAATGGCCTAACACAACCAGAAAAATTTTTTACTGGTTTGTCCTGAATGAATCAAGGATTGCCTGTTTCATTTAGCTGATTGATGCGATAAATGCCGATGAACATCACAGAATTCATGGGGTGGGTTGGATACATGGGTTTGACTGGAACTCTCATCCTGTGCGCCAGTCTCATTCTGATTGCCATTTTTTCACACTGCAGGGTTTTGCCTCAGCAGTGGATCTCTCTCATGCGCACTCTGACTCATATTCAAACTACCCTGCTGTGCGTCACCGTGATCAGCTTGGCTTTTCTTCTGCTGACGGGTGCTTATGAATTTGTCGTAGTCTTTGATGCGGTGGAAAACGCCATGCCTGCCTGGCAGCGCCTGGGTGGTCTGTGGTCTGGGCAGGCGGGTTCGTTATTATTCTTTTCATTTGTTCTGTCCTGCGCAGCCTCGTTCGCCGTTGAATTGACGCACCGTAAGCATTATGCAAATGCTATCAGGAGTCTCTTGCTGCCGTTAGAGGTTACGCTGCTATTCTTTCTGATTCCAGCTGTATTGATCAGCAATCCTTTCCCGAAAACCTGGATGAAACCTTCAGGCGCAATGATTACATCTCTCTTTCCTCCAACCGAAGCAACGCTGGTGAAACCGATCGACGGGCAGGGCATGAATCCCAGTCTGCGCCACATTGCGATGCTGCTGCATCCACCCGCGCTTTATCTAGGCTTGGTTGGATTTTTTCTACCCTATGCTTTTGCGCTGGCATCACTGGCGGAAGGGGATCATTCACCGATGGATTCCAATGTCTGGGTGAAAACACTTTATCCTTTTGTCCTGACTGCGTGGGTGTTTCTAACAATCGGAATGCTGCTGGGTTCATGGTGGGCATATGACATTCTGGGTTGGGGTGGTTATTGGGGTTGGGATGCTGTGGAGATCTCAGGCTTGTTGCCTTGGCTGCTTTCCTTTGGACTGCTGCATTCTATGCGCATGCACCTGCATGGTGCTGGTTTTCAACGATGGATTTATTTCTTTGTTTTTTCCATAGTTTTGCTGACATTGTTCGGCATTCTCATCACCAGATCGGGCATACTGGAATCCATACACGCCTACACCAGCGGAACCATGGGGCTGATGCTCACCATTTTAATAAGTATGCATATCTTGGCAATCATCATCTTGCTGATCACCCGCAGATCTTTTTTTATCCCCCAAGGCTACCAATCGAATCAATCTCTGATTGCCAAGCTGATGCACGCGTCAAATCTCACACTGGTCGGCCTGGTGTTCATCTACCTATTCGGTCAAACACTGCCGCTCACATCACGGATTTTATTTGGAGAAACGCGATCTTTCAGCCCCGCACAATATGAGAAATTATCTGCACCGCTACTGATAGTACTGCTGACACTCATGGCATTATGCCCCCTGGCATCAAGATACAATGCTCAACCCAGAGATTTTCAGCATACTTGGAAACGACTATTACTGTTCGCCTCTGTCTGTCCGCTGATACTGACATTCGTCGTACCGTTTAGTCTGACCATGCTGCTTGGATTTTGGGCTGCTGCCTTCGCTCTAATCAGCTGGTTATATGCATTCCTTAAGAATAAGAAAATGAGAGGCGACAAATCCCAAAGAAACACCAAGCCTCACGGTCCACCTATAAGCATTGTATTAATTCATTTAGGTCTGACAATCCTCGCCTTTGGCATTTTAGGCGTCGAAAATTTTTCAGAATCTTTTCAAGGTGAGCTTCTGCTCAATGAACCTTTTCCATTATCCGGGGTTTGCTTTCAAGTTGACAAATACGAAAGTGTGCTGGAGCAAACGGGGAATCCAAATTTCAATCTGGACGTTCAGGTGCTCGGGTTAAAAGACTCTCCACGCGTGATTACTGCATCGATCATGCATTACTACAAATTAGGCAGTATATATGCTCGCCCTGCCGTGCTGCCAGGTTTATGGCGCGATATTCAAGTCATCCTTGAAGAAGTCCCACCAACAGGAAGCCGCAGCTTTTCTTTGACGATCCGCTTTTTCCCTCTGATGAGCTGGGTATGGGCAGGCGGAGCATTGATGTGCCTGGGCGGAATGATTGGTGTATGGTCTCTGCGCGGGAAGTAAATCCTTAACTTTCCCTCCGTGAGTGTAGCTCACAGATTTTTTCAAATTTTTAGATCAATATGGTTATATAGGATTCCAAACGCCAACAGACAATTTTTGATCAGACGTCAAAGATTGATCGATATCCTCAGCACAGCAAACGCTCTACTAATTTTAAGAATCGTTGAGTATCGACATCTACTAATACCTTCGCACCTTGGATACTCGCATCCGGTTTATAGAAATGAGGATTTTCTAATTCCTGGTACCATTTCTTCATGGGCACGGGAATCGATTGCCCCAAGCAAGATCCCTCGGTTTCAACAAATAAGGGAATTTCCTCGACGGTGA
>Ga0209164_1002812_pt1 | contig 17496 bp, 10 predicted proteins | sample MTBNYHSulfiMetaG_FD_187458 | JGI IMG/M metagenome (GOLD analysis project Ga0209164, IMG submission 187458) | Enrichment culture microbial communities from rom New York Harbor, USA that are MTBE-degrading - MTBE-NYH (New York Harbor Sulfidogenic)... | ecosystem: Environmental > Aquatic > Marine >...
TCCGGTTTTCACGGGACCCGGGATAAAGCCGGCAGCGGGAAAAAAGGGAAAAACACTTTCCATGATTGAAAAAGACATTTTGTACGAGTATTAAAAAACGAGACGGATTTCCGCTCAATGTGCAACTGAAAAAAAATGTAATGAAATTTCATTGAATTATCAACGAAAAGAATGATGCGGGCCCAAAAACATCCGCCGGCAAATCCCCAAAGCCAAGCCGGCGGCGGTTTTTTCCCGCCCATGGAAGATTCGGGAGTGATAAGCCGTCTTGACTAATTTTCCATATTCTTCATATAATTTTCCGCAACATGACCAATGATTCCCTCCGGAGACTGTTGCGAAAAAATCAAACGCGGCCCCCGATGCGGGTCCGGTTTCCTTGAACCAGGGCGGGCCCCGGCGCCCATGTCCATTGTCGTGACGGGATTCTCCAAGGGGCCGGGGAAAATTCCGCTGGCGGAAAGAGCAGGATATGTACTATGGCAAAAGACAAAATTCTTATCGTGGACGATGATGTCAGACTGTTGACCCGCCTGAAAAACGGGCTGATGAAATTCGGCCAGTTCGACATCCTGACCGCCATGCACGGCATGCAGGCCCTGGCGATCCTGAAATCAACAAGGGCGGCAATAATGGTGACCGACCTCGAAATGCCCAAAATGGACGGGGTGGAACTCCTCGCCGCGGTTACCAGAGAATACCCGAACATTCTCTGCATCGTCACCACCTCCCTCAGGAACCATTCCCTGAGAAAAAAATTTAAGGGGGACAGCCTGTTCAGCTATATCAACAAACCTTTTGACCACATCAGGCTGCACGGCGAAATCATTACAATGCTCGACTGCCGGGATGAGATCAACTTCCGCCCGGGTATTTTTATAACCGCGATGCTGCCGCTCATCAACCTGATGCAGAAGTCCTGCCTGATCGAAGCAACCGCGGGCGCCAACAAGAGGGCGATTTTTTATTTCGAAAACGGCGTGATCAGCGGCGTCCGCATCACCAACGATACGAACGGCAGCAGCGCCATGGAGGAAATTCTCAACTGGGGGCCGGCCCAATACCGCATCAAGCCGTTGCCCGAGTCCTACCCGTCCGGAACGAACACCGCCCTGACGAAAATGATGATGCAGGGAGCGGAGATCATCCCCAAGGGGCAATGAACGGGAATATTTGTCAACCCGAGATCCCGCTTCCGCAGGCCGCGACGGGATCGCCTGACCGGTTCGACGGGTACGGGGGCAGCGGCCGGAAAAAGATTACCGCATGACCATCTTGCCGGCATCGTCGGTTTCCTGCTGTTTCCGCACTGAAAACGGAGACGGCGGCCATGCGTAAAAGGGGGAAATACATGCGCCACGGATCGTCCGGCTCAAAATTTGCCGGTCAGTCAATCAAGACCCGAATTCTGCTGCTCGTCGGCGGCACCCTGCTGCTTTTTTCACTGATTACCGGATACAGCATCTACAGCCTGTCTGCCCTCGGCCAAACCGGCGTTGACAGCGGAGGCCGGGGCATTGCGGCCGCCCCGGCCTTAAAAAACCTGGAGGAATTGCTGGGAGAGGCCGGCCGCAATGCGGAGCAGTTCCTGCAGCAGCGAAATGTTGAGAGTGTTTTGCATTTCAGGTCGGCCATGGAGCGGCTCACGGAGCTTGCCCGGCAATTGGAGGAAACCGCCGCCGCCGGCAACGATGATGCCGGAGTCCGGGAAGCACGCCGGACCGGCAGCCTGATCGGGCAATACGGCGCCGGCTTTGATGAACTGGCCGCCAGCCTGGAGGCCAGGGGCCTGAACAGGGATGAAGGGTTGCTGGGCGATCTCAAATCGGCGGCAGAAAGACTGGAAAGCGCGTTGTCCGCCCGGGAGCCGCACAAACCGCGGGAAGCCATGGAACAGATCCTTGCCGCCCAGGGCCGATACTTGAACAGCCCCACCCCCGGCGCCCGTCAATCCCTGGAGACCGCCGTGCGGGCCCTGGACCCGGTCATCGGGGAAACCCCCGTTCCCGAGGAGCAGAAGGAAGCCCTGCAAAAACGGCTCAATACCTATGCCAGGGTTCTGGAGCGGCACTATGCGGTCAGTCTGCCCTCCGGAGACAACTCGCTGGCTCCCGTCCTCGCCAATGAACAGCAACGGCTGGCCGTGCTGCTGGGCAAGGCCTCGGGCCTTCTGGAAAAGACACTCAACGAACTGTCCTTGCCGCAAAGCCCTGCATCACACCTTGAAACCCTCCGCCGTCACGAGGAAGCATACCTGAGCCGGGGGGAAAAGGACGATGCCGATCATGTCCTCGCCGCCCTGGACCGGCTTGCCCGGGACATTGACAACCCATCGGCTGCCGGGGAGGACAACCCGGCGATGCGCGAGGCGGTCCCGCAGTACCGGGAAGCCTTCACTGCCGTTGTCAGGGCGGACGAGGAAATCAGTGACCGCGCAGAAGGGGTTGCCCTTGCCTTTGCCGAGCTCAAACAACACCTCGGCCAGGCGGGGAGCAAAGGAGCTGCCGAGGCTGCAGGCCTCTTCCGCCTCCCCGTCCTGCCTCTCCGGCACACAGTCGCCGTTGTCGCCGCGGCCATGGTCGCGGCCGGCCTCATCTGCCTGCTGGCCGCCTCGCGGCTGGCCGACTCGATCATCTCGCCGATTCTCCGCTTGCGCGACAGCGTGCGCCGCATCCACGAGGAAGACGAACTGCCCGACGCCCTTGCGGTCGCCGGCAAAGGTGAGCTGGACCTGCTTGCCCGGGAAATCCGCACTCTGGCGCAGACCAGAACAGCTCCCGGCCCGCGGCCGGAAGAAGCCGGCAAAGAGGCATCAGGGCCGCACCAGGAAACAGGGAACGAGGAGGATGTCCTCCAGGCAGATGTCGGCCAGCCCCCTGTTCCGGAGCGGATCAGCGCCGCCGCAGGCCGGTTGGACAGCCTGTGCGCCGTGTCCGCCCGGGACATCCGGGACCTCATCGACCGTTCGGCCGCGCTTGGCCGCTCCCTCAAGGCAGCAACTGATACCGCTGCGGACAGCGAAGGCCCCGACACCACAACAGCACCGTTCACCGAACGGATAAACGACATTATCCGTCTCACCGCCGACCTGGCCGAGGAAACCCGCATCCTTGCCCTCAACGCCGCCATCAAGGCCGAACACGCCGGCACCTGCGGCAGTGAATTCACCATGGTCGTCGAAGAGCTTGACAAGCAGGCGAAACGGGCGAAGCAGGCAGCCGGGGAAATATCTTCCTCCCTCCATGGACTTGCGCAACTGCATGAAGCAGAGGGCGGGCCCTGGAAAAATTACCGTTCCGCCTCCCAAAGCATTGCCGGTGAAATCGACCATATGACAGCGGCGCTGCAGGAGGTGGAGACGAAGATCCGAACAATAACCGGTCAGGTGGAGGCGCTTCGCGAGGAACCCGACGATCCCGCCCGCACATCCGCAATGAGCGATATCAGCGGGGGCGAAGATGAACGGCAGGCGAACGGAACCCGAGTATGATTTACCCCCGGCGGCGGTTGTGGTTGTCCCGTGACACAAAAGGACATTATGATGGATGAAGCAGGGAAAATCGGAGAGTTCATTGAAAAAATGAACAAAAACCTTGAACTTATCAGGGTAAATCTCCGTAATCACGAAAAAGATTCGAAGGACAGAGAATTTATCAACGATGTCTTCCGAACCATCCGCTCCATCAGAAACGATGCCCTGCACGCGGGCTTTGGCCGGGTTTCCGAACTTGCATTTCATCTGACCGGGCTGATCGACTCTGTCTGCCAGAAAAAAGCCGAACCGGATCAGCATGTCATTGATGTCATTGCTGCCACCGGGGATCGAATCGCCCGGCTTGTCGGGGAAATTGAATCCAGCCGCCAGGAACGGGCCCCGGTAAAAGATCTCCTCGATCAGATCCGTGCGCTGGAGGAGCAAATCAACGAGGAAAAGGACGCCGGACCCGGTCAGCAGCCGGCCGCGGCAGGCATCGAACAATTACCGCCGGAAGAGAATGTCGACCTGTCCCTGCTCCCGCCTGAAATGAACCAGGACGAATATAATCGCGAAGTGGACCGGGAACTCTTCCAAATCTACCTGGATCAGACCCAGGAAAACCTCTCCCTGCTGCGCGCCCTGACCAACACCTACGCCAACGCTTCGAACAAGGGGGGCATCATCACCCTCTGTTCCGATCTTGTGAGCAAACTGCAATCATCGGCCAATTACATGGGGTATCAACGGCTGGCCGACTTTTATCTGCAATGGGTGGCGGAACTGGAAATGATGAGTGTCGAACTGGCCGTCGGCAGCCCGGTGTCGTTTGATTTCATGGACGGCAACATCAAGCGCATCGCCGCCCTCTTCCCGCAGGTCAAAGACGTCCCCGCCGACCCCGCCCACCTGGAAAAAGCAATGGCGGCGGCCAGGGAGGAGTCACGCACCGCGGAAAAGCTGGCCGGGGAAGAGGTCAGGGCGGACCGCGAGCAGAAAAACCTCGTCCCCTCCGTACAGGAGGAAAAGAATACTGCCGGAGAAAAAGCCCCTGAACAGCCAACACCACTGTCCGGCCCCGGACCGGGCGCAATGCGCGAAAAGGTGCCCGCATCCCCGGGGCAGAGCCGTATGGCCAAAAAGGGAGCCGTAAAAGCCGCCCCGATTGCCCTTGACGCCTCCTTCCTGGAAGAGGAAAAGCGCAGAAATGAATTTGACGAGGAGCTGTTCCGGATCTTTGTCCAGCACCTGCACGAAAACCTTGCCCTGCTTCAGGCGTTGACCGACAGGTATCCGCAGACCCGCGACAAATCCAAGCTCATCAGCCACTGTGCGGAACTTGTCGGCAAGCTTCAGTATTCGGCCAACTACATGGGATACGAACCCCTGGCGGAATATTGCCTGCAATGGATCGCTGAACTGGAAATGGCCGATATTGATCTCTCCCTCGGCAACAGGATTTCCTTGGCGTTCATGGAGCAGCGGATCAACGAAATCGCCGCCCTTTTTCCGCGGCGTGAAGAGGATGCCCTGGCAGAATCCGGGCTGTCAGCCGGCCAGTCCCGGACAACGGGACCGGGACCTGCCGACGAGTTTGCCCCCCTTGATTTGGAGGGAACCGACTTTCCGTTTTCCATGAAAGGCCTCTTCAGCAGATTGGAGGAAGCCGAGAACGAAGAGTTCCTGGACAATGAGGCCCTTGTCTCGGCCCTGACCAGCCGGGAACCGGATATCGGGCCCGACCCCCCCCCGGACATTGACGCCGGGGCCGTACCGTCCCTGGCAGGGACGCCCTCCCTCGACGGATTTGCGAAGGAAAGGCGGGAAGATGACCATCCTGCTCCCGAGCCCGGGGATGAAGAGCAGGAAGAACCGGAGACGGGCGCTGATACCCCTTTTTCGAGCTTTGAGGGAGAGCAGGAACAAATCGGCCCCTTCCGTGCAGACCCTTCTCGCAGCGCCATGCTGCGCAAACTCAGCGCCGCATTGAAATCGCTGGACGAGGAGCCCTTCCCCGGCGAACCGGAAAGTCCGGTGTTCGAAGAGAGAATCCCGGGCGATGAAATCGACGCCGGGCTGTATGAAAAGCTGCTGCAGGCCCTGCAATCCGGCCCTGACGATGAAGCGGCTGGGGGATCCGCCCCTGTTGTGGACCAGGTCATGGAAGAAATCCTGGCAGCCTCGGTTACGTATCCGGACCATGACGAACTGCCGCTCGGGCCGCAACCTCCTGGTGCTTTGACCGCCGACCGGAGGGAAGACGGCGCAGCAGATGCACACGCCGCGGACACGAGCCGCAACCGGCTTGCCGAACTGCTTGCCGACCGCTCGGCCCTCGCCCGTCTCTACAAGGGAATCACCAGCTTTGACTTCGATCCCCGGGAGACGGTTGGCGACGCCGGAAAGCTGAAATCGCTGAACGGTCTGCTCTCCCGTCTGGATGACAATGGCCTGTCCGAAGGCCGGGCGACAAGGGAAATCATCGCCGGCCTGTTGAAAATAAGGATGATGCCGGTCAGCCGTCTGTTCAACCTGTTCAGGGACTTTGTCGCCCGCCAGGCAGGGAAGAACGAGAAAAAGATCCGCCTGGATATCCAGGGACAGGAAACCGAGATCGATCAATCCCTACTCCGTGACCTGGAAAAATGCCTGATGCCCATTGTCGCCAACGCAGTGGCCCACGGCCTGGAAACCCCTGCCGAACGCCGCCTTGCGGGAAAGGACGAAACCGGCGCGCTGCGCCTTGCCGCCCATCAGGACCATCGACATCTTTTTATCGAAATCGGCGATGACGGCCGCGGCATCGATCCCGGCAAAGTCAAATCCGCCGCCCTGGCCGCCAATCTGTACAGCGGCGAGGAACTGTACAGAATGTCCGACCCCGAACTGGTCGACATAATCCTCGCTCCGGGCTTCCCCGCCTCAACCGGCGCAGACGCGCGGAACCATGGGGACGGAATGAACAGCGTCAAGGCCCTGGTCGAGCGGCTCAACGGCTCGATCCGCATCAAATCAACGGCAGGCAAGGGAACGATGGTCAGACTGCAGATCCCCCTGCGCGTCCCTCTGTTCAGGGCCCTGAAGTTCACTGCCGGGGCCGGGAACTTCGCCGTGCCGTTGCCCGGCGTCGCGGAGGTTCTCCGGCTTGTCCCGGGCCAGATCCTGCAGGCAGCCGACGGTGAATCCATTCTGCTGCGGGGCGAGCGCATCCCGGTTTACCCCTTGAACCGGTTCATCGATATCGCCCCGGCCGATCGGGAAAAAACAACAAAGTACATCGTCATCATGTCTTCCGGTTCGAGCAAGGCCGGCCTGATTGTCGACACCCTCGTCGGCCTGGAGGTCGTCGTCATCAAATCCCTGGCGGAACATCTGATGCGGGAGAAGGATCTGGATGCCGCCTCCATCGAGGCAGAGGAGGAAATATCAACCATTCCGGACATCGAGGAACTCATCCGCGGCGTCCGGACAAACACGGCAGCCGCTACGGAGCGCCGCGTAGTGCTGAATTGATGCCCGGCCGATCACCCCGGCAAACGGCTCAAAGGACCGAACATGATCATCACATGTGAGAAGTGCGGAAAACGGTACAAGCTGGATGTGTCATCCATCAACACGCCCCGGGTCAAGGTGCGGTGTGCCCACTGCAACCACGGCTTCACCGTCCGCAACGAGCCGGAGAGGGAATCCCCTGCCCCCCTGGACCGGCCGACCCCGTACCGACATGCGGTTTTTGCCATCAGCAACCAGAAAGGCGGGGTCGCCAAAACGTCGACCTGCCTTAACCTGGGCATGAGCCTGGCCCTCCTGGACAAAAAGGTGCTGCTCATTGACTTCGACGTGCAGGCCAACCTGACCATCTCGCTTGGTTTTTCCTCCCGGGCGCAGTCGTTCTTCGATGTCCTGTACGCGGGGTCGGAAACCCTCTCGGACTATATCCGGGAAACCAGGTTCCCGGGATTGCACCTCCTGCCGTCGAACAGCAGAATGGCGCTCCTGACCAAATACTACATGTACCGGCCGGGCTTTGAAACCCTGCTGCGGAACCGGTTGCAGCAGGTCGTCGATCAATACGACTTCATCCTCATCGACACCCCCCCTGCCCTCGGTTTCTGCACCCTGAACGCGCTGATGGCCGCCGACCAGGTCCTGATTCCCACTCCCTGCGAGTACCTCTCCATGCACGGCATCCACAGGATCGAGGACATCATTCACTTTGTGCGCCGGAAGTCCGGGCACGACATCGACTACCACATCCTGGTCAGCATGCACAACCGCCGCAGCACTGCTTCCGAGGTCATTCACCGGAAAATCAGGGAAATGTTCGGCAACAGGGTCCTGGGCACGGTCATCGAGCACGATGAAAAGATGAAGGAATCGCAGATCGTCCACCTTCCCGTCTGGGAATACGATCGGACAAGCCCCTCGGCCCGCCAGTTCATGCAGCTCGCCCGGGAGCTCGCAGCGGCAGCGGGCGGCAATGCTCAACAGCGGGAGTGATTTTCCTGCCCCCCTTTCCCCCACAGCCTGAACCAGGCTGTCGCACAGTAAACAAAAACAATTTCAACAATTCTTCCACCCTGCTGGATCGCGGCAGTTTTATCTTTTTGATTCCACCAGGTTGACAGTCAAAGCCGCCTGGACACGACCTGTCCCTGATAGGGGACAACCCTGTTCACATACTGCAGCATGATCACTGCCAATCCCCGGCGGGTGGAATTGTCGATGTTTGTAAGCTACTGATTTGGTGTCTTTTCTGGTCTTATTGATCGCCGAAGAATATCTTAAGTCGGCAAGACGGGAATGTTTCTCATATTCGTTCGTGAAAACAGTACATTACAAACACTGAAAATTCATTCCCTGAGGATAGGCACCGGTCAACATGCCTCCCGGCACACCGGATCAAGGATGAACACCAACATTTTCTGTTCTGACTCCGGAAACTTATGGGTAATCGATCGCTTTCTTCACTGAAAGGGATAGTTGAACACCAGGTAATTTCAGCCGGCAAACTGTCTGCTTCTGCTGACACCTTGCCGCTGTTACCCGAAATTTCCCGCCTGAAACCCCTGCCCGGCATTGCTGAAGTCTCTCTGCTCTTTTCATCATAATTCACTGTTTCAGCGTAGAATTTTGAACCCGTCCCAACCGCCGGCAAGACAATTCTGCTGCCCTGCCGGCATGGCACGGAACATGCTCAAGGAACATGATGATCTGTGAACCGGGCGACTCGCCCGACACTGAAAACCATAAATACCTGCTCATCATGGATTCCATACCATGCTTCAATTTACGAATCTCTTCTGTTCCCGCTCTCTCCTGCTCATTGCCGCATGCCTGCAGATAGTCCTTTCCGGAAATGCCCATGCCGTGGATGTATCGTTTTCCTGGTCCCCGAACCCCGAACCGGTGGACGGGTACAGGATCCACTACAAAACCGGGACCAGCGGACCCCCCTACAACGGCACCGGGGCAACCGAAGGTTCTTCCCCGGTGGATATCGGTGACGTGACCTCCTTTACCCTCCACGGCCTGGCCGAGGAGGAGACCTATTATTTTTCTCTTACCGCCTACATAGGATCCGTTGAAAGCGGCTATGCCCAGGAGGTCGTCCTTTATCCCGCAGGGCCCGGCGGCGTTGACACGGCAATTGTTGATAACGACGGCGACGGATTCACGGAGGCGTGGGGCGACTGCGATGATGAAGATGCGCGTATCCACCCCAATGCAGAGGAGATCTGCTGGGACGGCACTGATAACAATTGCAACGGCTTAACGGATGAAGACTGCAATGTTTCCTGCCCGGATGCGGACGGGGACGGCTACCGGGACCCTTCCTGCGGCGGTTCGGACTGCAATGATGACGACAGGACAATCAGGCCCGGCGCCGTGGAGATCTGTGACAACATTGACAACAACTGTGACGGCCGGATAGATGAAAACAGGATATGTACATCCGAATTCTGGTCGCTGATGATGCCCGTCATCCTCAATGCGGCGGAGGCGGCCCAGGCCGGCCGAACCGGGGTCAGCACCACGAACCTGCAGGCTGCTCCCGACTAAGGCGTCGACGATACCCTCCTGCCGCCGCCGTTTCCCCTCCCGGCCCGGCAGCCGGCTGGGCCGGTCCCGGTTGTCCCGCCTCAGGCAATATCGGCCAGCAGCCGACGGGCCAGCTCCGCCCCCCGGCGATAACAGCCCAGCCGGTCGTGGCGGATGACCTGGTCAAAAAAGGAACCGGTCCATTGCCGCAGATGGCCGAGGAGATAGGCAAAATCCTTTTCTGCTTCCGGGGCCTCCCCGGCCTTTCCGTACAGCCAGGCCAGGAATTCGCTTTCCACGGCAATGTGATCAGCCAGCTCCTCGTGGGCCATGCCGTATTTGCGATAGACATCGCCCACCTTCACGGTGGACTCACCCATGACCGTCCCTTCCAGGTACACGGAACCATAGGGGGCGCAGGGCACCTCAGGCATGGCATTGACAAACAGCCGGATATATTCGTTTTCCAGGCGGACGGGATCCATGCCCTGCATCTCGGCGATCAGCGCCCGGGCCTCGGTCCCCGCTTCCTCCGGCAGGCAGACCGGGGCCTCCCTGCCATCAGGATAACTGAACAACCGCGAGACGGACCACAAACCGGGATGCAGCATGACGGCGGCCATGTCAGCTCCTCTCCCCGACCAGAATCGGCAGCCTGGATATGGCCAGCAGGACCAGGAATACCGCGTACGCCATAATGCCGAGCAGGATCACCACTTCGACCAGCGAGGGGCTGTAGCTGTACTGTTCGAGAAAGGTGCTCATCCCGGGAATAAAGCGTCCCGAGGCAATCGGCAGTGACCAGTGGGTGTTGGGCAGGCCCAGCGGCGTTATGGTCATGGGAACACTGTTATAGGCGGCGGGCATGAGCAGGAAGCGGTGGGCAAAAACCCCGGCTATGAGCAGTGCCGAACTCAGGGCCAGCCGCGGCAGCGACCGCCTGACCGAGGGCAGCAGCATGAGCCCGGCGCCGATGAGCGGCGCCGCGACCTCGAAGATGTGCAGCCAGGCAAAATCACCCCAGGCAACCGCCATGATCGTGTGGGTTTCCGCATTGCCATACCAGGCATGGATGACCAGGTCGTTCATCATCAGGAAGAGGTGCACACAGGTGGCGATGAAGATGATCAGGCCGAGAATCCGGTAGGCTTCCTCATATTTTTTCCCGGTTCCGTAGGCCAGCACCCCGGCCAGCAGAACGACCGTTGTGCCCACCGCGATGGCGACCGAGACGAAATCCGGGGCCATGACCGGGGTAAACCACCAGTCGCGGGCGCCCTGGGTGGAGAATATCCAGGCCGTGACCACATGGATGCCGATGGCGAAAAGAAGGGCCACCGGCGCGATCCGCCGGGCCCATTTCTCGGAGAAATCATGGGGATTGTCCACCTTGACCGCCAGCCAGGCGAGCCTGCCGGTCAGCTCGGGCAGCATCAGAATGTAGAGATAGACCGCCGAGGCCAGGGCGTACAGATTAAGGACCAGCACATCCCACACCAGCGGCGACATGAAGTTGGGATGGAGAAGTAAATTATAGAGCCGCAGCGGCCGGCCGATATCCGGCAGGACGATGAGCATGGCGGCGGTGACGTTGGCAAAGGCCGTGAGCGCCCCGAGCTTGGCCAGGGGCTTGAGCTGCTTGACGCCGAAAAGGTAGATCGAGGACGTCAATACCAGGCCGCCGGCGGCGTTGCCGACAAAAAAAGCCAGACCCGAGATATAGAGCCCCCAGCTGTAGGAGTTGACCATATTGGTCAGGATCAGACCCTCCCGGAGCTGATACAGCCAGACTGCAATCGCGGCAAGAAAGAGGGCGCCGCTGACCCACAGGCCGGATTTCATTTTGACGGACATGATCACACCTCCTTCTGCTTGGGCGGAAGATAAAAGACAGTCGGTTTAGTTCCCTTTTCCGGCAGCAGGGTAAAGCCGTCCCGCGCCTTGATCAGCCTGCTGATCACGCTGTCCGGATCGTCAAGGTCACCGATGGTTCGGGCCTTGCCCGGACAGCCGCGGACGCAGGCCGGCAGTTCGCCTTTATCGCGGTATTGCGCGCAGAAGGTGCATTTTTCTACGACGCCCTTGGGCCGCAGCGGCTTGTAGACCAGCCGGCCGTCATGGCGATGCTCCTCCGGGCAGCCGTAGTGATATTTTTCCTGGTACTCGGAGCGCTGGTGCGCCTTCTCCGGGTCTTCCCAGTTGAACTGCCTGACCCCGTACGGGCAGGCCGACATGCAGTACCGGCAGCCGATGCAGCGCTCAAAATCGATGAGTACCGCCCCGTCCGCGGCCCGGAAGGTGGCGCCGACCGGGCAGACCTTTTCGCAGGGGGCGTTCTCGCAATGCTGACAGTGGACCGGCAGGAAATATTCGACACCCCTGGCCGGAGGCGTCAGGTGGCGGTGGCTGCCCGGGGTGAACACCCGGTTCCACCATGTTTCCGGCGGCTGGGAGTTATGCTGCTTGCAGGCCACCATGCAGGAGCGGCAGCCGATGCATTTTTCCAGGTCTATGACCATGCCCATTTTCATGCGTCCATCCTCCTTACGTCCACGAGACATTCATTCCAAACCGTTGTCGGCGACCACATGCCGGGCACGAAATAGATCTCGTGCAGCGGCTTGATCCAGGGATAGGTCAGCGAGTTATACGATTCGCCGCCCAGATAGCGGGACCACCAGCCCTCTTCAAAGATGGCCGTTCCCGCGCTGCAGCCGGGATCGAGGACCGCATGGGCTCTGGTTTTGCCGCGATCGTTGTATATCTGCACCAGCTCCCCGTCCGTTATCCCTCTCTCCCCGGCATCGCCCGGATTGAGAAAGACCTTGGGCCTGTTGTCCTGCAGCTCGAGAAGAATGGTGTTGTTGGAATGGGTGGAGTGGACCCGGTAGAGGGAGTTCTTGGTCACGTACCGCAGCCGGTATTTCTCCCGGACCGCCGGGTTGACCTTGTACTCGGTCTCAACGAATGTTTCCTTGTGGACGGGCAGCTGCTCCCCTTCCTGGAGGAAAAGGTCCTCGTCCTTGTAGAATTCGATCCGGCCGCTGCGGAGGAACTGGGCCGTGGCCTTGAGCGGCGCCGGATAACTGGGCGGCGGGAAGGGGATTCGATGCTGGACCTGTTCATAGAACGGAATCTGCCGATCGCCGGGTGCCGGCGAATGGAGCCGGACAGGCCCCTTTTTCAGCATCTCCAGCGTGATGCCGGCCGTTTCAAACCCTCCTGTATCCAGGAGGAGTTCGATGACCTTGAGGGCCGCCTCGTTTTCGTCCAGTCCGGGGAAGTAATGCTGCTCAAATTCCGGGTTGAGCCTTTTGGCCAGTTCCCGGAATATCCACAACTCGGACCTGCTCTCGAACAGCGGCTTGATGGCCTGCTGCTGGAGCTGCAGGTAAGGATGGAGGATGGTGGCGGTCAGGTCATATTTCTCGTACCACGTGGGGGCCGGCAGGACCACGTCCGACCACATGCAGCTGGTGGACATCTGGAAGTCGGTGGTCAGGATGAATTCCAGCTCGCCGGAGGTCGCCCGCTCCTTGAGGCGGTTGCTCATATTGTGCTGGTCAAAGGGGTTGCCCCAGCCGCCGACCATCGCCTTGATCCCGTGCTTTGGGTAGCGGGGGCCTTTGCCCTGCAGGAAGTGGAGATAGGGGACCCAGTTGATCTTCGACCCTTCCGGGAACCACCAGCTTTTGACGTTGAAGCGGATCCGGTACTGGCCGGCATAGGTGGAGATGCCGCTGCCGCTTTTGCCGATGCTGCCGGTCAGCACGGGCAGCAGGGACAGCGCCCGCCCCTTCAGATCACCGTTGTACCACTGGTAGTTGCTGGCCCCGTAAATGATGTGCATGGGCCCGTTCTTCGCCGCATCCACGGTGACCCGTTCGATCTGGGCCGGGTCGCAGCCGGTTATGGCCGCCACCTTGTCGAGGGTGTAATCGGCCAGGGTCTTTCGCAGGGCCGTGAAGACCGTTTCCACCGTCACGGTGCTGCCGTCGGCGAGCGTCACTTCGTACTCGCCCTCAAGCTCGGCGCCGGTAGGATCGAGCCTCTCCGGGTCGAGGATGCGGAAATCATTGCCGGAGCGGATGACAAAGAGGCTCCGGTAGTCGGGGATCTTCCTTGCCCGGGCATCCGCCGCCAGGTCCGGCACTTCCCCGGACAACAGCCGCTTGCCCGTATCCCGGCGGACCAGGATAGGGAAATCGGTGAAATCCTGGAGAAAGGGAGCGTCGTACAGTTTGCGGTCGATGATGATTTTGGCCATGCCGAGTCCCAGGGCCGCATCGGTATCGGCCTTGATCGGCATCCACTCGTCGGCCTTGGCGGCAGTGCTGCAGAAATCGGGATCGACGACGACCACCCTGCCCCTTCGTTTGGCTTCGAGGAGATGATGGGCATCGGGGAGCCGGGTCTGAATGACGTTGGAACCGAAAATAAGGGTGGTGCGGGCATTGATCCATTCGAGGGATTCCAGCTCTTCACTCTGCACGCCGAAAGTCATCGGCCAGAACATGGGCAGGTCGCCGTTCTGGTCGTAGCCGTGATGCATGGTCCAGCGGGCCAGCCCGGCAAGGGCCACCAGCGCCCCTTTCTGAACATATCCCGTCCCGGGGACCTGGACCGTGGTGGCAATCGCTTCCGGGCCGTATTTGTCGCTGATTTCCCTGAGCCTGCCGGCGGCGTAGTCAAGGGCCTCGTCCCAGGTTGCCCGGCGGAACTCGCCGCTGCCCCGGGAGCCGGTACGAATGAGCGGGTACTTCAGACGGTCCTTGCCGTAAATGAGGTCCATCATCGACAGCCCGCGCAGACAGCCCCGGGGGTTGTATGAATCCTCTGGATAATCGGCCGCCTGGATCAGGGTGCTGATCCGGCCGTTGGTGATCCGGGCCATGTAGCCGCAGGCCCCGGTACAGTTGGGCGAACAGGTGGAGCGGACCAACTGTTCGACTTCCGCCGCGTAAGCGACAGGATCATCGGAGAAGTGGAAAAATCGTAGCCCGAAGGCCAGAGCACAGCCGGCCCCGGCTGCCCCCCGTAAAAATTCCCGTCTGTCGATGCGCATGGCGTTTCCCCTCCTTGGTTATGGTACAGACCGGTGAGCGATATTTTTTCTTTGAACGAAAATTCGACAGGCGTACCAGGATCGCCTCAATTTTCATTCTCATTTGATAATCTCTTAATAATTCGCGAAAAGAATTGACCTAGGTCAACCAAATGCATTTTTTTCCAGCCGCAAAGACCGGGCAATATGTTCACCTTTAACTGTTTGGACTATTTCAGGCTTTCAGACCGGACCTCCTCACCGCGGAAATGCCTGATTCATGACATCCAGCCGCACAGGACAAATCCTGCCTGCCGGGACATTTTTCCCGGCCATGCCCTTCCGGGCTGCTTTTGTACTGTCATTGCATCTATCTGATAATATGGAATAAAAGTGCATTCAATCTGCAGCCTGAAAACTGGCATATTTATTTCATATTTCTTTCATTTGGATGAATTGTGCGGAACCCCGCTGCGCTTGTGCAGCTCTCCCGGGGGCAATTTGTCCCTTCCCCGTCCATCAACCCGGAACGAGGACAACCGGCCCAGGCACGGCATCCCGACCGGATAACATCATTCTCATTCAAGAGGAGAACTCACATGAAGGGGACCAGATGCAGACAGTTGGCAGGACTGACCGCTGCCGCCGCCATCATCGCGTTTGCGCAACTTGCTGCAAGCCAGGGAATGCCGGTCAAGGGGGTTGTTCAGGATGGCTCAAACCAGGCTGTGGAGGGCGCTGCGGTCTATCTTGTTCCCGCGGCCGATGTCGAGAAGCTCCGAAAGGAACCCTCCATCGAGATCCGGGCCAATGTCGACAACGATGAGCCCATGGAAGACACCCTTGCAACGGGCAGGGACAAGTACCCGAAAGGCATTACCGATCAAACGGGGGCGTTCACCATTTCCGCGGTCGAGGAGGGAAAGTACTTTGTCTATGTCGAACCGGCTGATCCGGCGCATCTCCCCGGCGGCGACATGGCCAACAAAGCGATGAGCGCGGCTGAACTCACGGCCGACCCCCTGGCCATCCAGGTTTCCGGCAAGGTCCCGGACAACGCCTACTTCGTGGGCAGCTCAAAATGCCTCTCCTGCCACAAAGACTATGCCGACCTGAAGAAAACCCTGCATAAAATCGGCATCGCCGTGATCGGCAAGCCCGGCAATCTGCAGGACTTTTCCCGCTTCCCCGATTTCAACAAGGGGCTCGACGCCCTGAGGGCCGGGAAGAAGTTTTACTTTTCCGGCTTTGACAAGGGGCGGGGCTTCGACAAATACCTGATCTCCGATCAGGCCCCCGCCGATCCCGCATCCCTGAGTTTTACCGCCACCTTTTTCACCGATACGGACGGCAAGCTCAAATTCAGGACCGAAAACGCCAAGGACCCTTCCGACCCGCCGCGGACCTACCCGGTCGAGATGACCTACGGCGGAGGACTGTACAAGCAGCGCTACCTGTACAAGGTTGCCGACGTTCATTTTCCCTTTGTCCAGTACAATACCGAGGGCGACGAAAGTTTTGCCGACCGCACCCGCAAGCCCTGGCGCGATTACCACGCCGACTGGCTCTTTAACGAGGAGACCGGCAAGCTGACCGACCCGCCGAGGAAAAAGGCGTTCGAGAACGAGTGCGCCTCCTGCCACTTCAACGGCTACTCGCTCACTCCAACTGTGGGGGGCGACTTTGTCGCCGGAGCGGTCAACGACCCGAACGGTGAATTGGATATCGACGGTGACGGAGTACCCAACGAATTGAATATCGGCTGCGAGGTCTGCCACGGCGCCGGATCAGAGCATGCCAAATCGCCCAAGGAGAAAAAGGGCTCCACCATTGTCAATCCGGGCAAACTTGCCGCCGAACGGGCAACGGTCATCTGCAATCAGTGCCACAGCCGCCCGCAGGGGTACCTGAAAAACGATCAGCCCGTGAACAAGGACAATACAATGCTCACCCCCGGGATCAGCCGCAACGAGTACCTGGTCAACCACACGACAAGGGAAGATGCGGCCCAGAAGGATTTCTGGGCTGACGGCGTCCATTCCAAATCCCATCATCAGCAGGGCACGGACCTGATCCGTTCCAAAAAATACATGAACGACAGTTACCTGATGACCTGCGCCGACTGCCATGACCCGCATGGCAAGAGCGGGGTAAAACACCAGCTCCTCATGGAAGTCCGCGATGGCGGGAACACCCTTTGCGCGAACTGCCACAGTGATATTGAGATCAAGGCGCATACGGCCGCCGCCGTCGGCCAGGAGCATGAAAAGATCAACTGCATCGACTGCCACATGACCAAGACCATGCAGACCGGCGCCGGTCTTGGCAAGGGACTGGAGGGCAAGGATGGAAAGAATTACTGGATGAACGATATTTCCTCCCACCTCTTTGACGTACCGCGCAAGGACAATCCGGCGGTCAAAGGGGCCGAGCCGGGGAAAGCCATGCCTATCCCTTACACCAACGCCTGCGGCGAATGCCACGAAGTTGAAAAAATATAACCCTTAACCGGCAAGGCATCCGCCGCCTGTCCGAATCGGAAAAGCCCGCCCTGCGCGGGCTTTTCCATTGTCTGCTTCCGCCGAGAATGCGACCAATCAACACCAGGAGTTACATCGCCGGCAAATACTTCCTCCATACTCCGAAAATGTCTTGCCTGCCGCCGCCAAGAAAATCAACTGGCAAAGTGTATTATATTCTGGTAAAAGAAAAGTCCTTTCAAGCTCTCACCGGCACCATGGTGAAGCGCAGGGTTTTCTCCATAGCCGCAAATCGTTTGTGGGCGGGTAGCTCAGTTGGATAGAGTGTTGGCCTCCGAAGCCAAAGGCCGCGGGTTCGAATCCCGCCTCGCCCACCATAAAATAATGAAAATCCGAGGAGGTACACAAGCTTCTCGGATTTTTTGTATTTTCCAAAATACCCCCTTTTTTGCCCC
>Ga0209164_1002813_pt1 | contig 17495 bp, 9 predicted proteins | sample MTBNYHSulfiMetaG_FD_187458 | JGI IMG/M metagenome (GOLD analysis project Ga0209164, IMG submission 187458) | Enrichment culture microbial communities from rom New York Harbor, USA that are MTBE-degrading - MTBE-NYH (New York Harbor Sulfidogenic)... | ecosystem: Environmental > Aquatic > Marine >...
TGGTCTTTTCAACGGTTTATCTACGGGGGAGTCCGCCAGAGGCGGATAAATCTTGCCCCCTCCCGCTGTTCCCCTCGCATTCGCTCGGGGCCAGGGGTTTCCCCCATAGATAAACCTTGAAAAGACGGCGCCTTCCCGCCAGTCACTCGATAAAGAGGACCATGATCCCCGGAGCTATCTGAAAACGGTAAAGGGATGCGAAATTTCTCAAGGATCAGCAATCTAGCCATTCTGAGAGATAAAACCTTAGACCAATCGTGTAAGAATCCAAAGTTTTACAAAATTTGTTTTTGCGAAAATGCGTCTTCATCCGCCGGCATGGCGGTAATTCCTGGACCTGGAAGCTCAACGCGTTCCCTACGCGGCCATGGGAATCGCATACGGGCCTTCTTCTATAAAGGCCATGGTGGCTTTTCTCCCCTGGAATCGAGGATGGTTCACGGCATAGAAGACGGCATTCTGCAGCATGGCCGCCATTTTCTCCTTGTTGGAGGCGAATGATTTATCCTCATCGATGAAGTCCCATCCGCCGATCCCGGGAATAATTCGGAAATCCTCTTTGGGAATCTGGGTGCAGCAGTAAATCAATCCCTCCATCCCGACTTTTCGAATCGGTTTTCCCCACATCTCGGGTTCCCATTGATCTTTCGTGAATTTCCATTCCGGATGCCTCAGCACGGAGATATAGCCGTCCGGTCCCATGATCTTGAGGAGGTGAAGAAGGGTCTTGTATTCCCGAGACCCGATGGGCTCCACATCCACATTGTTGGCCGCCATCACAATGACCCCGTTTTTCCTCGCCGCCGGGATCGCACCCACGGCCGCCTTGACGCTCTGGTAGTGATCTCGCCCCACATAGCCGGCATGGGTCAATACCACATCATAAGGCGCCTCGATGGGAATGCGGACATACTCCTTCATGGCCTCGACGGCCGCCAGATGGGCCTTGACAAGATCGCCGCCGAAAACACCGGTGATGCAAAGCGCGTTGTCGAGCGTGGTGCTGATCATGAAATCCACACCGACCGTGAGGGCCACCTCCAGGGCTTCCTCGTGGCATGGGTTGCCCTCCATAACAAGGTTGGTCGCGTTCGGATGCTCCAGGAAATCCACGCCATGAAATTTCTGGATGGTTTTGGTATTGACCAGGGCGGGGCAGACCGCTTTTCTTCCCCCCGATACGCCGGTCATGAAATGGCTTTCAACGAGTCCTGTAATGATCCTGACATCCGATTCGTAGAAAATCCTGTTCAAGTAAACTTCGGTGCCGCGGGTGGTTTTTGCGGCCATCACCATGGTAGATCCGTCCTCGCAGTCATGATCGACGATTCGATACCGATCAACGATTTCTTTCCCATACATCGACAACCGCTCCTCCGCTGTGCTGGGACGGTGCATTCCGGTTCCGATCACGATGACGATGTTCTCTCTTCTAACGCCGGCTCCTTCGACGATTTCGGTCAGAGGGATCAAAATGCCGTTTTCTCCTTTGTAGGGGACCGGCCGGGTGATGTCGGAAACCGTGATACAGACGGTGATGTCTCCCGCGGGTTTGCCTTTAGAGCGAATCATCTCGGGGAGTGTGGGTGAGCCGATGGGATGGTTCAGGGCATCGGCGATGCCCTGTTTTGAGCTGGTCAGGCAAGGCATCTTTTTCATTTGAAGGGTTTCACAGCCGGGCGGCACCAGGATGTCGAGAAAGTCTTTTCCGTATTCGACCTGAATCTTTTTCCAGTTTCCGGTTTCAGCTTTGAGAATGGTTTCGGAAAAACTGCTTTTCATCATCAACCTCCATTTGGACGCGGCAAGGAGTCTTTTTTGCAGCGAAAGATCTGAACCAAAGCCATAGCGCCTGATCGGCACTCGATCCGGGTTTGCCCGCAGAGTCGACTTGCAATAGCTTGGCCGTTCGTCGCAAACTTTAGGTCAGAGTTTCGATTCTGTCAAGCGACCCTTTGTCCCTGATCCACCATCAAGACATCATCTGCTGCGTTACCCTCCCTCCCGAGGCGGGTAAACATCCCTCGCCCGGTTAAATGCTCGCGAAGCGAGCCGGCAAAGCCGATTTAACTGGGCAAGTCACTGCGGCGTACATAGAAGAAAGGCACACGGCACAGCCCGCTCCGCCGAAGTAACGTCGGCTACGAAGGCCGGGCGGGTCACGGAGTATCATTTTTGTTTTGTTTTGGCCGTGCACCTTGCGCCTTGTGCCTTGCGCCGTCTATGCGCCTTGCATCTGACGCCTTGATGGTGATCAGGAATCCTGCCCAATCCTAAGAAGTTATTGGATAAAGCAAAATTAGACGATGGATTTGGGTTGCGCTCCGCCCTCCTTCCCTCCTACTCCCTTCCCTCTCTTTTTCGGTTCAAGTGGGCGAGGTAAGGAACAACGGCATCATTCTTGTTGCCGGAGGTTCCGTCATAGGTGATGGATACCACGGGAACTCCCGTTCTTTGCTCTATCTTTTTTCTCATCCCTTCGGTGACCAGAGAAGGACAGCAGAAAGCCGGGCTTGTTTGAACAAAGAGGGACACATCCGGATAGTGTCGCTTGATGTAGAATACCTTGAGAAGGTTATCCATGGACTCGCCGGTGTGCTCGATTCTGACGTTGTATTGGGAAAGGATATCTCTCGCGCTTCCATCGTATGCAGGGTCCGGATTTTCCAGAATCCGGCCGAAGGATTTGTGATATGTCCTCTCCATCCTGGTGACGGCGGCTATGAATGCTTTGGACGAAAGGATATCCAGGTAATGCCCCTCCAAAAACCACTTTTTGAGATAAGCCTCCGCGATCATCTGCACATACGCGCTGTAGGGGGTCACAATCACTTCCCCGTTGTGCCTTTCGATGAAGCGGATGAGATCCTGGTTCATCAGTTCATTGTCGCGCACGTACAGATCGCCGAAGATCGCCACCTTTGGTTTCCGTTCAGGGGATATTTCGATGGCCTCAAAACAGGAGATCACTTCGGCGAGCGCTTCCTCTTTGTGACGCTTTCCGCTGAAGGCGTCCACCAGGGTCTCCATGCTCTCCCTGATGACCCTGTCCGTTTCTCCCTTTGTCTTTTCGTAGGGCCTCAGCCGGCATCCGATCTTTCGGATGAAACCCCCGAACAGGTAGGCGAAATAGGTGTTGATGGGCATTTTCAGGGAGATGTCGATGAACGACATGGTCCCCACGTAGACCCCCGCCTTCTCCAACCCCCCTCCATAGGAATGAAAGAGCCTCTTGAGATGATGGGGAAACAGCCCGATATTGCAGGCTATCTGTGAGGAGACCATCCAGAGCAGGGTCTTTGAAGGATCCAGATCATGGCGCTTCACGTAGTCCGCAAATTCCTGGGCAATGATGTTCAGTGGGATGCACTGGCCCGTATTGCGTCCCAGGCTTTTCTGGATGTTGGTTTCGGTCCCCTCCATCAACCTTGCATCGATCCCCTCCCGCCTGAGGTTTGCAACCACGAGTTTCAGGGTGAGGTCGTCCCAGTTTGGAATCAAAAGGGTCCTGTGAAGAAGGTTCCTCTCCTTCTCCCGCCTTCGCAGAAAACCACGGTCTAAAGGCCGTGCAGGGAAGAAATCGGAGACCTTCCTGCCGGCTTCGGAAGCATGGTGGTTTTTGAAAGCTCGAATGGCTGCTTCAATCCTTGTCTCATAACCCACGCTGGACTCGTGTTCATCAAGCTGCAGGATCAGGTAGGGCTTTTCATGGGACTCCATGATCTTTTTGAAATACTCCGCGGCAAAGGAATCCGGTGAGCACCTGAAGGAGGTCACCAGCACCGGGTATGCGCCTTCAGTCCGGGCCACCATCTGGGCCGCCGTCAGGATTTCCGAGGCGTAATGCCAGTGTATTTCCTCCAGGAGCTTGCGGACCGGTTCCACCTCTTCCCCTGAACAGGACAGCATGTCCTGAAAATAGACCCGGATTCCGAGGGAGGCAAAAATGTCGGGAATCCCCTTGTTCATAAACCTCGATAAAATCGTGTAGGGTCTTCCCAGCAAGACCACGTGCAGGTCCTTTCGCGATCGGGACTCCCTTTCATAAAGCTCTTTCCATTTCGCCACACAGGATGCCTCCTGCTCGCAGGCCTTGTCATAGGCCCTGGAGACATCCAGGAAACCGACACGGGACCCTGGGATGGACTTGAGCATGGAGTGCAGTTCCATTTTCGCATGGTGCGACCCGTGAAGGGAATGAACCAGGGGGGTGAGAGAGGCGGAGATCAGAGACGGTGAGAACTGCGTGTAGTAGCAATACTGTCGCCGAACCCCTTTCGCCGCGGCCTTTTTCTCCAGATAAAAAGGAAGGAAAACAAAGTCCGACCGCTCCATCAGGTAATGGACGTGACCGTGAAGCGCCGCCATGGGCGCGCAGAATTCAGCCTCCGCCAGGTGTTTCCCTTCCTTGAGGGCTTCGCTATGCCCCTCACTGGTCACAGTCCGGATGGAAAGGGCATGGAAAAACCTCTTCCACAAGTTCAAGTCCTCAAAGAGATGGAGGCCGGCCGGAATGCCCACCGTGATTTCCTCGGAACACTTCCCGGAGGGTTCGAAGGAAAAGATCTTTCGTCTCTCCTTGAGCAGGTCGAAGCCGGAAAGGTTTTTGCCCACGTATTGTTTCGTGTCATAGTCCCGGCCGCACAGAAACCCGGTGGCGACCTTTTCACCGCCCACATCGGCCACAGAAATCTTGCAGTGATTCGTGCACAGGTCGCAGGTTTCGCTCGACACGGCGATCGTGTTCCTGTGAATGGCCGTACCCCGGAACCCGGTCTCCCCGATGCCCTGATCCGAGAGCGTAAGGGCGGCCCCCAGGGCCCCGGTCAGATGGCAGTACCTGGAGACATAAATCGGCTTTTTAAGCCGCTGTTCAAAGGCGGCCACGAGGGAGCGGTTCTTTGCCGTCGCGCCCTGGAACAAGACCCTGTTCCCGATGCCGCTCTCGACGGCCACTTTCGTGAGGTAGTTCTCCCGGACAGCGTGAAGAACCGAGGCAAGCACCTCGTCCACAGCGTATCCCTCGGACAGATAATGGTTCATGTCCCTTTCCATGAACACGGTGCAACGATCGCTCACAATGGGGCTCCTGCGGCCCTCTGTTCTCGAGGAATACTCCGCCAGCGGGCATCCCAGCTTCCGGGCCTGCTCCTCGATAAAACTCCCCGTTCCCGCGGCGCAGACGTTGTTCATCACGGAAAAGGTGACCCTGCCCTTGCGGAGGGTGGTGAATTTCGAATCCTGCCCGCCGATCTCGATGATGGTGTCCACCTCCGGGTCCAGTTCGCAGGCGGCCCGGGCGTGGGCTGTAATCTCGTCGACGACGATGTCCGCACCCAGGATCTTTCCTGCGAATTTTCTCCCCGAGCCGGTCGTTGCCGCACCCAGGACCCTCAGGCCGGCCTTCGTTTTCTCCCCCATGTCCTCTATGGCTGAAAACAGCCGCTGAACCGCGGCTACCGGTCTGCCGGCGGTGGCGGTGTAGAAACCGGCAAGGACCCGGCCCTTCTCCTCCAGGAGCACGGCCTTGGTGCTTGTAGAGCCGATGTCGACACCGAGGTACACCTCGTGGTCGGTCGCCGGTTCAAGCACTTCATAGAGATCGACCTCCACGGGATGCGGGAAAGGAATGCCGGTGACATTGTATTCATAGGCTTCAATACCCCCGAACTCGGGATAGGGGGAAAGGCTCAATTCGAGGGGGTCGTGGAAGTACTTCTTATGAGGGGTCTCACGCAAGAGCAGATCGTCTGCCGATCTTACGGCCCTGCAGTCCTCTTTACGTCCCTCGCCGGCAAGCAGAAAGGCGGCCCCGATGGCCCCGCACATACCCGACTCGTCCACAAGAATCTCTTTGGCGGTCATGGATTGGATGTGCCGGACCACCGCCCGGTTCCTGGATACGCCGCCCGTGAAGAGAATCGGGGCACAGGCGTCCCTGTCCATGCCGAGGGTGTCCACAATGTTCTTGGCAAGCCCGTAGCACAACCCGTCACAGATCTGCTCCAGGCTGAAGCCTTCCTGCTGGGCGTGAACCAGATCCGTTTTCGCAAAAACCGCGCATCTCGATGCGATCTTCGGCACGCACCCCCTGTTGCTGCACGCCCTCTCGCTCAATGCACCCGCACCGTCCAGGTTCAGCCTTCGCGCCTGTTGATCGAGAAAACTGCCTGTTCCCGCCGCACAGGATGTGTTGGTTCGGAAACTTCGGTACCTGCCCTTTTCGTCAAAGCCGATCAGGCCGAAGGCCTCACCCCCCACAACCAGGATCGAGCCGATATCTTGATAAAAATGGCGGGCCGCCTCCATGATGGCTACCCGATTGTCGTATCGCCGGCTTGCCCTGAGGATGGAAGGGGTCGAAGTGGTGGCCGCTATGGTGCAGATCCCCCCCAGGTCAAAAGCCTCCAGGGCCTCCCTGAGGGTCCCCCTGATGTCCCCGTGATGAAATCGATAGGCTGTTTTGAGGATCTCCCTTTTCAGGCTGACCTCGGCCAGCGACAGGGAAACGGAACCAATATCTATTCCAAGGATGCGGCAACCGGGATTCATGCTAGTCTGAGTCGTGGTCAAAGACATACCCCACCGATCGGAGGCTTTTAAAATAGACGGGTTTCCTGGGGTCCGCCTCAAAATACTTCCGAAATCGTACAATGAAATTGTCCACGGTCCGGGTTGTGACCCCCCTGGGATAACCCCAGCCGACCTCCAGAAGCGTGCCCCTGGAAAGGGGTTTTCCCCGGTTGGCGACAAAGAGCTTCAAAAGCCTGGCTTCCTGCTCGGTCAGGTTGACTTGACCCGATGGGCCATCCGCGCTCAGGGTCTCGAAATCGATCCGGTTGCCTCCGAATCGGTAGATCCCGGTGAGAGACGCTGTGCTGCCCACGCTTGAATCGGCCGCTCCTCGGGACCAGGACACGCGGGTCAGGAGCCGCTTCACCCGGAGCAGGAACTCATCCAGATTGAAGGGCTTTGCGAGATAGTCGTCCACGCCGTAGGAAAAACCCTTGACCCTGTGCTCGGAATCCCCCTTGGCCGACAGGATCAGGATCGGAACGCGTTCGTCTTCGAGCCTGATGCTTCGAAGCACGGACAGGCCGTCGATCTGCGGGAGCATGATGTCCAGCACGATCAGGTCCGGCTGCCATTCCTTCCACTTCCGGAGGGCCGAACTCCCGTCTGAGGCAATCCTCACCTCATACCCCTCCAGGGTCAGGTTCAATTTCAGACCCTCGGCCAGGTGGGACTCGTCCTCCACCACCAGAATGCGTTCTTGCGTGCAATCGCCCACGGACACCCTCATTTCGACCTGTTCACGAAAACTTGAAGGGCAGAATCAGGGAAAAGACGGACCCCTTTTCGCCCTCCTTTGATTCGGCGATCACCCTGCCCTTGTGAAACCGGGCGATACTCTCAACCAGGTGCAGGCCGAGTCCCGTGCCTTTGGCGGACATATCGTCCGACCGGCCCACCTGGTAGAATTTCCTGAAGATCTTCTTCACTTCGGACCCGGGGATGCCGATCCCGTTGTCTTCGAAACGAATGTGGAACCCCCTGCCCCGGGGTTCAAAGCGGATGTCCAGCCGGGGGACATCGGCCATATTGTACTTGATCGCGTTGGTAAACAGGTTCATCAACAGCATTTCGAAGAGAACGAGATGGATGGGGTAGGTGAAGGTCCTGGCGGAGGGGTTGTGAATCGCCACCTCGCATCGGCCGAAAAGATCCCGGTTCTTTCCGTAAAAGCGCTCCACAACCCCGACGAGATCCTCGGCCGCAAACCCGTCTTCATAGATGCTGCTCTTGATCCTGGCAAGGCTGAGGATGCGGCTGATGCTTTCGGAAAGCCGGTCCGCGTCCTGGACCATGTACCCGATGTACTTGAGCTGGTCCTCCCGGCAGAGCTCGTGCCTGCGAAACGTCTCCAGGTAAAGCTTCATCGAGGTGACCGGGGTTTTCAATTCGTGGGTGAAATTGCTGATGAAGTTGCGCTGGAGACGGTAGAGCTGAATGCTCTTCTGATGGTAGACAAAGATGGTGAATATCCCCATGAGAATGATTCCCACGAGAATGGAAAGCACGAGGATCACCACCCAGGTCTGGGGCGCCAGGATCTGATCCTGATCAAGACCGGCCCTCTGTATGACGCCCTTCAGCCCTGTGCTGACCTCCAGGTACCAGTGGATATACAGGATCAGGGACAGGCCCACCGCCACGATGGAGGCAATGAAAATAAGGATGGGGTGAAGAAACCACCTGGATTGATTCATCGCCGGCAGCCCCGGTGGCGCCTTGTTGGAAGGGGGCTGCGGCCGCGTGTGGAATACATGCAAAGCGTCCTCCTCCCAAACAGTCTATCCCCATACCGGCATGAATTCAACCGCTAAAGAGAGGAGGGGTTGCGTTCCCGCTTGGCTTTTCACCGTGAAAACACATTCGAAGAGGCGGGCTTTGCGCCTGCTCGCAGGGGCACGGCCATTTCCGGCGATCTCGCCGGTTTGACCCCTTTCATGCGAACGCCGTAGAACGGACGATAGGAAGTCTTAGGCGTCCTTACGTCACCGGCGATTCGACATCGCAAGTACTCTTTGACGCTGTAAAACAGCACAAGCAACGATATCGCCAGGCCGAGAGGCTTTGTCCCGCCCAGTTGCGATCGAAAGGATTTCTTGATTTCTTTTAAAAGGATTTCACTCTGCCGGTTTTGAACAAACAAGGTCGAAGCTGTGAGAAAATAGCGCATCATCTTGAGCCTCTTCTTGAAACCCTCCGAACGCCCGCGGATCGCTTCATCGGGGTGGTTCCTGCAGTACCCATACCCGCACAAGGCGGTTCTGACGGCCCGCAGCATGGAAGCGCCGTTCCTGCTGTAGTCGATCTCAAAGGCAAGACGCAGGAATTCCTCTGATTCTTCTCGGGAAAAATGATCATGGCGAAACCATATCTTTCCCTGACCGTGTTGGGATTCGTAAGGAATGTTATGGATCACTTTTTCCTGCGCTTCATAGTCTTCGTAAAGCTTTGTTCCCGGGATCGGACCCAGCGGAGAGAATTGCACATAGTCCGGCTTCAGGGAGGTCACGTAGTCGACATCCTCCCAGATCGTGTTCTTATCGTGTTCCTCGATGAACAGGATGGAAGAGGCCAAAACGCTGATTCCCCGCTTCCTCAATTCCGAGAAGAGAACCGGAAAGTCGGTGTCCTTGTTCTTCGCATAGGGTCCGTTCTTTGATTCAACCCCCACCCATATAAAATTAACGCCCAGGCGGACAAGAATATCGAGGTCCCCGATTTCTTTCAGCGTCTCGGCGGAACTGAAGATCGCAAAGGTAAAGCGACGATGGTTCCTTTCCATGAGTTCCAGCAGTTCGAGCACGCGATCCTTCATCTTCAGGAAGTTTTCGTCCAGAACTCCGAAGTCCGTTAAGTGCATCTCCTCTTCGTACCGGCAACACACATCAAAGATTTCCCGACCGGTTTTCAAGTACGGCACATACCCGTTGAAGAAATGGGTGGTGGCGCAGAAACGGCACCTGTTCACACACCCCACGCCCGTTATGAGAATGCCGGAATCAGGCGCCCATGGCGCACCCATGACTTGCCGGTTGAAGGAGCTGTATCCGAGTGGATGCTTGATCGGCTTGTGCACGTTTTCCTTGAAAAGCTCTCTCAAATAGTACACGCCTTCACCCTTGCAGATAAAATCATGATCGATCATGGATTCGATATCCGGGATGTTGACCCCATGCCCCCCGAGGATGATCTTGGATTTCGGCGCCAGTTCTCGGACGGCCTGCGCCATCTTCCTGGCCTTCTTGAAATTGGGAATGATAAAACTGATTCCGATGTAATCGTACCCCTTTTTCAGTTCTTTCTTGAATCGCTTCAAGGTCGGAAAATCCAGGACCGATGTCGGCATGTCCACGTTGTCGGCCAGGAAATAGAGCCCCTGGCTTGCATGGTTGAACCGGTATGAAAAGATCCCCTGCTCCCTGGTCACCTGATTGTGAAACAGCTCCATCTTGTTTTCTTTTTCCCCATATTCATCATCAACACCATAGGGGCCGAACACGGAAGTAAGTAGTAATGTCATGACGTCCTTTCTGTAGCGCTCTTATTGGGTCCTTGTTCACGAAGCTTGATAGTTGATATCACTTTAGCTCTACGAAACTATGATGAGGAGCATGGCTCTCTTTCTTTTGCTCCAAGGCCGCCTGAGGCGGCCAAGGCTCCCAGGCTTGCCCGCCTCAGGTGGGCTGGTCTTTTCTACGGTTTACCTACGGGGGAGTCCGCCAGAGGCGGATAAATCTTGCCCCCTCCCGCTGTTCCCCTCGCATTCGCTCGGGGCCAGGGGTTTCCCCCATAGATAAACCGTGAAAAGACGGCGCCTTCCCACCAGTCGCTCAAGAAAGAGAGCCATGCTCTTCAGATCTCTTTGAAACAGCTAAACTGATACGATAGTCGATCCTATTTCCGGCATCCCAGCACTATACAGCAAACTTCCGGAAGACTTTGTAAAAGAAATGTAAAAGAGGCGATCTCCCGCAGGAGTGATCATGGCGGCGGATATTGCGGAGCATGGGCTCGGCCGGAAGGCCTTCACGCAGGCAACACCGCCTTTCTGCATGGCTCTGAGGCTTGAGATTGATCGAAAGGCCTGCGGGATGGCAGAGGATGCCTTGATGGTGAATCCGGGAAAGGGTGTTCTCGTTGACACCCATAAGAGGAATCCCCTATACTCCGGCCCCAAAAAGAGACCTCTTGTCACAGGCCGACAGCTCATGTTTGTTGTTTTCGGCATCGGCCCAACGTCTCAATCCCCTGATGCTGCGGAAGCCTTAAAGGAGCGGACAGTGACACCCGATATGTGGTTGATTCTCTTGATTCTGGCCCTGGCTGTGGTCTTGCTTGTCACCGAATGGATTCCCATGGAGGTGACCGCTTTGTTGGCTATCGGTGCGGTCTATATGAGCGGGTTGCTCAAAGCATCAGAGGCCCTGGCAGGTTTCAGCAATCCGGCTGTCGTGACCATCTGGGCCGTTTTTATCATCAGCGGCGGGCTCACACGCACCGGGGTGGCCAATATTCTCGGCCGTGCCGTGCTCGGAATGGCCGGACAGGGCGAGGCTATGCTGATCGTTGTCATCATGATCACCGCCGGGGTCCTGTCCGCGGTCATGAACAATGTGGCCGTAGCCGCCCTGATGCTCCCGGTTGCCATGGACGTGGCCCGCAAAACAGGAACCCCGCCTTCACGCCTTTTGCTGCCCCTGGCATACGGATCCCTCCTGGGCGGGCTGACCACCCAAATCGGCACACCGCCCAACATCTTGGTGACCGAGGCCCTCCTGGATGCAGGGTTGTCCTCTTTTTCTTTTTTTGATTTTACACCTATCGGACTCACCATGATGCTCTGCGGGACAGCCTTTATGGCTCTGGTGGGCCGCCACCTTTTGCCCCGCGGGCCGGTTGAAAAAAGCATGACAGGAGACCAAGGTGCAAAGGCGTGGCAAGACCGCTATCGTCTGGAAGAATACCTTCTTCGTCTGCGCATTCCCCGTCAATCAGCGCTGATCGGCCGGACCCTGGCCCAAACCCGCATCGGGTCCGCCTTGGGCCTGAATGTGATCGCCATTACCCGTTCAGGGGGCACCCTTCTATCGCCGCAGCCTACGGAGACGATCGAGGCGGACGATCTTTTGTTGGCCGTCCAAGGCTCCGCTGAAAACACGGGCACATGCAGCGAATGGTGCGGTCTGATCATGGAAACCCGAAACGCCGATATCCTGGATCCCTATTTCACCGAAGTCAAGGTGGCTGAAATGGCTCTCGCGCCGCAATCGCCCTTCATGGGCCAAACCCTGCATGCCATCAACTTCCATGACCGTTTCAAGGCGACCGTGCTGGCCCTGCGCCGGGGCGCAACCATTCATCGGACCGGCCTGCAGGACCGCATCCTTGAACAGGACGATCTGCTTCTGGTGGCAGGCCGTCTTGAGGATCTTGAAGCATTGAAAGGCGCCGCTGAATGGGGCCGTTTCAGATATGTGGATCGCACGGAGGTCATGGCGGTTTATCGGCTCCACGAGAACCTTTTGCTGCTGCGTGTGCCGCCGGATGCAGCGCTGTCGGGAAAAACCCTGATGGAAAGCCGGCTGGGGGACGCCCTGGGCAGCCGCGTTCTGGGCGTGCTTCGTGGGGATGAACACATTTTTCTGCCTGAACCGGATCAACGGCTCCAACCCGAGGACCGGCTGATTTTGGCAGGTCGGCCCTCCCAATTCGCCGTTTTGCAGGCTATGGAGGCCATGCCGGTCGAATCCGCTGACCCGGCCTCGGTTAAAGATTTGGTTTCCGAACCCTACGGTGTGGTGGAGGCCATCTTATCGCCTCACTCCAAGCTGGAGCAAGTCACTTTGCGCCAACTCAGGTTCCGGGAAAAATATGGTTTAAATGTGCTGGCCCTCTGGCGCGGAGGCAAAGTTTTGCGGACCGGTCTGCGGGACATGGCCCTGCGCTTCGGCGACGCCCTCTTGCTTTTTGGTCCCCGTGACAAATTGCGGCTCCTCGGGCAAGAGCCCGACTTCATCGTCCTCACTGAGACGGCCCAGGAACCTCCGCGATTGCACAAGATGAAAATATCGGTGCCGATCCTCGTGGGCGTCCTTTTTCCGGTCCTGATGGGGTGGATGCCCATCTATATTGCGGCCGTTGTAGGGGCGGCCCTGATGGTGCTCACCGGGTGCCTGACCATGGAGGAAGCCTACCGGCAGATCGAGTGGAAGGCGGTCTTTCTTATTGCCGGCATCCTGCCCCTGGGAGTTGCCCTGGATCAGACCGGCGCCGCAGGCCTCATTGCCCATCAGGTGGTCCAGTGGGTGGGTCCCTGGGGGCCCCTCGGGGTCATGTTCGGAATGGTGGCGCTCACCTTCGCAGCCACCTGTTTTGTGCCCACCGCGGCCCTGGTGGTTTTGATGGCTCCCATCGTGCTGAACACCTCCGACGCCATGGGCCTGTCGCCCCATGGGTTAATGATGGCGGTGGCCATGGCCGCCTCGGCCAGTTTGATCACTCCCATTGCACACCCGGCCAATCTTCTGGTCATGGGACCGGGGGGTTACCGTTTCCTGGACTACTTTAAAATCGGCGGTTTACTCACACTGGTTATCACGGCGTTGCTGATGCTGCTCATGCCAGTCCTGTGGCCGCTGGTTCCCTAAACGCTTTTTTCTCCGTCATTCCGTCTGATGACAACAGGACAGGTTGATAGGCAAGGCAGTCTCCGCAGGAGGTCAATCATGGGTCCCATTCATCGACCAAAGGATTTTGAAGACAGGATGCGCGGCTTGAAATTGATTTAAGTCAAAAACCCTCCGATTGCAGCACTAGTCCGTGATCCTCACGCGAAACAGGAGTTCGATCTGCCGGCCGTCCCGGAGGGGCTGCTTGAAAGTGAACAGGGTTCCGTTTTCCACCCCAGGGGGGATGGAAACGGTGAAGACCAGGGTATCCCGGCCTGTGTGAAGCCGAATATCCCTCTGCGCACCCTTGAAGGCTTCGTCGGAGTTCAAGAGAAGATCGTAGACAGGCTGACCTGATGGATGGGGATTGAAACCGGCCCGGCCTGCGCCGCTCCCCCAAAAGAAGCGGCCCTTGCGTCCAAACCCCCGCCCGAACCCTCCGCCTCTGCATCGAAATGCCGAGAAAAAACTCGTCTCAAAGGGATCGCTCCATGGGTCGAAGGGGTCTTGGCGGAAAGGGAAACCTCCGGTGAGAGGATCGCGGCCCAGATCGTACTGATTCCTCTTATCACTGTGGCTCAGAACGTCGTAGGCCTCGTTGATTTCCTTGAACCGGTCTTCGGCCCCGGGATCGTCCCTGTTCGTGTCAGGGTGATTCCGAAGGGCCAGTTTTCTGAAAGCCACTTTAATTTGGCCCTCATCCGCGTCTCTGGCGACCCCAAGAATTTCATAGTAGTCCTTCTTCAGCATCCGGTGACAAGAACTCCCCTTAATGGGCCAAAGTATAGGGAAGCCATGCCTCGGGTGTCAAGCTCCGATCCCGTCTCTGCAAAGTTTGTCCCGGACTGCTGAGGGCCTCTTTTTGCTGCCTCCACTCTCATTTGTGGTTCAGGTTACACCCGGAAGCAAACCCTCCTTTTCCCATACTCGGCCCCTATCCAAATTTGATGAGCTCGTAAAAAGTCGGAAACCGTACTTTCGTTCATGGTTCTATATCCTTCGATACCTCAGGACAGGCATACCACGAACGGAAAAACAGACACGTACGCTAACTGAAAACCGTTCGCCCTGAGGTATCGTAAGTGAGCGCGGGCGATCGTCTCTCAGAAAACTGACTGGCACGAATCAGGTGCAAGGTCAATCAGCGGGGCGATGTGATGTGAACCCAAAGGTCCAGGTTTGGTCCCGCTTGTATATCAGATTAGAATGCTTTTGTGCGCCACACTCAGGCTAACGCCTCAGGGAGGCATCCTATCGGCATTTTGAGGCAATCCAATTTCACGGCACCCTCGCAAACGGGTGGAGCGGAGGAAACTTCGTTGGTGGAATACTGCTTGTCTTTCGGCACCATTTTTGGCATGTCAACAAGAAAGACCACTGGAAGACCGGCTCAGAAAGACGGTTGATGAAAGGATCGAGTAAAACGGTGCGTGGATCATGTAGCGCCTTCCAAAGGGGCTGAAAGGGCATAAGAAAAAGAATGGATCGGAAAACACATTGGGGCGGGTCTGCAGTGCTTGGGGCAAGCTGTGCGAGCATATTCTGGCCTGGGGCTTTCATCTTCGCTTTGCCGGGAATCCTCGGGCCCTACTGGCAGGATCAACTTCATGTGGGCCGCGCCGCGATAGGACGGAGTCTGTTTTTCGTTCTTGCCGGTGTGGGGCTTTTCATGTTCCTCACCGGCCGCTGTCAGGAAAGATACGGCCCCCGTCCCCTGGTTTTTCTGGGCGCTCTTATTTGCGGAGGCAGCACCATCCTGGCGGGTCACGCCACAAGCATAGCATGGATCTATGTTTGGGCCTTTATGATGGGGGTTTCCTCATCGCTTGTCTACATACCCACACTGACCGTGGTTCAGAAATGGTACCCCGCAAGAAGAGGGCTGGTATCCGGTCTGGTCAACATGTCTTTTGGATTTTCTGCAGCGATGATGTCGCCCCTTTTCAGTTGGTCTCTGGCGCGGCTGGGGGTCGCGGCCATGACGTTGCTCTTCGGCCTTTGTGCCCTGATCTTCGGTCTGCTTTCTGCAGGGTTCGTCCGAAGCCCTCAGGAACCGAGCATCGCAGCCTCGGGACCTCCCCCCCCGCAACCCCCCGCTGTGTCCCCGGGCGAAAGCATTCGGACCTCCGCCTTCTGGCTCATCTGGTTCACCTGGGTCTTTGCCGGGGCCGGCGGCATTTCCATGGTCACTCTCTCAACATCCTTCGGTCTGGCGCAAGGCCTTGCCATGGGCGAAGCGATCCTGATCCTTACCGCTTTCAATGTGACCAACGGCCTAAGCAGGCTTCTCAGTGGATACCTCTCCGATCGGGTGGGAAGAAACCTCACCATGACGGTCGCATTCCTCGGCGCCGGGTCGGCCTATCTTCTCATGAGTTGCGTGCATCATCTCTGGGCCTGGGCGATCCTGGCATCCATTGTGGGCTTCGCCTTCGGCACCCTTTTCGCCGTCTCAGGCCCCCTCATCAGCGATTGTTTCGGTTTGAAGCATTTTGGAACGATCTTCGGCCTGATCTTCACCGCATACGGTTTTTTTTCCGGAGCCTTTGGGCCATGGCTGAGCGGCCATGTCCTGGATCATAAAGAAGGCAACTTCAAAATCGTCTTTTTCTATCTGGGCGCGGGATTTCTCATGGCGGCTCTGTTTATCTGGTTTGCGAGACCTCGTCGAGCTTAGCCCGGGCCCTGGGGCTTTTCTTCGGGCACAACATCGATGACGGTCACTTCCGGCGGAGACAGAACCCGGATGGGTGGGCCCCAGGTACCGCTTCCCCGGCTCACATAAAGGAGCGATCCTGAGGGAAGTTCGTAGAGGCCGGAAATCAAGGGAAAGAAGAGCCTCACAAGAACGGTGAAAGGAAAGATCTGGCCTTTGTGGGCATGACCCGATAGCTGAAGATCAAAGCGCCCGAGGGAATTCTCGTCGATGATAGGCCGGTGTTTCAAGAGCACCGTGAACTTGTCTTCCGGAAGCTCAGAGAGGAGATCTCTCACATCACTTCGGCCTCTCAGACTGTACCCCCTCCCGGCAGGATCATCCACGCCGGCGATATTGAAAAGGTTTTCAACGGTCCGTGCCTCTTCCCGAAGCACGATGAACCCCGCTTGGGTCATGAAGTCCATGGACAGATCATTTCCTGCGTAGAATTCATGATTGCCCATGACCGCAAATTTCCCGTACCGCGGCCGGATCTCCCGGAGCATTCCCATCGCCCCGGCCAGGTTGTCGGTCTGCCCGTCCACCAGGTCCCCGGTCGAAACAAGGAGATCAGGCGAGGCGGCCCTGACTTTGGAGAGAATTCTCTCAAGCCTGTGCTCACGAACAATCACACCCAGGTGCACATCGGAGATCTGGACGATGCGGATGGGTCTTTGCGTTTCGCGCAGTTTGGCCGTCGTTATATGCACATGCTCGGTCCGTATCTTGAGGGCTTCGAAAAAACCATACCCGGCGGCAAGGACGGCCACGGTGAGCGCCGCCATAAAGGCCTGGCGATTGGACAAGGCAGGGAAAGAAAGGGTTTTGTTCAGGACCATGCGGACAAGGTGCGCCGTCAGACTGAGGGCGTCCAGGAAAAGGGACGCAATGACGAAGAGAAACAGGAGCCCCATCCAAAGGTATCCGATGTAGGCCATGGTTTTTGCAAAGGGCTCAAACCCGAGGTTTTCTGAAACACGGACGATGATGGGTGCAACCACCATAAAAAGCATGAAAAGCCCGAGAAAAATACAAGGACCTGTTCCCAGGGACAGTGCTTTTTTCGCTTTCATGAAAGCGTAGAAGTGGATCGTGCCGTAAAGCGTTACGAAGGCTGATATAAAGAGAACAAAGCCCAAAACCCTTCCTCCCCATAGTTTTTGCAAATCAGTCTGTTTAGACCTAAACGGATTGGTTCCACGTTCAAAGTTCAAGGTTCAGAGGTTATAAACGCTTGACTTTGCTGTTAATATTGGCCAAAATGAGAAATGCTCAAATTCACCCATTGGGTCTAAAACTGCTATAAGCACAAGCAAGATGGAAGCCCTTAACAGTGAATGGTTTGATGTTTTTCAACCCGGAACGCTGAACCCTGAACCGCTCAACCTTGTCTAGAATAATGCTGATTCCGGAAAATTCCAGCTTAAGGGACCGTTCTTTTGAGACACGGGATGACGTTTTAGGGGGATTGGTTTCGGCTTGGGTGACGGTGGTTCTTAACGCTCCAAGACCTCCCGGCACTCTGCAAGGAGGCTCAGGACCTCCAGGGCCTCTTC
>Ga0209164_1002815_pt1 | contig 17491 bp, 14 predicted proteins | sample MTBNYHSulfiMetaG_FD_187458 | JGI IMG/M metagenome (GOLD analysis project Ga0209164, IMG submission 187458) | Enrichment culture microbial communities from rom New York Harbor, USA that are MTBE-degrading - MTBE-NYH (New York Harbor Sulfidogenic)... | ecosystem: Environmental > Aquatic > Marine >...
GTCCAAAGTGAGACGCAACCCCGAATCCTCGCCCGGCTCAGGAGGCGGAGAACTGCGCAGCCAAAGCCCTCTTCGCAGCCCGTCCCGCAGACAATCTTTGACCACATCTTTACCCGCGAGAAGAGCATCGTAGGCCCTTTCAACACCTTCCAGACCTTTTCCGTCTACGCCCACAAATCCGAGAACCTGCCCGGCGACCTGACGGAACGGGTAAAATCTGCGATATTCATTTATCGTGTATAGACCGGATTCCTTCAGGTTTTCTACAGCTATCGCCTGCTGATCGGTTAGTTGGCGTTTTATCCAGATGAAGCGCCGCCCACTCGCGAGCTTTTCCTGCAACCCTCCTGCCTGCTCTCCAATAATGGGCGCAAGCCGGGTTGCAACCCGCTTTGGATCTTTCATATATTTACCGTCGGCAAACAGAGAAGCCTGTGGAACGGAAAACGCCATCAAGCGTCCCCGATTGTCGTAGATGGAGCCGCGATAGCTGGACACATTGAGCTTGGCTTCCGCCTGAGCACGAGACCTTTCCAGCCAAACCGGATGTTCGATCACTTGCAGGTGGAAGGCTTTGCCGATAATCAGGAGAAAACTTGCAACGAATATGATCCGCAAAAAGGCACAGCAAATCCGATAGCGAGTATCCTGAAAATTCCCGGCCTTGGGCATGTCCATCACGCGGGCCTCTTTGTTCTTTCCTTTAAGACTTAGCGAATCAGCACCTTTTGATCTCGCCTCGGCGCCGCCAGTCCGAACTTTTCACTGCCTAATTTTTCCAAGTAGCTCGGGTCGCGCAGTTGAGACCATTCGAGCCTGAGTTTTCTGTGCACAGCAAGCAACTTCTCGTGATCCGCTTGCAGCCTAGCCAGTCGGTATCCGTCCTGGACGTATTGGATGTGCAGCCACACATTCAGGGTTGCGAAAAGCATGAATAAAACGCCCAGAAGTGCCGAATAGAAGAGCCAGCTTCTCATTGACCGTGGACTCTTGGACCCCGGCACGGAATTGACCTCAGGTGACGGTTTTTTCTCCCGCTCTCGCATGGGCAAGCTCTCGGCTATTTCAATTTGACAGCGACCGAAGCTTTTCTATTGCACGCAACCGAGCGCTTCTGGCTCTCGGGTTCGCTTCCACTTCGGCCTCTGTCGGACGAAGCGGCTTCCTGGTTAGCAACCTCACCAATGGCTGCCCCTCACACTCACAGGTCCAAAAATCCCGCGGGCACCTGCACGATTTCGCCCACTCTCTAAATTTGGCCTTGACCAGCCTGTCCTCCAGAGAATGAAATGCCACTATGCAGAGCCTCCCGCCCGGTTTTAAAACATCCAACACTGTGGAGAGGAAGGCTTCAAGTGCCTGTAGGTCTTGATTGACCGCGATCCGAAGAGCCTGAAAGGTGCGAGTCGCAGGATGGATTCTCCTGCTCTCCCTAGTTTTGGGAACCACTCGAGCAACCAACTCCGCCAGTTCGACAGTTCGTAAAATCAGCCGTGATTTTCGGCGTGAGACAATAGCTTTGGCAATACGGCGAGCCCATCTCTCCTCACCGAAATGAAAGATGAGATCGGCCAAATCACCCTCCGATAAAGTATTGACCAAGTCAGATGCTGTTTGGCTCAGACTGCGGTCCATGCGCATATCCAACGGTCCATCGTGGAGAAAGCTAAAACCGCGCCCCGGATCTTCCAGTTGGAAGCTTGACACTCCCAGGTCAACCACTACCCCATCAACTGTTTCCAAATTGAAACCCAATCGCTCTAACACTAACGGAAGGTCGGCAAAATTGGACTTTGCTAGAAAAACTCTCTGCTGATATGCGTGCAGTCGCTCCCGCACTCGCTCGATGGCATCGGCATCCCAGTCTAAAGCCAGTAAAATGCCGTCCGGTTCAGTCCTTTGGAGAATAGCCTCGGCGTATCCCCCGCCCCCGGCGGTGCCATCCACATAGAGTCCGCCCTGATGGCATATGAGCAAATTCAAGACCTCTTCCCGCATGACCGGTACATGACCGGGGGGCATCTGGCTCGTCATTGAACATCAGAGCCCGAATTCAGCTATCTTTGTTTCGATCTTCTGGTATTGCTCAATACTCAAATCCATTTGCTGATCCCAAATTTCTTTGTTCCAAATTTCAAAATTGGTGAGCATCCCGGCAAGCATGATTTCTTGGTCCAGCTTGGCGCGTTGTCTTAAAACCGGAGGAATCAAGATTCTGCCTTGTTTATCAAATTCACATTCCACCGCCCCTGAGATAAACTGGCGCATGAAAGTCCGATGGTCCGGATCGATTTGCGAGAATGCCAAAGCCTTAGTCTCCATATCATCCCAAGCCTCCGGAGGATAGGCTCTTAGGCATTCTCTCCATACGGTGATAATCAGAGCATCCGTATAGTGGTTTTGAAGAATTTCGCGAAATTTAATGGGAATTCTAAGACGCCCTTTGGAGTCGAGCCGGTTGATTGACTGCCCTCTGAAGTACGGCTTGCCCAGGATGCCCACTTTTCCCCCCTAACGCCCACTTCTTACCACTTTTTTGCACTCTAGACAGCATCTTGGGCATTGTCAAATCAAAAAAAGGCACAAGCGGCAAATTCGCGATTTTTTTTGGACCGTTCATCGGACAAGCCGGGGAAAGCTTTTTTGATTGCAGAAAACTCCACGCCTATGCTATTTTTCGAATGGTTTCGGAATGCCTCATGGGGTATTTCTCCAAACCGAAAGAGCCTCTGCCTCAACCCTTAGGCCTTCCTTCAAACGAGCAGAGGCTTTTTTTTGCACAGAATGCAGAAGAGGTTTGATGTATGCATCCGGATGACGAAAAGATCTTGCGGCTGGCCAAAGAGGTGATCATTAAATTCATTGAGCTGGGAAGGATCTCACCCACTAATTTCGAGGAGCATTTCAGAAGTATCTTTTGGACACTGAAAAATACGGTTGTTGATGCTCGAATCGCTGAACTGGACAGCGCCGCATCCTCCATTGAAAAAACGGAAGAAGAGTAAGAAGGAGCTTAATAGGCCCCAGGAAGGGGCGGGGAAATACCCTGATAATTCCCCTCCCCTGAGGCTTACTCATTCAGTCATGAGTGTGTGAGTGAGAGACTATCAGGCGGCAGCCTTCTCCAGATAGTCGAAAATATCCTTTACGGTGCGGATGTTTTCGGCGTCCTCATCGGGAATCTCCAAATCGAAAGCTTCCTCTAACGCCATCACCAACTCTACCACATCGAGCGAATCGGCACCCAGATCATCCACCACATTTGCCTCGGCAGTAATGAGATCTTTTTCCACGCCCAACTGGTTGGCAATGATGTCAATAACTTTGCTCTGCACCTGACTTTTGTCCATGTTCCATTCCTCCCGAATCTAATTATCGATAACCTTTGACAAATCCATAGAACAGCACTTCTATGACAGTTGGAAGCTCATCTACCAGGGAATAGCTGCATTCGTTCACCAGCCACTTTTGGATGACGCCATGTATAAACCCCATCACTCCATAAAACACCGTCTGAAAATCCACATCCTTAAGCACTCCGTGCTGACTCGCCTCTCTTATTTTTCGCTTCAGAACAGGAATGCGCCGCATGACTTTCTTGACATACATCTCCTGCACCTGGTCGGCCAAATCTAGCCGCTCCTGAAGTATCAAACGGTAGAGTCTTTTATTATGATCAAAAAATTCAAAATAGATGCGGACGTATTTGGTGATCATGGTCAAGACATCATCTTGCCCGTCCAAGACAGCTTGAGCAGTCCGCTCAAGCTCTTCAATACGCGATTTTATCAGTTCGTTGAAAAGAGCACTCTTGCTGGCAAAATATCGATAAAGAGTTCCTTTTCCCACCCCTGCCCGCTCCGCTATCTCGTCCACGGTTGCGAGATGAAATCCCTTTTCATAAAAAAGATCCAGAGCGGCATTCAGGATTTTTTCTCTGGTGGCCGGCTTGACCTGAGGCCGCAGCCCTTCCTCTGATTCTCCATTCAGTAACAGTTTCTCCAGCAGCACCCGGTAGAATTCTTCCGAGCCGATGCCTTTTCTTTGAGCCACCTGACGGAAGCCGGCGAGCAGCCGTACAGCGGGGAATTGAGCTGATAAGGCGCCTTGTTTGCACGAATTGCGAACCACCAGCAGGTAACCGGCTAACTCATCCAGTACATCCTGCCGGGTATGCCTGGTGAGGTCCCGTTCCACTTGGCTGGCAATAGCCTCAGGCGCATAATCCTCCTGAATCAGCTTTTTCAGCCTGTTGCGTGCGGTTTGTGAGTCTGTTTCGCGAATCACTTAACCATCCTTTCCCACTGCCCTGACGGACTGGTCAGTCATAAACCACAAGGAACCGATAAAGTCAAGTGAAGATCTCTCACTGGTTAGCGTCGTAAACAGGCGGGAAGTCCTTTCGATCCGACGCAAAGGCTTGGCGAATTACCTTTTCAGTGCCGCGGGTGAGATCGTAGCGGGGTAGCTCGTCAAGCGGCAAGAACCGGCAGTCTCTGATATCGCTTGCCGGAAAGGGCTCGTCGCCGCTTTCCGGCTCACAAATGAAATCAAGCAGGATATAGTGATATTCGATTCTGCCTTCCCGGTCGAAAATAACGCGATCGAGAGCAACGACCAGATCCTTGACCGCAACATCCAGACCTACCTCTTCCCGAACTTCTCTTCGAACGGCATCATGAAGGCTCTCTCCCAGCTCCACCAACCCACCGGGCAACGACCATTTGCCCAACGCCGGCTGTCTGCCCCTCTGCACCAGCAGCACCCGCTGCTCTCGAAAAATGATGGCTCCCACACCCACCAGAGGCCGTTTCGGGTATCTTCTATCCATCTGTGCACCTTTTGGTTATCATTCAAACAATGCTTCAAAGAGCAAACGAACTCATACTTCACTTTGCTCCCTGTTGCCAGATCGATTTGTGGGACAGCCAAAATGAGCCCCAAGTCGGAGCTGAATTCGACAATCAAACCGCTATCAAACCTTTTGATTCCGTTAATTTCGGCAACAAAATCACTTGACGAACAGGGTGTGCATGCTATCTTCTGTCAAGAGTGAGGGGGTAAGTGAGGATGGAATATTCGTCGAATATCCCGCTTCAATACTGAAAGGTTTGCTGGTACATAGCTTGCATTCCAGTTGAATTGCATAAAAATCTGCAATGTACATTTTGCCGGATCGATTAAGCCCGGGTCGCGTTCACGCATCCATTAGGCTGGTTTGCTTTAAAATTGGTTTTAGAACAGGTAACCCGGTTGCCGAAATGCTATCCGTGAAAAGCAGCAATCGTTTGGCGAACGTTCATGCCTTTTATCCGAAGCCGGATATCCATACGAGACGAGTCCGGCAATCAGGAATCGAGAGTTGATGATGGATATCGTCAATGAAACATGACCAGGATTCTAGTATGAAAGTAACGGCATGGAAGTTGTTGGTCTTCCATTTTCTCGCGTTTGTTTTGACTGCTCTGCCTTGTGCGGTTGCAGCGCAGAATAACGACACCGAAGAGCCCAATGTTCAGACAAGTGCCCCTGAGGGCACCCTGGAGAAACTGACCCTCACACAGGCTTTCATGTGTGAGAAAGTCGAAAATAATACCCCCATCAACCAGGCGGCGGTTTTTTCCGTTTCGGTAGGGCAGGTTTGCTGCTTCACTTCCTTTGACCCGGTGCCGCAGCCCACTCTTATTTACCACAAATGGTATCACAGTGACGATCCGAGCACTCAGATTCGTCTGAGACTTTACCCTCCTCTTTGGTCCACATACAGTCAGATTCAATTGAGGGAGACCGATAAGGGGCCCTGGCGGGTGGAAGTGATTGATCAGAACGGCAAGGTATTTGACGTAATCCGCTTTAGCATAACCGATTGAACGACATCGACTGCACATGAGAGACCTCCTAGCATTCCTAATGTCCATACGATGGCAGGATCTGGTCGATATCCTATTCAACAGCTACATCCTGTTCCGAATCTACGTGCTTTTCCAAGGCACCAATGCATTCAGGGTCCTGGTTGGCGTCACATCCTTATGGATTCTCCAGGAAGTAGCCGCTTCCATGGGATTGATTCTTACCAGCTGGGTCCTTAGAGGCATTACGGCAGCTGCCGCTATTATCATTATTGTCGTATTCCGCAATGAAATTCGCTCCGCACTGCAAGCCAGAAATCTGAAAAATTTCCTGTGGGGCTCGCCCAACCAGGAACATGCCACCCCCGTAGAAATCATAGCCGAGAGCGCTTATCAAATGGGCAGAAAGCGCGTCGGGGCGTTAATGGTCGTGCCCGGCAGTGAAGATTTCTCGGAAATCGTGCATGGCGGCATCCCCTGGAACGGAAGCTTATCCCAGGAAATGTTGTTGAGCATTTTCTGGCCCAAGAACCCGGTTCACGACGGCGCCATCATCGTCCAGAACAATCGCGTCACTGAAGTGGGAGTCCTCTTGCCTCTATCGCAACGGATGGACCTTCCCACCTTCTACGGTACTCGTCACCGCGCCGCCGCAGGCCTAGCCGAACGTACGGATGCACTGGTCGTGGTGGTCTCCGAGGAACGCGGCAGAGTAACGGTGGCGAAAGACCAAACCATCAAGCCGGTTGCACAACCTGAAGAGCTCGTGCAGATCTTGAACGAGCATTTGAACGTATTCGATCTCTCGGCTCAACAGAAAAAACGAGAGAGGCTCAGACTGACCCTCGCCGCAGTGGTCTCTCTCATCATAGTAACAGGCATTTGGTTTGGATTTACCCGGAGTCGCGATACCTTTATAGCTCTCAACGTTCCGATCGAATACGTGAATCGTCCGGCCCCCTTGGAAATCCTCAATACCTCCGTGGATGAAGTCCGACTGCAACTCTATGGCTCCAGTGCGCTCATCAGGTCACTGCAGCCGGGCCAAGTTCAGGTTCGCATAAACCTTGGCAAAGCGAGCGAAGGTCACAATACCCTCCCCCTCACACAAGAAAACATCGTGCTCCCGCCGGGAGTGTTTCTCAATAAAGTCGAGCCGGCTGCCGTCGAGGTCATGCTGGACATTCCCATTACCAAGCAATTGCCTGTACAGGTGCAGTGGGTCGGTCGCTTGCCCGAGAATCTCCTGTTGAAGGAGGTAAAAGTCGTCCCTGACACCGTGCAGGTAATCGGAGGAAGCAAAATACTTGAAAATGTGCACACCATATACACATCCCCTGTCAGACTTAACAATCTTACCAAGTCGGGCTCCTTTACCGCCACTCTGGTCCTGACTCCGGCTTCTCTCAAGCTCTCTGCAGCTTCCCCCGAGCGAGTCACGATCAGTTATGTAATAGAAGAAAGACGTCCGATAGACAGGAGAACGAACCTGAATCTGAGGCAAGATTATGCGTGCATTGATAGAGGACACCGGTCGAAACCGGCGCAAGAGATTTCTTTGGCTGGGCTATTTTGGCTGGATCATCGTCTTACTGCTCGCCCTCATGCTGAGGACGCTCGGTTATAGCCAAATATCACTATTCCAACTCACTGTTCTTATTGTCTCCGCCACTTTGGCTCATACAGCTTGCTACCTCATCGTTTCCACCGGCCTTGATGGCCGCTTCAGCTTCGATCCCCATTTTGTAATCATCCCCAACTGGGTGTTTTTCGCTCCGATGGTGGCATACGGATACTACAGCCTTGGAGATGCCAGAGGTCTCATGCAGGTGGGATGGTTCATGGGCTTTTTCTTCTGCGCAGGCTACGTGCGCTTCAAAGGAGTCATGCTTACCGCATGCTGGTATATGATCCTTTATCTCGGCGTTGTCGGCATCGCTCACTGGCATGGCAGGCCGGTGGACGTGCTGGAAGAATCGATTCGCAGCGCCATTTTCCTTGCAGTTTGTGTCTTTTTTGCGTTTCTGCTCGACAAGGTCGCCGCTCAAAAAGAATACCTCAAAGACTCTGTGCAAACGCTCAGGGAAAAAGACCAGGTGATTTCTCTGCTCAATCGAAAATTGACCAAATTCGTGACCACACCGCTGGTAGAGGAACTGGCAAAAGGCGAGAACGACTCCATTTTGAACCATCAGCGATGTAAAATCAGTGTCTTTTTTTCCGATATCCAGGATTTCAGCATCATAACCGATGCCATGGAACCGGAAGAGCTGGCGCAGTTGCTGAACGAGTATTTTGCTGAAATGATTCGGATTGTTTTTCAGTTTGGAGGCACTGTCGACAAACTCATGGGAGACGGACTGGTGGCTTTGTTTGGAGCCCCCGTGGCAGTGGAGCCGGCGAGCGGTGCTCTGCGCTGCGTTCAAATGGCAGTCAATATGCAACAACGACTTGATGTTCTAAACGAGCAGTGGAAGGCGAGAGGATGCGCTCATACCATAAAGGTGCGCATGGGCATCAATACAGGTCTTGCCATTGTGGGAAGCTTCGGCTCTGACGCGTGGGCGAATTATACAGCAATTGGCAGCCAAATCAACATAGCGGCACGCCTCCAGCAGATGGCGGAGCCGGGCCAGATCCTGATCAGCCATTCCACCTACTCACTGGTAGCTGACAAGATAAAGGCAAAACAGATGGGCAAGACCTTCCTGAAGGGCTCCCACTACCCGATTCAAGTCTATCAGTTGGATGAGCTGGCCGCTCAAGAGAGCCCCACTTCAATAAAGTGGCAGGCCCATGGCTGTTCGGTTTGCCTGCAGCCCGCAATTTTGGACATTCCCGAGAAAGAATCATTTGTTCAAATGCTGGAGAAATACCTCGGCAAACCCACGGGCATGTCCTGACAGACCGTCTCTTACGTGGTCAAGATCTCAGCACATTTCCATCGGATAGCCATTCTTAAGAGAGTGGATGATTCTGTTGGCCCTCTCTTCCACTTCCGGGATCATTTCAACGAGTGCTTTGAGGGAGCTCAATACCTTCTTGGTCTGCTGCTTGTGGGGGATATCCAGGGCCGGGTGTTCGAGAAGACTGATGATCTCTTCCAGTTTGCCGAGCTTATCTACGCTGAAATCAGTATATGCCAGTTGTGACCATTTCAATCTGAGATCAGGCGGGAGATGCTCCACCTTCATCGCCAGGTTTTGATCCGTTCCAACCCAAATCGCTTTGGCCAAGCTGGTCAACAGCTTCTGTATCTCTGCTTCATGCCGATTCAGGATTTGAGTCTCCATGAGCAAGCGCTGCCACTTGGGCCGGATTTTATTGTCAAGCCACTTTTCACTCAGCGCGGGCATCAGGGAAAGACTTGCCATTTCCTGCTGTTCAGTCAAAAGTGATCTACCAAGGTCACCCAGTTTCCCTCCACCGTTCAACTCAGGCAAAAGCAAGGTCAACAAATAGCTGAGCTGTGCAAGGATGGACTGCTTGCTTTCAAGCTCTGGAAATGCTTTCTGCAGTTGTTTTTCCCATTGTTCTCTCAGGAAACTGATCTCGGCGTTGATGGCGGAAAAGATGAAGCCAAGCTTTATGAGAGTATTGCGCAGTTCATGGGCCAGCACATTGCAGCTCTGCAGGCGTTGCCGGGCAAGATCTTTCTGTGCCTCTGACAGTGTCTCCCTGATGTGTAAGGAAAGCAATTCAGTGCCAAGAATGCGCGACAGCTTCTTGATGATTTTAGTTGATCGATCGCCGCGTTGGATCGTATAGGGCAGGAAGTGTATCTTTATTACCGCCACAACCACATAGTCGGTATCCAGCCAGATAGGCTTACCCTGCCAATCGAGAGGGTAATCGAGACTATTCTCTTGCCCGTGTAGATAAGGCTTCTTCACCAGCACCGGTTCCATGTGGTGAAAGTCCTCTATTTCACCCCCAATCTGCTTGCGCACACTGCGGATATCCTCGTAGGGATTATCGGCGGTCCAGCTTTTCTGCTTTTCCACGCACCAGCCCATGGCCTCCAGAACGTGTCCTGGCCGGTCGCGATATTGCTCCCAAGTTTTGCCCGGGTAATTGTAATCGGAAGCCTCGGGCAAACCCCACTTAATCTGGTCGGTGCCTTCTGTTCTAATGCCGGAGGTTATACGAACTGCGCTTGCGGTAGGAGCGGGCCCGATGCGGTAGATGGTGCCCTTAGTGGCATGGCTTAAGCTCAGCAAAATAGTCTCAATCATCTCCTTGCAGGTCTTTTCAAGGAGATCGTGGCTTATAAGCATTGGCAGCCCCTCAGGTCTAGATTCCTCCTCCTCAGATTGGACATGTATCTTGAAAATTGAACATAGTCAACTTGATTTTCCACACCTGTGTTTAGTGGAGGGAGGGTTTACTTCGGCCGGAATGCCGGCGTGTTCATCTAAATTTCAAGAGTGCTATAGATATCATGATTTTTTTCACATTATCAAGAACAACTTTTCTCTTTATCGAACTTTGCCAAAAGATCCATCAATAACATCAAAGAGCCGGATCATCACGAAGGTGCGGCCCCTTCTGCACACTATAACCGGTCGTCTTCGACGCAGCCGCCTAAGAGCGCCCGTAGACACGGCTCACCTGCAGCAGTTTCTCCGCCACTTCATTTGTTAACAGCTCTTCTCTAAGGCGCCATCCCCAGTTGCCGGCCGCTGCCGCAGGCAGGTTCATGCGCGCCTCTTCACCCAGACCCAGGACATCCTGGATCGGCACAATGGCTGTGGCGGCTATCGACATCATGGCCATTCTCACCAACTCCCAGTGAACTGCATCTCCCCCCACACTGCGCCCAAGATACTTGAACAAGCGGTTCTTGTCGTCGTCGCTCGCCTCTTTGCTGAACCAGCCTCTCACCGTATTATTGTCGTGGGTACCAGTGTAGACGACGCTGTTTTGAGTGTGATTATGGGGAACATAGGGATTATTGGCCAGATCGTCGCCGAATGCGAACAGAAGCAATTTCATGCCGGCAAATCCATACCTGGCCATGGCTTCTCTAACATCGGGGGTAATGGTGCCAAGATCTTCAGCGATTATGGGAAGATATGGAAAACGTCTCAAAAGGGTGTCAAAAAAATCCCTGGTCGGCACTTCCACCCATCTGCCGTTCACCGCGGTCGCTTCCGTTGCAGCCACTTCCCAATAACCGACAAATCCACGAAAATGATCAAGGCGAATCATGTCGAACAGCGTCAGGTTGTGTCCCACTCGATCGATCCACCAACTGTAGCGGTTTTCTCTCAGACTTTCCCAATTATAAACCGGATTACCCCACAACTGGCCGGCTGAGCTGAAATAATCCGGAGGAACACCCGCAACAAAGACCGGTCTCTTAGCCTCATCCAGTTTAAAGATGTGCGGATGAGTCCATACGTCCGCGCTGTCCAAGCTCACGTAAATGGGTATATCACCCATTATTTGAATGTTCTTGCCGTTGCAGTACTTTTTGAGGGCCGACCACTGTCTGGAGAAGAGATATTGGAAGAACTTGGCGGCGAATATCTCGTTGTTCAATCGTTCCTTCCATTCGCCGATGGCTGCAGGGTCCCGGTCGCGCAATTCCGGGGGCCATTCGTTCCAACAGGCGCCGCCAAAATTCTTTTTCAAACTGATGAACAATGCGTAATCATCCAGCCAAGCCGCATTCTCTTCGCAGAACCGGTTGAATTCATGATCGGTTCCCTGATGGCTCACAAATCTTTCAAAGGCTAGTTGCAGAAGCTGATACTTGTACTGGGAAACCTTGTCAAAATCGACCCGCTCATCGGCAAAGTCAGAACGATCCTGCACCTCTGACGCGTGCAGAAAACCCTGTTCGATCAGCAAATCCGGGCTGATCAAGACGGGGTTGCCGGCAAACGCCGAATAGGTACAGTATGGAGAATTGCCGCAAAAAGTAGAAGTCGGCTCCAAGGGGAGCACCTGCCACACATTTTGACCGCTTGAGGCCAGAAAATCGGCGAACCGATAAGCTCCATGGCCGAAATCGCCAATTCCATATGGAGATGGAAGGGATGTTATGTGAAGGAGTATTCCGCTTCTCCGTGTTTGCATATCGGCCTCTTCATCTTTTGAGTCTAGGTCAACCTTGATCTGCTTCACTCTTCAGAAAAACAACTCCGAGCGGAGGCAACACTATTGAGATTGAATGGTAGTGCCCATGACATGGAATAGGAGTGGCCTCCATGCCGCCGAAATTGCCGTGGCCACTGCCGCCATAAATCTTAGCGTCGCTATTTAAAACCTCCTGCCAAAACCCGTCCCGCGGTACTCCAATACGGTAGTTGGTTCGCGGCACGGGTGTGAAGTTGGCAGCAATCAGCATTATATCCGTGCTGGTTTTTGCTTTCCTGATGAAACTGATGATACTTGAATCCGCATCGCGAAAGTCTATCCACTCAAAGCCTTCATTGCTGAAATCAACTTCGTGCAGAGAGATCTCCTTTTTGTAGAGCTGATTCAAATTCTGCACCCATCTTTGCACACCCTCGTGGTGGGGACGAGTGAGCAGATCCCAGTCAAGGCTCTTTTCATGATACCATTCATCCCATTGCCCGATCTCGGCACCCATGAACAGCAGCTTTTTGCCCGGATGGCCATACATATATCCGAACAGCAATCTGAGATTCGCAAATTTTTGCCAATCGTCTCCGGGCATTTTTCGCAGGAGAGATCCTTTTCCGTACACCACCTCATCGTGGGAGAGAGGAAGCACGAAATTCTCAAAAAAGGCGTACCAGATGCTGAATGTCAGTTGATTCTGATGGTATTTCCTGAAAATCGTTTCTTTCGAGAAGTATTCCAGAGTATCGTGCATCCACCCCATGTTCCATTTCATGCCGAAGCCCAATCCCCCTAAATGGGTCGGCCTGGATACCATAGGCCAGGCGGTTGATTCCTCGGCAATGGTCTGAGTGTCAGGAAAATCCTGGTAAACTATCTCATTGAACCGCCTGATGAAGGAGATGGCCTCGATATTTTCTCTGCCCCCGTACTGGTTCGGTATCCATTCGCCTCCCTGGCGTGCGTAATCGAGGTACAACATCGAGGCCACGGCATCCACCCGCAGCCCGTCAGCATGATATTTGTCCAGCCAGAACATGGCGCTGCTGATGAGAAACGATCTCACCTCATTTCTGCCATGGTTGAATATGTAGCTTTTCCATTCGGGGTGAAATCCTTGCTTGGGGTCAGCGTGTTCATACAAATAGGTCCCATCGAAATAGACCAGCCCGTGCTCGTCGGCGGGGAAATGGGAAGGAACCCAATCTAGAATAACCCCGATTTCGTTTTGATGAAGTACATCGACCAAGTGCATGAGATCTTGCGGATTGCCGTAGCGGGAGGTTGGAGCAAAATACCCCACGGTCTGGTACCCCCAGGAGCCATAGAAAGGATGCTCCATAACCGGCAAAAACTCCACATGGGTGAACTCCATCATCTTCAAATAGCCCGGCAAACTGCCAGCCATTTCGCGATAGCTGAGAGCTCTGTTATCCTCCTCCGGAACTCTTCGCCAGGAGCCATGGTGCATTTCATAGATTGCGACCGGGGCGGCCAGATCGTTTTTTGCTTTTCTTCCCTTCATCCACTCCCCGTCCCTCCATTCATAGCTCAAGTCCCAAACCACGGAAGCGGTTTTGGGAGGCTCTTCCCATCTAAAGGCAAACGGATCCCCCTTGTCTACCTGGTAACCGCGATGCTTTGATGCAATGTGGTACTTATAAACAGCGCCATTGCCCAATCGAGGAATGAATCCCTCCCAAATACCCGACTCGTCTTCCCTCACTTTGAGCGGATGGGATTCCTTGTTCCATTGATTGAAATCTCCGATGACTGAAACCCGCTCGGCGTTAGGCGCCCAAACGGCAAAATGTGCTCCCTCCACATCGTCCACAGTGATCACGTGAGAGCCCATTTTTTCATAGAGTCTAAAGTGATTGCCCTCTTTCAGCAGATATATGTCATGGTCGTTCAAAAGACTCACACCGTATACCATATCCGTTTGATCCATCCGACTGATCCTCCTTCAACCTGGCTCCCCGGATTATTGTCAGTGGCCGCTCGGGTGCGGGAATCTAGCCCGAACAGAGCCGAAGCTATTCATCATTCAAAAGATACCTGATCCCTCTGAGTGGGACGGGCACCCAACCCGGACGATTGTTCAATTCGTACCCCAGCTCGTACACGGCTTTCTCCAGTAGAAAAGCCTTCAACATGATCTCCGTCTGCAGATAATCCACAGGAACAATTCCTGAGCCGTCGATCACATCCAGGTAAGACTTGAGGAAAGCGGCGCCCATGTAATAGTACCAGAGGTCAGCCCATGGCACTAAATCCGATATCTTCTTATAATCCGGATCTGCCGCTGTCAGCAGTGACAGATAGGCAGCATAGTGAAAGGAACGTACCATTCCGGCTGCGTCTTTCAAGGCTGATTGCTTGATCCTCCTTTCGGGAAGAGACCTGGCGGGCTCGCCTTCAAAGTCGATGATGATAAAATCTTTTCCAGTATAAAGTACTTGGCCAAGATGATAATCACCGTGAATGCGAATTCGCATCGCTGACAGATCTCTGTCTACAAACGCGCGCAATTTTTCCATGACCTGGTGCTCCCGCCCGAGCAGTTGCTGTGCCTCCTCTTGTACGCCTGCAGAAAGTTTGCACAAATTGCTCTCAAGCAGTCGCAGTACCCGCCTGACCAGCTCCGCCATGGACCCGAACACTGACATCTGGAATGGACGCGAAAACGGTTCCGGCTTAAAGCTTGGATGATCCGTTGCCGCAGCCAGTGCTTTGTGAAGCTCTGCAGTACGCGTGCCGAGAAGCCCCGCCAAGTCCAGCGCTTGCTCCGATATGAGCTCCACATGGCTCGGTGGAACCGGCCGCTGTGAAAGCTCAAGAAAGGAGATCGCCGCAGAGGGAGTTGGAGCTTTTACTCCGCTTGCCCCTACTCCTCGATAGTAGTATTTCACAGCATCCAGAAAATAGCTCCAAGAATCACCGCGATTCGGCACGAAAGACTGTAGAATTCCGATCGAGATCGGCTCTTCATCCGCACCGCGGTATTCCAGCGCGCCCGCAAAAGACGGGATATTCGGAAATGGGACCACTTCGGTGAGAAAGCTCACTATTTCAAGATCCGGATTAATCCCCTGCTCGGGGTGCCGGTAGAGCTTCAGAAAAAGCTCTTCACCAAAAAGAACGGCGGTATTGGTCTGTTCTGCTTTAAGCACTTTTGGTGTCGGAAAATCGGCTGCCTCTTCGGCCTTGTTGCTCAGTGCTCTTCCCGGATAGGCCTGGAGAGAGCCATGGCGGCCCCTAATCGTCCTGCTTTGGACAATGGATGAAAGCAAGTCGGTACAAAACGATTCACTGTATACCCCGTCATAGATAATTGCCCGCCTGCCATCGAGCTCGATTGGGGATACCACCGCCTGGGGGAAATTGCCCGCTATTTGATCTGCTGCGACATCCTTGGCACAACCGAGCGGCAATACATAGATTTCCGCTCCTCCATCGGCATAGGTGACACGCATCAATAATATTTGAACCAGACGAAGCGGGTCTCCGACAGGAATAGATTCGACAATCTCAAGCCTTTTCATCTGCCGGGCCTTGCCCCCAAACCAGCGGCACTCGCGGAGATAGGCCGGTAAAATGAGAGTCTCCAGCTGTTCCCTCGGTCTGCCGGCAAGAACGTCCGTCCAGTTATGCTTGGCCTGCAAAATCGGCATTTGTGCCTCGTAGTCCGGTTACGATCTTTTATTACATGAAATAGTCAAAGTCCGTTTCCCGCTTCAGCCGTTTTCTCAATTTGAAGATATACGCCGGCAGAACATGTGGGTTCAGTTCAACGCGATTCACTTCCCCTTGCCAAATGTATTTATCGTCGCTCAAAAGATCGTGACAGAGATAAGGCTGGTCAGGAGCTATTCCGAGCTCGCCAATGGGTATCCGCAGCCATCCGGACCGAGTATGGTAAGGATCCAGGTTGACCACAACCAGTATACTCTCAGAACCGTCTTCGGCCTCTTTGCCGTAAAAGAGCAGATAATCATTGTCGACTTCAAAAAATCTCAAGTTCCAGGTGCTCTGCAGGGCCGGATTCTCTCTTCTGATCCGATTGACCCGTGCTATGAATTGCTTCAGGTTGCCCGGTCGATCCCAATCCCAGTGCTTGATTTCGTATTTTTCCGAATTGAGGTATTCTTCCTTTCCCGGCAGCGCTTCACTGACGCAAAGCTCGAAAGCCGGTCCGTAAATTCCGTAGCTGGAAGAAAGGGTAGCAGCGAGTATCAATTTGATAACAAAAGCCGGTCTGCCTCCGTACTGCACAAGCTCCGGCAAAATGTCGGGCGTATTGGGCCAAAAATTCGGCCGGAAGTATTCCCTTTGCTCCGTTTGGGTCAACTCTGTCAAATAATCGGTGATCTCTTTTTTTGAGTTCCTCCATGTGAAATAGGTATAAGACTGAGTGAAGCCAAGCTTAGCCAATCGCTTCATGACCTTTGGCCGGGTAAAAGCCTCGGAAAGAAATATAACCTCCGGATAGTCTCTCTTCACTTCTGCTATAAGCCACTCCCAGAAGGGAAAAGGTTTCGTATGAGGGTTATCGACCCTAAAGATTCGAACTCCCCGGTCTATCCAGAATAACACAACGCTTTTTAGCTCTTCCCACAGCTCCTGCCATTTTTCCGACTCGAAATGAATCGGATAGATGTCCTCATATTTTTTCGGTGGATTCTCGGCATACTGTAAAGTGCCGTCCGGACGCAGCCGAAACCACTCGGGATGATCTTTCACATACGGATGATCTGGTGAACATTGAAAAGCCGCATCCATGGCCACTTCAATTCCATACTCGGAGGCTTTCTTGACCAGGGATTCAAAATCTTCAATGGTTCCGAGCTGCGGATGAACAGCTTTGTGGCCCCCTTCCTCGGCGCCGATGGCCCATGGACTTCCAGGATCGTCGAGGGTCCCATGGGGGGAATTGTTCTTCCCTTTGCGGTTGGTCCTGCCGATGGGATGAATCGGCGGCAAGTACAAAACATCGAAGCCCATGCGGGCAATTTCAGGCAGGATACTTTCGCAATCCTTGAATGTTCCATGTCGACCGGGCTGATTGGAACAAGACCTCGGGAACCTTTCATACCAGGTACTGTAAAGAGCCTTCGGCCTCTCCACAATGACTTTGAGTACTCGGCTATAGCGCTGAGCAAAAGTCAAGTCGGGATACTTTCTCATCAGTTGAGTCGCTTCCTGACCGACTGCGAAGGAAACTGAACGTTCCTGATCTGCTTGGCCTTTCACTAGCTGGCTCAAATCCTTCAATCTCGTCGCGTCTTCGCCGAATGCCCGTTGCGAGCCATCTTCAAGATAGCGTGCGCCGATCAGCAGATCGACACTTAGGTCCTGGCCGGCTGCAAATTTTTTCCGGATATCATGCTGCCATGTCTTGAAGTGATCCACCCAGGCCTCCAGGGTGTATTCAGACACTCCCAGCCGATCGACGAAAAACCAGCCTCCCCAGCTGTCGTTTTCGATCAAGCTCATGGGTGCTTCCAGCCATTCCGTTGCGTCCTCCGATCGGTAAAGAAGTCTTGCAG
>Ga0209164_1002818_pt1 | contig 17483 bp, 13 predicted proteins | sample MTBNYHSulfiMetaG_FD_187458 | JGI IMG/M metagenome (GOLD analysis project Ga0209164, IMG submission 187458) | Enrichment culture microbial communities from rom New York Harbor, USA that are MTBE-degrading - MTBE-NYH (New York Harbor Sulfidogenic)... | ecosystem: Environmental > Aquatic > Marine >...
TTAAATTGTGCTAACTGCGATGCATATGCGGCAACGCTGGAAGACAATCCCACCAAGAGAGAAGAGATCGCCCAAAAATGGTCTCAAATGTACCATGCCGATATCAAACCCGAGCAAATCAACTGCACCGGGTGCAAATCGAACGGCGTGAAGTTCCTCCACTGCAGTGTCTGCGATATCCGCCGATGCTGTTTATCAAAAAACGTTGATCATTGCGCAGTGTGTCCGGATTATGTTTGCGACACCCTCGCTGATTTCATTCAATTGGCGCCTGAGGCAGGGAGGGCGCTCGAAAGGCTTCGATTATAGTAGCCATGGCTGATCGAACATTGGAGGAGGTGCTGCAGTCAACGTCCGATTGCATCTATCCGGCACAACTGGGAGAAGCAACGGTCTGCCTGGACAGCGCTGATTCGGATGGCGACACGCCCCTCCACATTCTCATTCGGCGTGGAGACACAGAGGGTGCCCTCCTTCTCATTAGAAAAGGCGCTCCGGTCAATGCAGTCGGGGATATGGGGGAAACCCCGTTGCATGCGGCCATATCCAAAGAAGACGCAGCGGTGATTCATGCATTATTAAGGGCCGGAGCACGGATGGATATTGCCTCTGAGTTTGGTGAAACCGCCCAACAAAAAGCGGCCCGGCGGGGTATCCGCCTTCTCCGGTCGAATATTGCTCACCCCGTCTGAAAGGGGCCGTCGGCGAAACGGAGAGATGATGCAGATGATCGTCAAAATCGTGGTCAGCGTGGCCCTCATCCTTGCGGCAACGGCAATTGCAAGGCGGATGCCGTCCACTGCCGGACTGATCGGCGTTATGCCGCTTACCGGCGCGCTCATTCTGGTGTGGGTGTATCTGGAAAACAGGGGCGACCCTCACGTCATGCAGGATTTTGCCAAAGGCGCCCTCTGGGGGATCCTGCCCAGCATCCTTTTCTTCCTGGTGGCATTTTTCTGCTTCAGAAAGCATTTTCCCCTGCCGGTTGTCCTCATCTCAAGTTTTGGAGCCTGGCTGGCCGCAGCAGCGGTCCATCAATGGTTTTTGAAATGACGGAAACCGTCATCACAAATCGTGTATGATGTCATGGAGGCCGTGCCGTGGGTGGCATCACGCCTTTGGGTCAGAGGTATTCTGAAGTTCCCGTCTCCCCCTCTCCTGGTTGACAAAAAAGAGGAGGACGCCCCCGGCCAGGAAAAAGAGGGAGACTGCCGTGATGCTGATGCGCGACGCCGTGTTGCTGGAATATCCCATGGATCGGACTGCAAGACCGACCCCGCCCATAAAGCCTGGGCCGATGATGGCTGAGAACTTGCCTATCATGTTATAAAACCCGAAATATTCGGCCGATTTTTCGGCAGGGATGATTTTCGCATAAAAGGAACGGCTCAATGCCTGAATGCCTCCCTGGACCAGTCCGACGGTCATGGCCATGATGTAGAACTCTCTGCTGGTTTGCATGAAAGGGGCCCAGACGGTAACCAGGAGATAGACCGCGATGGCTGCAAAGATGGCCCGCTTGGCCCCGATCCGGTCGCCCAGGAATCCGAATCCAATGGCTGACGGGAATCCCACGAACTGGGTGATGAGGAGCGCGACGATCAGGTCGTTGGATTCAAGGCCGATGGAGATACCGTAATCCACGGCCATTCGAATAATCGTATCCACGCCGTCAATATAGAGCCAGTAGGCCAGGAGGAACAGAAAGAGGGTCTTGAGGCTGCGGACGTTTTGGAATGTATTCTTAAGTTCAATGAAACCGGCGCGTATCGCGCTCAAGCCGGATGCGGGTTTCATCCCGCGGGGTTCTCTGACAAAGAGAAAGAGCGGTATCGAGAACGCGGCCCACCATATCCCCACGGTGAGGAAAGAGAACCGGACTGCCTCGCCCGGGCCTGCAAAGCCAAAGGTCGCAGGGCTCAGGGTCATCCAGACGTTGAGGGCGAAAAGGATCCCGCCGCCCAGATATCCGAGGGAAAACCCCAGCGCGGAGACGACGTCCATCTTCCTCTCGGGTGCCACGGCCACGATCAGGGCATCGTAGAAGATATTTCCCCCGGCGAACCCGATCGTCGCAAATACGTAGAGAAGGACGGCCGAGGTCCAGTCCCCCTTGGACACCGGGTACAGGGCCAGCGTCATCACGACGCCCATAAAGGCGAAAAATAGGAGGAATTTTTTTCTTGAAGAGCCCTTGTCGGCAATGGCCCCAAGTACGGGGGCGCACAGGGCCACGGCAATCCCTGCCAGGGAATTGGCCAGCCCCAACCGGGCCGTGCTCAGTGTGGGGTCCGCCCCGACGCTCCAGAACTGCTTGAAAAAAACGGGGAAGAATCCGGCCATCACCGTGGTGGCAAAGGCCGAATTGGCCCAGTCATACATGGCCCAGCTAAAGATGGCTTTTCTGTTAGACTGTTGCATGGTATTGGGGGAGAATGGGTTGGTCCAGGCGTCGCCCCGTGGCTGCCCTTACGGGCACACTACGAACCCCGGCAATCGATTTTGATCGCATCGGTAAGATCCATGCACGCCTATTCTTCGAGTTCATCTCTCACGCGCCGTAAGCCGCCGTCGGGAGAAAATAAGAGGGCAAGAGGGTGAGAGGGTTGACCCAAGACCTGCAACCCTCAACTCGTAACCTGCAACCCGTAACGGGCAGCCCGCAACGAGGACGGATTTCAACTCTCTTTGACTATGTTTCAGGCGACAAAAGACCTGCCTTGAGAAACTCCCGGTTGAACCTGGCAATGTTTGTAATCGAGATGGCCTTTGGGCAGACCTGTTCGCACTCGGTCTCGTTGCTGCAGTTGCCGAAACCGAGCTCATCCATTTTTCGCAACATGCTGAGGGCCCGTCTGGCCGCCTCCGGTTTTCCCTGGGGCAACAAGGCCAGATGTGAGATCTTGGCCCCCACAAACAGCATGGCCGAGGCATTGGGACAGGCAGCCACGCATGCCCCGCATCCGATGCATGCTGCGGCATCCATGGCCAGTTCCGCGGTCCGCTGGGGGATGGGAATCGTGTTGCCGTCAGGCGCCCCGCCCGTATTGACGGAGACATATCCTCCTGCCTGAATGATCTTGTCAAAGGCGCTCCGGTCCACAACCAGGTCTTTAACCCCCTTAAAGGCCTTCGCGCGCCACGGCTCGATGACAAGGGTGTCTCCATCCTTGAAATGCCGCATATGGAGTTGGCACAGGGTGGTTTCCTTCTGGGGGCCATGAGCGATGCCGTTGACCATGGCGCCGCACATGCCGCAAATGCCTTCGCGGCAGTCGTGGTCGAAGGCAACGGGGTCCTTTCCTTCGAGGGTCAGTTTTTCATTGACCACGTCCAGCATTTCCAGAAAGGACATATCCGTTGAGATCCCCCTGGCCTCATAAGTTTCCATCTGCCCTTTCACATTCGGACCTTTCTGACGCCAGATCTTTAAGATTAGGTTGATGGTTCCGCTCATTTATAGCTCCTCTGGGTCAGCTTGACATTTTCGAAGAAGAGGGGTTCTTTGTGAAGTCTGGGCGCCTTTCCCTCTCCCGTGAATTCCCATGCAGCGACATAACAGCACTCTTCATCGTTGCGCAGGGCCTCATGCTCCTCTGTCTGATAGGCCTCATTAAAATGACAGCCGCACGATTCCTTTCGGCTGAGGGCGTCCTCAATTAGGAGTTCCGCAAATTCAAGGTAGTCGGCCAAACGGCCTGCCCTCTCCAGGGACTGATTGAAGTCTGCGGATGCCCCCGGGACATTGACATCTTTCCAAAAGGCCTCCCGAAGTTCCGGGATCCGTTCCCTTGCCTTGCGCATCCCTGTATCGCTGCGGGACATGCCGCAATACTCCCAGAGGATGTGGCCCAGCTCTCTGTGAAAATCATTTACCGTCCGTTTCCCTCGGATGGAAAGGAGCCTCTCTGTGGCATCGTTCGACGCCTTTACAGATTCGCCGAACGCCCTGTGATTTTCGTCAACGGGATCCGGGGCCATGCCTGCCAGGTAGCCGCCGATGGTGTAGGGAATGATGAAGTACCCGTCGGCCAATCCCTGCATCAGGGCGCTCGCCCCGAGCCTGTTGGCCCCATGATCGGAAAAATTGGCCTCGCCCAAGACGAAAAGCCCTGGAATCGTGCTCATCAGGTTGTAATCCACCCATAAACCGCCCATGGCATAATGGATGGCCGGATAGATCATCATCGGGGTTTTGTAGGGGTTGTCGGCCGTGATCCGTTCATACATCTGAAAGAGATTGCCGTATTTTTTTCGGATGACGGCCTCTCCGTCTCTCGTGATGGCATCTCTGAAATCCAGGTATACGGCATATCCGGTCGGTCCGACCCCTTTGCCTTGATCGCACTGCTGTTTTGCATTTCTGGATGCCACGTCTCTGGGCACGAGATTCCCAAAACTGGGGTATTTCTCCTCCAGATAATAGTCCCTTTCGCTGTCCGGTATCTGCTCGGGCGGGCGTTTGTCGCCGGCCTTCTTCGGGACCCAGACGCGACCGTCATTTCGAAGACTCTCGCTCATGAGGGTGAGTTTGGACTGGTAGTCGCCGTGCACCGGAATGCAGGTGGGGTGGATCTGCACGAATGAGGGGTGGGCGAAAAAGGCCCCGTGTTTGTAAGCGCGCCAGATTCCGCTCACATTGGAATTCATCCCGTTGGTGGAGAGAAAGTAAGTATTGCCGTAACCGCCCGTCGCCAGCACAACGGCATGGGCGGAATGGCTTTCAATGGCGCCCGTGATCAGGTTTCGGACGACGATGCCGCGGGCGCAGCCGTTGACCAGGACCAGGTCCAGCATCTCCCGGCGGGGAAACATCTTGATTTGGCCGATGCCGACCTGCCGCATGAGCGCGCTGTAGGCCCCCAGGAGGAGCTGCTGACCTGTCTGCCCTCGGGCGTAAAAGGTCCGTGACACCTGCGCCCCTCCGAAGGAGCGGTTGGCCAGCAACCCGCCGTATTCCCGGGCGAAGGGGACCCCCTGGGCCACGCACTGGTCAATGATTTCGACGCTGATCTGGGCCAGCCGATAGACATTCGCTTCCCTCGACCGGAAATCTCCCCCTTTGATGGTATCGTAGAAGAGGCGCCAAATACTGTCGCCGTCTCCCTGGTAGTTTTTCGCGGCATTGATCCCGCCCTGGGCCGCAATGCTGTGGGCGCGGCGGGGGGTATCCTGTATGCAGAAGGTCTTCACATGATACCCCAGTTCAGCCAGGGTCGCCGATGCAGAGGCCCCGGCAAGACCTGTGCCAACCACGATGATTTCGTATTTTCTCTTGTTGGCCGGATTGACCAGCTTCAGCTCAAAACGATGGCGGTCCCACTTTTGTTGCAGCGGACCTTCCGGCACTTTTGAATCAAGAGGCATGCAACATCTCCTTAGCTGTTTATCATCATAAAAACGGGGATGGATCCAAAGCCAGCCGCGACGAACAGGCTGAATATCAGACTGACCGTCCGGATCAGGGGCATATATTCGGGATGGTTGGCGCCGAGTGTCTGGAATGCGCTCCAGAAGCCATGCTTGACGTGAAAGGCCGCCACAATCATTGAACAGGCGTAAAAAACGACATATCCCGGATTGGAAAAAACACCGGAAACGAGCCGGAAGATGCCCTGTGCGCGGTAATCGACAAAATGGAAGGTCAAGAGGTGAAGGATCACAAAGACAAGGAGATAGAGGCCGGTATAGGGCATCAGCGTGGAGCTGATGGTTCGGCCACCGGCATTTTTTTTCATCACATACCGGACCGGTCTTGCCTGCCAGTTTTCCAGATAGAGGAGGGCTGCCAGAAGGATATGGATGATGGCCAGAACCAGCAGACCGATTTCCGCCGCGTTGATTAGCAGGCCAAAGGAATGAAGGTGTTCGGAGTAGGCATTAAACCGCTGCTCCCCTCCGTAAATCGTGAGGTTTCCAAAAAGATGAACCGCTAGAAATGCACAGAAGCTGAGTCCGGTCAGGGCCATCATCTGCTTCTTGGCGATAGACGAAAAAAGAGTCTTAATGAACCCGTTCATCCTATCTTTATTCCCCCTTACGAAACATCGGGATAATTGGACGATCCATTATGGATTTCTTCGGCGGTTAGATATCGATGACAATGCCTCCGGAAGCGATTTTTTGTTGAAGGGTCGCGAGAGACGGGATAATCGTTGTGTACGTGCCACGATCCCACATGGTTGGTTTTTTTACTCTTGAGATAGGGCTCTGTCAAGCCTTTTTCCCCCTTTCCCACCCTGAATCCCCCTAAGCCGAAACCCCGGAACCGGTGAATCCTTGAAAAAGCCGGAATTCCAGAGTGTTGTTCCACAACCCTTGACGGAACGGCAGAAATAGGGTAAGTGTCGTGGGCCATCAATGCCTAAGGGTCTTTTCGCGCCTGCACCTATGGGCGCAGGTGTCTTCCACGGACATGGCTGCGGCAAAAGATAAGGGGTGGGACCTTGGGTCGGATGGCAATTTCACCCCGGAGGAGATCTGCCCTTGAATCATCCGATTACATTGAAAGACGCCTATAAGGGGTACACCCTTGACCAGGATAAGATCGTGTCCCCTGATGAAACGGTGCGTCGTTTCAGGGAGAGGCTTCAGCGTCTGGACATGGATATCTTGGAAGAGACCGTCCGTATCGATACCGGGAGACTCGACATTCCGGTCTATTTCAGCGTATGCGGCCGGGATGCCGAGGCCGTCATCGGGACGCGAAAGCAGATGGGGAAGGGAGGCACGCCGGCCCAGTCCGAGGCGAGCGCGGTCATGGAACTGGCGGAACGTTTCAGCTTTTTCAGCTTCTCGAAAGATCCTCAAAACTTCATGATCGAGGAGTACCGAAATATCCAAGATCGGGCCCTCCCCTTTGAGATGATTGCCCGGTCCGTCCATGATGATTCGGAAGAGCTGAATGTGGCCCGGGAGGTCTTTTCGCGGTTGCCGCTCAAATGGACCTGGGGCTACAATATGACGAGGCGGAAAGCGGTCCTGATTCCTTTTGACTGGTTTTTTGCCATCAATGAGTTTAACGGCGCTTCGGCGGGAAATTGCGCGGAGGAGGCGATCAGCCAGGGGATCTGCGAAGTCGTGGAACGGCATGTATCCTCCCTCGTCAGCAGAGGGAGGCTGAAGATGCCTGGCATCGACCTGGAGAGCGTAACCGACCCCCTTGTCGCGGAGATGATCGCAAAGTACCGTAAGGCGGGCATCCGGCTATTTGCCTCGGATTTCACATTGAACATGGGGATCCCTTCGGTCGGGGTGCTTGCCTATGACCCGTCCACGTTTCCGGAAAAGAGTGAAATCGTCTGGACCGCAGGCACCACACCCCATCCCCAGAAGGCCTTGAACCGCGCCCTGACCGAGGTGGCCCAACTTGCCGGGGATTTCAATTCCGGGTCCAATTATGTGGCCAGTGGTCTTCCCAAGTTCCGGGACCTGTCCGAGGCGGCCTTTGTCCTCGATTCCGACGAACGCATCGATATCTTGAGACTCCCCGATCTCTCCCACCATAATATCCGGGTGGAGGTGGAAAACTGCATCGGGGCAGTGGCCCGAGCAGGAATGGAAATTATTGTCGTGGACGTGACGCATCCCAGACTGGGCATCCCCGCATTCTATACCATTGTTCCCGGCGCCCATTTCAGGGAGAGGGCCGCGGGCACCAGTGTGGGGATGTTTACGGCCAAACTGATTGCCGAGAAAGGAGACCCGGAATGGGCCGTGTCGGAGTTGAAAAAGATGGACCGCATGCTGCCGGACAAATATTATGTCAAGTTCTTTCTGGGCCTATCCTACATGGCATGCAATGACCCCTCAAGCAGCCTGGTTTGCTTGAGGGAAGCACTCGATCTGAGGCCCAATGATGAAGACCGGGTCAGCATCTACGCATATCTGGGGGCCTGTCTGAAGGATCTGAAGCAGTACGGCGAGGCCATTCAGATCCTTGAAAAGGCGGCGCAGATGGATGACGAACGGACGGATGTGTATAATCTCCTGGGTTTCTGTCATTTCAAACAAAAGGCCCACGAAAAGGCCATTGCGGCATTCCAGAAGGTCATTCAGCTCAATCCCGCCTCGGCCATAGACTACGCCAACATCGCCTCCAACTACAGGGATCTGGGTGAGAAGGACAAGGCGGTGCATTACTACAAATTGGCCCTGGAACTGGATGAGACCATCGATTTTGCAAGGGAAAGCCTCATGAAATTGGAGTCTGAAGGGATGAAAAATTCCGGGCAGCGGCCTTGACTACCGGCCTCATAAGCTTATTTTTTTGAAATATCTGCGTTCGAGCGTAAGGCTCAAGGGGTTCATCCAGTATCCAGCAACCAGCAACCACCAACCGAGGTCTGTCCATGATAGAGGTAACCCATCTCAGCAAGTATTTTGGCGAAACCGGGGCTGTCAACGACATTTCCTTTACCGTCGGCCGCGGAGAGGTCCTGGGGTTCTTGGGTCCCAATGCCGCGGGGAAGTCGACAACCATGCGGATGATTACCGGCTTTCTTACCCCCACTTCCGGGACGGCCGTTATCGGAGGGAGCGACATCATCAAAGACTCTCTGGGCGCCAGGAGAAAGATCGGATATCTCCCTGAGAACGCCCCTGCCTACCCTGACATGACGGTCGCCGGATTCCTCGGTTTCATCGCGGGGATGCGGGGGTTCTCCGGTGAGAAGAAACAGGCGCGCGTTCAAGACACCCTTGATCGCTGTTTTCTCTCGGATGTCCGGCATCAGACCATCAACACCCTCTCCAAAGGCTACAAGCAGAGGGTCTGTTTCGCCCAGAGCATTCTCCACGACCCGGAATATCTTATCATGGATGAACCCACGGATGGTCTCGATCCGAACCAGAAACATGAGGTCCGCGCCATGATCCGCGACATGTCCCGGGACAAGGCCATCGTCCTTTCCACCCACATTTTGGAGGAGGTGGAACAGGTATGCACGCGGGTCATGATTATCGCCCGCGGTCGGATCGTGGCGGATGATACGCCCGAAGGGCTGAGGGAACGGTCGGCGCACCACGGGACGATCTGCCTGACGGTCAGGAAGCAGGAGGGAAAGCGCCTGATGGAAGGCATCGGGGACTTGCCTGAGATCGATCGAAGCGAGGTGGCGAGTGAGAGCGAATCCGATACGACGTTTCGCCTCTTTCCCAAGGGAGGCGCTTCTCCTGGCGACGGAGGGGTGGATCGGATTGTCGGGCGCCTGCTTGAAAAGGGATTTTCTGTCAAGACATTTTTTGTGGAAAAAGGCCGGTTGGACGAGGTCTTCCGGATGGTCACCCGGCCGGACTCGACGACGGACCGGGTGTGATAGTCGGCTGTTTTGACACGATCTGAACGGGGGAACTATGAATGATTTTGTAAGGAACACTTCGGGGATCCTGATGCGGGAATTCGGCGGTTATTTCGGGTCGCCGGTGGCCTATGTCTTTATCGTCATCTTTCTGATGCTGTGCGGATTCTTCACCTTTTCCCTGAGCCATTTCTATGAGATTGGCCAGGCGGACCTGCGGATTTTCTTTGAGTGGCACCCCTGGATCTTTCTCTTTTTGGTACCTGCCGTGGGTATGCGGTTGTGGGCCGAGGAACGCCGGACCGGGACCATCGAACTTATCCTGACCCTGCCGGTCACCCTTGTACAGGTCATTGTGGGAAAGTTTCTGGCTGCATGGCTGTTTATCGGGGTGGCGCTGATCCTGACCTTTCCCATGGTCCTGACGGTCCTGTACTTAGGTGATCCGGATATGGGGGCCATTGTGTGCGGCTATTTCGGCAGCTTTCTCATGGCCGGGGCCTATCTGAGCGTGGGCTCCATGACCTCCGCCATGACGCGGAACCAGGTGATCAGCTTCATCCTTTCCGTTGTCATCTGCCTGTTTCTGGTCCTGGCCGGGTGGCCGCCGGTAACGGATGCCCTGACCGGATGGGCCCCCGCCTGGCTGGTGAATGTGGTCGCCGGATTCAGCTTCATGCCCCATTTCGCGTCCATGGAACGGGGGGTCGTGGACCTGCGTGATCTCATCTATTTTGGTTCCGTCATATTTTTCATGCTTTTTGCAAACGGTGTGATCCTGCAGAACCGCAGGGCAAACTGAAGGAGGCGCTGACAATGGCAACGGGTAAAGGGTATGATTACAAGAAGGCGCTCGTATCGGTTGCGGGATTAACGGTCCTGTTCCTTGTCCTGATCTTTGTCAATCTCATTGCATCGTATGCGACGATTCGGTGGGATGCCACTGAAGACAACGCCTACTCCCTTTCCGATGGGACGCGGCACATCCTTGACACCATGACGGAACCGGTCACCATCAAGTTTTTCTACTCCAGGAGCAATCCCGACATCCCGGCCAACATCAAGGTGTATGCCAAACACGTGGCGGATTTTCTCTCCGAATACCGGCACGGGAGCAAGGGCCGAATCAAGGTGGAGATGGTGGATCCGAAACCCGACTCGGATGAGGAGGAATGGGCCCAGAAGTACGGCGTCGAGCCGATGAGGACGCCGGGAGGGAAGGTCTATTGCGGCCTGGTCTTTCTTTCCGCGGACCGGGAAGAGGTTATCCCATGGCTGGATCCGGCCAAGGAGGAGATGGTGGAATATGATCTTACCAGCATCATCCAAGGCCTTCAGACAACGGAAAAAAAGGTGGTCGGCATCATCAGCAGTCTTCCGGTCTTCGGGACCAAGGGAAGGGCTATGCCGGGCCAGGCCCCGGGAGAGGAATGGCTCTTTGTCACAGAGATGAAGAAGATCTATGATGTCCGGGCAATCAGCCCGCTGGTCCCGACCATCGATCCGTCCCTGGATCTCCTCATGGTTGTGTATCCAAAAAATATCAGCCCCCAGTTGGAGTACGCGATCGATCAGTATGTCCTCTCGGGCGGCAACGCCCTCATCTTTGTGGACCCCCTGTGCGTCTCAGACCGGGAACAGGGTCAGCAACAGTTCATGCGATCTTCGGGCGCTTCCCTGGATAAGGTCTTCAAGGCATGGGGCATATCGATGGATCCGGCCAAGGCCGTGGCCGATTTCGGTCAGCCGACCCGGGTCAGAACCGGGGGCAACAGCACGGAAGAAAACCCCCTGATGATTTCGGCCAGGGGCGAGGTTTTCAATCGCAAGGACGTTGTCACCGCAGGTCTCGAGAGCATGCTCTTCCCGGTGGCCGGGGCGATTGAGAAGACGGGCGGTACGGACCATGAATTCGAGACGCTGGTGGATTCGAGTGCCAACGCCGCTCTGACGGATGCCTTCAATGCCTTTCTGGGCGTGGAGGCCGTCAAAAAGGGGTTTGTCCCGGTTGGGAAGCCATTCCACCTTGTGGTGCGGGTTCGAGGGACGTTCAAGACCGCCTTTCCCGAGGGCCGCCCCAAATCAGAGGACCCTGAGGCCAAACCCCCTGAGGCGCCGAAGGTCCCCCATCTCAAGGAAGGGAAAAAGACCTCGACCCTTATCATTGTCTCTGATGCGGATATGCTGGCCGACCAGTTTTATGTGCAGCGGGGTAATTTCTTCGGCCTGCCCATCTCGGAGATGTTCAATGACAACCTGAACTTTTTTTCCAATGCCGCAGAGATTCTCACAGGGAGCGACGATCTCATCGGGCTCAGGTCCCGGGGAAAGCTGGAAAGGCCCTTTACGGCTGTCTTGAAACTTAAGCGAAAGGCCCAGGAACGCTGGCTGTCAAAGGAAAACGAACTCGTTAAACAGATAGAGGAGACCAATCAGAAGCTCCGTCAGCTTGAGCAACAGAAGGACGGATCCCAGAAAATGATCATCAGCCCTGAGCAGGAGGCAGAGGTCGCCCGGTTCAAGGAAGAGCGTCAAAAAATCAACCGGCAACTGAAGGAGGTTCGAAAAAATCTGCGCTCCGAGATCGAGAACCTGGGCGCGACACTCAAGGGGATCAATATATTCCTGATGCCGTTCTTGGTCTCCATCATAGGAATCGTCTTTGCCATCTATAAACAGAGGAAGATCAGGAGAAAATGAAGCCGAAGACACTTGTGATACTATTGGTCATTCTGGTGGTCCTTGCAGGGGCGGGGGCCCTCCTCATCCATTTACGGGATACGCGGTCATCGTCGGGTGAAATGGGCGCGTACCTTCTGGAGCGGTTTCCGGTCAATGATATTGCTTCCATTTTCATCAAGACGCCGACTTCTGCTGTTTCTTTAAAAAAGGCGGCCGATTCCTGGATCGTGGAAGAGCGTTTCGGCTACCCGGCGGACTTTGGCAAGCTCTCCGAGTTGGTGAGGACACTCAAGGAAGTCAAGGTAGGACGCAGATTCGACGGCTCGGACAAGGTCCTGAAGCGTCTTTCCATGAAATCTCCCGATGACGCCGATGCGTTGAAAGAAGAGAAGGGGACCCGGATTCGAATGACAGACTCGAAGGGAGCCCCTCTTCTCGACATGGTGTTGGGCAAAACCAGGGCCAAGGGTGCGGAGAAAGGCCCCCCGGATGGCCGGTACGTGAGGATGGGGGAGGCCTCTGAGATCTATCTGATCGATAAGATTCTGTCCTCTTTTGAGGCCGGGCCGGCCGAATGGCTGGAAAAGAGCCCGGTCCAGGCCGATGCCGGGGAGATCCAAAAGATTACCTGTCTGGGCCCCGGCGGGACCCCTGTGCGGTATTTGTTGGAGCGCACTGCCAGGGGGAAGGATCTTGAGCTGATTATGCCCGCAACGGACCTGAATATCAAGAAATCCTCACTCAACCGATTGTCAAATGCCCTGTCGTCTCTCAAGATAACGGACGTGGAGCCCTCCTCGGCATCATCGGGAACCATCTCAAAAGATGCCTCTGTGCGCCTGGACTACACGCTTTTCGACGGCCGGGTCTATCAGGTTTATACCGACAAGGCCTGCTCGGCGACCGTTCCCTGCCGGATACGGCTTGAAGTCGCCTATGAACCCCCTAAGCGTGTGAAACCCGAGGTTGATCCGCCGGCCGAGAGCCAGGAGAAAGCGTCTGCAGGTGCCAAAGGCGAAGATGCAAAAGGAGTAGCCGAGGCAACAGAGGAAAACGAGCGCTTGAAATCCTGGGTCTTCACTATCCCGGAATGGCAGTATCAGGCCTTTTTTACCGATCCGGAGCCGTTGATGGAAAAGGAGACGGAAAAAAAGGGCGTGGAGAGCAATCCCGGAAGATAATGGCCACTTTTTTCTTGACCCCTGACAAAATGGTATAATAGCATATCAAATTCCTTGTGGCCTGGTTTCATCTGCGGGTCGAATGTGTTCTGAGGAATCGTTTCCTCTTGCCAGAGTGGCGACCTTGCGCTTGAGACCGCATTATAAACTTGGGAAAGGAGGTTGGCACTTTGGGAGAAGGAGTTGTGAAGTGGTTCAGTGAGAGAAAGGGGTTTGGATTTATTGAGCAGCAAGATGGGCAGGATCTGTTCGTTCACCACTCGGCCATCAACATGCCGGGGTTTCGAACGCTCAATGAAGGTGACAGGGTGAGCTTTGAGATTGAAGAAAGCGACCGTGGGCCTAAGGCCAAAAACGTCACCAAAATTTAGTCCATAAAACGAATTTGTAGAAGGCACCGCGTCCGCAATGAGATGGGGTGCCTTTTTTATGATTGCCGATTGCCGATTGGTGATTGGCCCATGTAAGAAGTCCTTTTTGCATGGGAAATTAGGAAATTAGGAATTCAGAATTTTGGGGTGTAAGAATATAGGGATCCAGGGATTCCAAAATGATTATAACCGATTTGAGTTAAGGCTGATGCTCAAGAGCGCGTGATTTGCTCGATTCGCCTAACTCATTGTTTTTTAATTATTTTGCCCTAAACTATTTTGCCATTTTCAATTATCGCTTTATGCCCAAGCCACCCGACACCATTGAGAGCATCCTGGGGCCGGACGGGATGTTGGCCCGATCGCTTCCAGGCTTTGAGGTCCGGCCTTCCCAGCTCCGGATGGCTCGGCTTGCGGAAGACGCTATACAACGGAATATGCCCGCCCTGATTGAGGCGGGAACCGGCACGGGCAAGACCTTTGGCTATCTGGTGCCCGTATTGCTCAGCGGCAAAAAGTGCGTTATTTCCACAGGCACCAAGAATCTTCAGGAACAGGTCGTTTTCAAGGATATCCCTCTCCTGCGGAAGGGAACCGGGCTCCCCATCGATGCCGTGATGATGAAAGGGAGAGAGAATTATCTCTGCCTTTACCGGTATCGTCAGTACACATCCGAGACCTCTTTTTTAAGGTCTTCTCGGACAGATAAAATCCGGAAAATCGAAGCGTGGCTCAAGAAGACGACCTATGCCGATCGAGGAGAAATTCCCTGGCTCAGCGACGATGACACGCTGTGGCCCTTCCTCTCCGCTTCATCTGATCAGTGCCTGGGGGCGAGCTGCCCTTTTCTGCAGGACTGTTTCCTGGCACGCCTGCGCAGCAGGGCCGCCAGGGCCCGGATCATCGTTGTGAATCACTATCTTTTCTTTGCCGATCTGAAGGTGAAGATGGCCGGTTTCGGCGAGATCATTCCACGGTTTCAGGTCGCGGTTTTCGATGAGGCCCACACCATCGAGGATATTGCCGCTTCTTACCTCGGCGAAAACCTCAGCACCCGTCAACTCACTGACCTGGCAGGAGATATCAAGGGGGGGGCAGGGCGCCTTAGGGGACCGGCGAGGGGACGATTGGACCGGTATCTGGATGTCCTACAGGCCGGCGCGGCCCGGCTGCGGTCTGAATTTGACGCTTGTGAAGAAAAGGGAAGGCTTTCCCCGGAGATGCTCCTTCAACTCAGCGAGGGCACGGGACGCGATATCGGTCGAAGTCTCAGAGATATCTGGAATTCCCCGGAAATCAAGGATGATTCCCCATTTCGGCCTTTACTGGACAGGGCCAGGGAACTGGCGCGGGTTCTGGAGGAGATCCTAAGAAAACGCGATGGAAACTGGCTGAACTGGTATGAAAAACGAAAAAGAAGCCTGGTCCTTCATGCCTCGCCCCTCGATATCTCGGAATCGATGAACGAGCACCTCTACGGCTCGATCCAGGCCGCTGTGTTTACCTCCGCAACCCTGTCGACAAACGGAACATTCGATTTTGTCCGCGTACGCCTGGGGCTTCCGGAAACGACCATCGAAGAGATCTGCCCGTCTCACTTCGACTTCAAGATCCAGACGCTGCTCTACATCCCCAGACGCCTCTCCGCCCCCAATTCTCCTGATTTCGGACGCGACGCCGGCCATGAGATCATGAGGATCCTTGAAAAGACCCAGGGACGGGCCCTGGTCCTTTTTACCAGTTATCACAACCTCAATATCGTGTACGAGATCTTAAAAGCGCAACTCCCCTATGCGATTCACAGACAGGGCGATGCCCCCCGGTCGGTTTTGTTGGACAGATTTCGGGAGGATATCCATTCGGTCCTCTTGGCCACCGGCGCCTTCTGGCAGGGGGTGGATGTGCCGGGTGAGTCCCTGAGCTGCCTCATTATCGACAAGCTTCCCTTTGACTCGCCCGGGGATCCGGTTGTCTCCGCCAGGATCGATGCCATCCGCAGCCGGGGTGGGAATCCCTTTATGGAATATCAGGTCCCGTCGGCGATTATTACATTGAAACAGGGCCTCGGGAGACTGATCCGAAAGCGATCCGACCGGGGGATCCTTGCTATTCTGGATGTCCGGATCCTGACCAGCCGCTACGGTCGTTTTTTCTTAGAGAGCCTGCCGCCTGTCCCTGTGATCCACGATCTTACGGTCATCGACCGATTTTTGGCTGAAACGGGTTCCACGAGTCAACCCCTCAACAAGATGTGAAGGAGAAGCCAGCATGCCCCCGAAGCCGTGGAAGGTTGTGGCCAGCACGTGGGACAGGTCCTATCGGGTCTTCAACCTGCGTACAGACCAGGCCATGTCCCCTCGAACCGGCAGGATACACCCTTTTTTTATCCTGGAATCCTCATCCTGGGTCAATGTCATCCCCCTCACGCCGAAAGAGGAGGTCGTCCTGGTAAGACAGTATCGGCACGGCACCCGGTCGGTCACCCTGGAAATTCCAGGCGGGCTTGTGGAGGATTCGGATACGCCCGAAGAGGCGGCGCGAAGGGAACTGCTGGAAGAGACCGGTTATCTGGCCGCAGAGATCCGGCCGCTGGGCTGGGTCCATCCGAATCCGGCCATCCTGAATAATCGCTGTTACACATTCCTGGCCTTGAATGCGGTCTTCTCAGGAGCACGCCACCAGGACGACCGGGAAGACATCGAAGTCCTCCTCAAACCTTTAAATACCGTCCCTCGCCTGATCCGGGAAGGAGAGATATCCCACTCCCTGGTGATAGCCGCCTTCTACCGGTTTTTCGCGGAGTATCAGCCTGGATTTTGTCCTTGATCCGCGCCGGTGTTATCAGGGCGTTTCCCGGCTGCTGCGAAGGGTTTTACGGGTGGATGACCCCTATTGACCCCGAACGTGAAGTCCCCTGCTTCGGTCCGGGTCTTCAACGGGCGGCTACAAGGACGCGAGATTTTCCGCCCATGCTGCTGCCTCCATGTAGAATTGCGGGATGGTTGCTTCTTCCACGTCCGTTTTTGCCACTGATTCCCTGAATTTCTCCCAGTCTCCGGTTTCAAAGGAAAATGCGATGCCGAGGTATGGGGCGAGCCTCCCTTCTCCCCGGACAATGGCCGATTTGATATCGTCCGAAAGGGGGAGCTTTTCCATGATGTTCAGAATGGGTTCGTCAAGTATGGCATCGATCAGGGAGAAGAGGCCAAGGGTGAAGAGCTCGGCTTCATCCACCTGGCCGTTATTTCCCCTGCCAAGAAGTTCACACAGTTTGGCCCTTACGATGGAGGCCTTTATGAGTTCGTCGGGCTTGTCTTCCGCGAGGTTTGAAAGGGCCATCAGGGAGACGAACCGGCGGATTCCCGTCTCCCCGAGAAGGACAATGGCCTGTCTCATGGAGGAGACCTCCTGGACGCGTCTGAAATAGGCCGAGTTGATATATCTCATGAGCTTGTAGGCGATGGCCACATCGCTCTGGATCACCGTTTCAATGTGTGAGAAACTGCAATCCTCCCTGTTGGCCTCGACCATGATCTGAAGGATGGTCAGTTTGGCCGGCGAGGTGCTTTTCCCCTTGAGTATCTCGGGTTTGCTGAAAAAATACCCCTGAAAGTATTCAAAGCCCATGTCGAGGGCCTGCTGGAATTCCTCGTAGGTTTCCACCTTCTCGGCAAGAAGCTTCAGTTTGAAGGGGGTCAGCCTGCCCAGGAGATCTGTCAGCTCCTCCCGGGGCGTGAGTACGAAGTCGAGCTTGATGATACCGGCAAGGGCCATGAGAGGCTCCAGGCTTTGCCTGTAGACAAAGTCGTCCAGGGCCAACCGGTATCCCATTGTGCGCAATTCCCTGCATGCTTCCAGCACGGGTTCCACGGCCTCCACATCCTCCAGGATCTCGACGACAAGCTTGTCTTTCGGGAAGAGGAGGGGGATCCTTTTCATAAGGAGCTGGT
>Ga0209164_1002819_pt1 | contig 17480 bp, 12 predicted proteins | sample MTBNYHSulfiMetaG_FD_187458 | JGI IMG/M metagenome (GOLD analysis project Ga0209164, IMG submission 187458) | Enrichment culture microbial communities from rom New York Harbor, USA that are MTBE-degrading - MTBE-NYH (New York Harbor Sulfidogenic)... | ecosystem: Environmental > Aquatic > Marine >...
TTCTCTGCGTAAAAAGCTTCTCTGCGGTAAGCCCCATGTTTACGGATGTCATCATGTCCCAGTGCTTGTAGGCTGGCTCTGTAAAAAGATGCATATTCAGAGAGATATGTTCCTTTGGAGCCATTCCACCCATGGGGACACGGGTCATATGTTCCATTCCCCCCACCATCACGATATCCGTAAAACCCATGGCAATCTCCATGAAGCCGACATGAATGGCAGCCATGGATGAGCCGCACTGTTGGTCGACGAACTTGGCAGCAAGCGTCTCAGGCAAATTAGCTAACCAAATGGGAGTACGGCCGCCATAGGCCCACTGCTCATTCACTCCGATGGATGACCCTACGATGAAATCATCAATCTCCTCAGGCTTAAGGCCTGTTCTTTTAATCACCTCGGGTAGGAGTTTGGCCAGAAGTTCATCCGCTCTTAGTTTGTGGAACCAGTCACGGGCCGGATCATTCGGTCTGGACCTGGATTGAGCAGTTCTCAAATATCCGGCAATCACCACGTCTCTCATTCTTTTCTCTCTTTGCTCTAAAATGGATATTTTCCTACCTTAATTACGGCATCTGCGATTTCCCGTCTCAAGGCAATCGTATTCACTGGAGTGAACCGGGTCAGTTTCTTGAGAGCGGATAACTGTGTTCGGAGCGTATCGCCCTCGGCAATGGCAGCGAAGGCCTGTTTCGCGAAATCCTCCACACGACCCAAGGCGTCATTCACATAGACCTTTACCATCGCCTTCTGGATCTGGGATTTTTCATCGCCAAACTTTTCCATGGACTTCATGGCTCGGAGTAATGCGCTCTCCATGGCGAAGACTTCAATCACAATATTACTGATCAGTCCCACGATGTCCTCTTCCGCTGGCTCTCCCAACTTCATCATATACTTCTGAACCGCAGCACCGGCCACAAGGAGACCAATCTTTTTTGACATCTCAACCATTTCCGCCTGTAAGGTCAGTTTCGCATCATCCATTTCTATTTTCGGCCGAAGCGTGAGGAGTTCGTTCGCCACCTTCTGAGCTGCAGCAAGCACCGGAAGGCGATTCTTCATGGCCCGTTTCGTCAGCATGTCTACAATCAGCAGACGATTGATCTCATTCGTCCCTTCCCAGATCCGGTTAATCCTCTCATCCCTGTAACCCCGCTCAACTGGATAATCATGAATATACCCGTACCCCCCGTGGATCTGAACAGCTTCATCGACCACATAGCCCGCCGTCTCTGAGCAATAGACCTTGTTGATCGAGTCTTCAATATTATACTCCTCAATCCCTTTTGCCATTTGGATCCCAACATCTTCGGCCTGGCGGTCGATGCGCCGGAGAATCAGATCCGTCAGACCTCCTGTTCGGTAAACCATGCTCTCCGAGACAAAGGTCCGGATTGCCATCTCCGAAATCTTGTGTTTGATCAAACCAAACTCGGCAATGGGCCTGCCGAATTGAACCCTTTTCTTGGCATAAGTAACAGCCTCCTGTAATGCACTCTTTGACCCTCCCACACACCCTGCACCCAGGCTGAAACGAGCAATATTCAGGACGTTCAAGGCTACGATATGGCCTTTTCCAACCTCTCCGAGAAGATTCTCTACAGGTACTTTGACATCGGAAAAGATAACCCCGCGAGTAGAAGAGCCTTTCACCCCCATCTTATTTTCTTCCTCATCCAGCGAAACCCCTTCGAAATTTCGCTCGACAATGAAGGAAGTGAACTTTTCTCCGTCCACTTTGGCATAGGTGATGAAGGTACCGGCCATTCCGGCATTGGTGATGAATTGCTTCTGACCATTCAGAATGTAATATTTTCCATTCGGGCTGAGGATGGCCGTGGTCTTAGAGTTCAGGGCATCCGAGCCTGCTTCGGGCTCGGTCAGGGCATAGGCGCCAATGATTTCTCCTGTAGCCATCTTGGGGAGATAACGTTTTTTCTGGTCTTTGGTGCCAAAAAAGACAATGGGAAGAGAGCCAATTCCGGTATGGGCCCCGAACGAGGACATGTAAGAACCTCCTCCCTGGGCCATCTTCTCCCAGACAAGGAGAGAACTGACCTTATCCAAATCCTGTCCGCCATATTCCTCTGGAATATCTGCGGAAAGAAACCCTAACTCCCCTGCCTTCCTGAGGAGGCTTGGCAGGAGCCCCTCTTTCTTCTCTTCAATATCATCGGACACAGGTTGAATTTCACCGGTAACAAATTCAGAAACTGCCTTTGCAATCAACCGTTGCTCTTCATTGAAGTCCTCAGGAGTGAAAACCTCCTGAGGAAAAATCGATTCAATCAGAAATGCGCCCCCCCTAACAAACTGTTCCATGAAAACCTCCACTGTCGTTAGGAATATTGGAATGGTGGAATAATGGAATGATGTGAGAACATCTTTTTTTCTTCTCTTCCGCACCCATTGTTCCAGTATTCCATTCTTCCATTATTCCAGTTTATTTTTCCTCCCAGGGCAGGCGTTTTCCTTCGGGAGAGTATCTGTAAAAACCCTTTCCTGTCTTTCGTCCCAGACGTCCTTCACCCACCATCCGTTCAATCAGGTTTGAACTGGGGGCAAGGTGACCCGCTCCCAGGGCTCTCATGCTCTGCCCGACCCTGGCACATGTATCCAGACCGGCGTTATCAGCGATTTCAAAGGGACCTGCATTCCAACCATAGCCGAGCCGCATACCCACATCCACATCTTGGGGACTGACAATCCTTTGATCAACTAAATCCACGGCCTCACGTAAGGCTGCAGAGAAAATCCGGTTCATCACAAAACCGGGGATGTCGCGCTGTACCCGAACCGGGGTTTTCCCCAGGGATTGAACAAACGTTACTCCCCGCTCAAAGATTTCCGGAGAAGTTTTCTCTCCTTTGACTACCTCCACCAATCCCATCAGCGGCACAGGGCCGAAGAAATGCAACCCCAACACCCTCTCCGGCCGTCTTGTATTTTCGGCAAGTCGGGTGATGGGTATGGAAGAAGTATTTGTGGCCAGAGGAGTCTCCGGCCGGGAAATCCGATCCAGTTCTTTAAAAATCCCACGCTTCAGCTCCTCTACTTCCAGGGCTGCTTCGATTACCAAGTCCACCTCAGAGGCACTCGATAAATCTTTTTCTGGTGAAATCCGAGCGAGAACTTTCTCTGAAGATTCCTTGAGAAAACCTTTCGCATCAAGCTTCTCCACAGACCAGCGAATATCCTTGAGAGCTCTGTCCGTGATCGCGGTCTGGATATCCATGAGATGAACCCGGTATCCGGATTGGGCTGATACTTGTGCAATTCCTGAGCCCATAAATCCCGCGCCTACAACCAAGATCTTCTGCATGACTTTCTCTCTCGTCTTTGTCCGCCTTTTTTAGAAGCTCAGCGATTCTTCGACCGTTCCGGAATTCCTGCAAGTTTTTTAACCATTTTCTTGCGGGATTCGATGTCGTACTGAGTGGTGATGGCAATAGCCTCCATAATGGGCGAGCCACCCCCATGATAAGACCCCATCAGATGAATTCCTCCGCTGGCAGAGCAAAGTATGTCACCAATGTAACGCCATAGCTGGGCGGCATCTTCCGGGTGAATATCAGGGTTCCGGGTGATGTATTTATAAAGAAGATCTTTCGTCTCAGGGTTCATAAAATCTTCCTCATAGGGGAAGGTGGCCGGAATGCCGCCGGCAATGTCGCACAAAATCTCAGCCTCCCTGAAGACCGCCTCACCGGTAAGGTTGCGTCCTACGTTGGCATAAATGGAGTGGGGGATGTAACTTCCCGGCCCATAAGATATCGGCCCCACTCCGGGGACGTATAACTCGGGTTTTCCCAACTCCGAAGCCGTAAACCCGGCTGCATAACCGAGTTCGGACACCCGGATAATTTCCGCTAATTTGTCTCTCACATGGGGGGCCTTTGAAATGCCATTATATTCTGCTGCCAATGCCACTGCCCCGAGCATTAAATCTCCCAAGGCTGGTTTACAACCGGAGTAGCTATGGCGATGGAAAAGGGCGAAGAGAAGGGCACATGCCCCGCCTTGGATCGATTCTCCGCAAAGGAAGACTCGCTCCCACGGAACGAAGCAATTGTCGAAGATCGTATAAGAGTCGGTGTAACCAGGGGTAAATCCCCGCTTGAAGTATTGCCGGTCACGCAGGTTATGGATGGACACCACCTGTTTCACTCCTTCCCAGTCTGCGGGAACGGCAAAAGCCACACTCCAGTCCTTCTCCTCCGGCAGCAGGGCACGAGTGGGAACGACCAGAATCTCGTCCGCCACGGAGGCTTCTGAGATATGTACCTTGGAACCCCGAACCACGATCCCATCACTCTTCCTCTCCACCACATGGACGTACATATCCGGGTCTTTCTGCTCGATGGGCCGCTTCATCCGGTCACCTTTCACGTCCGTCTGCGCACAACAACCCACCAGGTCCTCTTTTTGAAATCTCTCCAGCCATTTTATGAAGTTTTTATGGTATTGAGTGGCTCCTTTGTTCTGCTTATCGGCCTCATAAGAAACGTTATAAATGGCATTGGTCGCATCGATTCCCATGCACCGCTGAATACAGCCTCCGGCTACTTGACAAAGAGCCCGGGTCATATCCTGCTTCTTGTGTAAGTCCTCCGTACTCTGGTGGATATGACAAAATCGATTGATCTTCTCCCCGGTCAGATGAGATTTGGCCGTACAAAGGCCTTCATATTTTGGGTCAGCCGCGTAATCGAAAGTTAATCCCATGGTGTGAATCGTGGGCCTCTGCACTTCGTCATCCCGAGCGATCTTTTCGCCGTTCACATAAATATTTTTCCGCATCTTACGCAATCCTTCGATGTATTGCTGTTTTGTTCTCATCTTTTTTCTCCACTCTTTCTTAAATTGGGCCTACTTAAAAACCGCTGGCCCCTGGCCTCTAAGACCATTAAAGGCGAATTCAGATATGAAATCTGCGAGCTCGCTAACCGATACCCCTTTCTTAGGGTGAAACCAAATTCTGGTTCGCGTGATCATAGAGGCGATCATAAAGCCGGCTAACCTCACATCCACTTCAGGGAAATACCCGGTATCAATGCCCCTGCGAATGACCTTTCGAATAATTCGGTCATAGGTGTCACGAAAATCTACAATTTTTTTTCGTTTGTCAGGTGAGAGGCTATCTAGGGCGACATCAAAAAGCAGCTTAGCGGATCTCCTATAGCTCAACGTCACCTTTAAATGACTTTCAATGACGAACCTCAACTGCTCAATAGGACTAGTATTGTCCTCCTCTTCCAGGTGTTTAATCGGATGAATGATCTGCTCCATTTCTTCACGAAGTACCTCGAAGAGGATTTCTTCTTTGTCAGAAAAATAATTATAGATATTAGCTGGTCTACAACCATAGGCAATTGCTATTTCGCGTATGCTCGTGGCATTGTAACCTTTTTCCCAGAAAAGCCTCCGCGCTGCTTCCAGCATCTTCGCCTTCTGCAACCCGGGTTTAACTCCATTTTTATTCATCTGAAAAAGCCCATTCTGAGAGGTAAGTTTCTATGGCAGCAACATGATTAAAACAGTAAGGAGCTATTAAAAGGATCTTCCGCTTATTCCATTAATGAACGACCATTAATCTACTTCATCGATCGTAGGCTTGTCAAGTAAAAAATTCAAAAAAAATTCAAAGTGTGAAAAATTCAATGTGAAGTAATGCCTCACTCTCCCGTGGAAACTAAACGGAATCGGGCGGGGATGTCGGAGAAAATCTTATAGCGGAAACCTCAGCTTGTCCCTTGATGACAAGAATGCTTTGAGAAATTCAAGGGATGTACTGTGGTAGGGAAGGTTACCTCTGCCAACCATTATTCCAGATCGTCCGCTTGATAGGATTTTCGGAGGCATTCCTGGCCGATCACTCCTGCTTGCCGGTAGGCAGGGGTTTTCACCCAAGCTTCAGCGAGGTATTACAAAGTGATAAATTCAAAAACCCCCTTGCAAAACAACCATTGAGTGCCATAGAATGAGGCTCATGTTGGAGGCGAAAAGAGGGACGATATGGCTCTGGAAGAAAGATTTTAAAGGGGATAGGAGATTCAGAAGATGGCATCCAAATTTTTCAGTGAAAGGAATTTGAGGTTTTTGCTTTATGAGGTCTTCGATGTCTCGTCGCTTACCCGATACGATTACTATAAAGAATACGATGGTAAAATGTTTGACATGGTCTTAAGGGCAGCGGTGGACTTGGCAGAGGGTCTTCTTTGGCCTAACTTTCAGGAAATGGACAAGAATCCACCGGAATTAGTCGATGACCAGATTAAAGTTCATCCCTCGGTTAGAAAGTTCTTAGAAAAATGTGGTGAGGGGGGCTGGATTGGTACCGGCATCCCTTTTGAGTGGGGAGGGCAGCAGCTTCCTCAAATGATCACACAGGCGTGCAACTTCATTTTTGCTGCAGCCAATTATTCCGCTTCTGTCTATCCTGGCTTGACTTCAGGAGCGGCCAATCTCATTCTCAGCTTTGGCAAAGAGGAGATGAAAAAAACCTATCTTCCCATGATGCTTTCCGGAAAGTGGCAGGGAACCATGGCCTTAACCGAGCCCGAAGCGGGCAGTTCGCTCTCCGACATTGTGACGGAAGCTGAACCTACGGATAACGATTACTATAAGATGAGAGGTCAAAAAATATTTATATCGGCCGGAGACCATAACGCGGTTGAAAATGTGATTCATCTCATGTTGGCAAAGATCCAAGGCGCGCCTGCCGGTGTCAAAGGAATTTCTCTTTTTGTTGTGCCCAAAAAGCGGATAGACGAGAATGGCCAATTGGTTTTTAACGATGTGGTTACCTCTGGAATTTTTCACAAGTTAGGTTATCGGGGATGTCCTATCGCCCAACTCAGTATGGGAGATAACGATGACTGCCGTGGCTACCTGGTGGGTGAGCCCAATCAAGGACTCCTTCAAATGTTTCAGATGATGAACGAGGCACGCATTGAAGTTGGCGCAGGGGCGACGGCCATTGCGACAGCCGCTTATTACGCTAGCCTGGACTATTCCAGAAAGCGACTTCAGGGCAGGAAATTGTCAACCAAGGATCCCACTCTGCCTCAAGTTCCAATCATCGAACACCCTGATGTGAAGCGCATGTTGCTTTTCCAGCGTTCCATTGCCGAGGGGGCTTTTGCCTTATTGATACAATGTGGAAAATATGCCGATCTCGCGGGCGTTCTCGCCGGAGAAGAGAAGGAAAAGAACGAGCTTCTGTTAGACCTCTTGACTCCAGTAGCCAAAAGCTATCCATCGGAAATGGGTCTGCTCTCTATTAGCGCCGGGTTACAGTGCCTGGGTGGATCCGGTTACTGCGACGACTATCCTTTGGAACAATATTATCGGGACGCACGAATTCATCCGATCCACGAGGGTACCACGGGTATCCATGGGTTGGACCTGCTTGGTCGAAAAGTTGTGATGAAGGGTGGAAAAGCTTACAAACTCTATCTAAAAGAGATTCAAGGAACCATTCGGGAAGCGGAAAAGTTTGAGGAGCTCCAATTCTACGTCCAGAGACTAAAACAATCATTAGAAACGCTTCAAAAAGTTACCGCCCATCTGATCGATGTGGGGAAAAAAGAGACCCCTGAACTCTTTTTGGCCGATGCAACCCTCTACCTTGAGTTCTTTGGAATCGTCTGTGTCGCCTGGCAGTGGCTTGTCCAGGCAACGGCTGTCGTGAAGGCTCTGAGAAATGGCCCTATCGGGGTAGAAGCAAATTTTTATTACGGTAAGTTTTTTGCCTTCCGTTACTTCTTTGAATATGAGCTTCCGAAGATGGAAGGGCTAGCCAAACGGTTGATGGATACCAATGGATTGACGGTTGAAATGGAGCCTGATTATTTCTCCGACTGACAGGCTACAAGGCAGGGGGAGATAGAAAGTATTTTTGGGTTAATAGACCTTAATGTCGCACTGAGAAAGGAAGCGGGTCTGCTTAACTTTAAGGTAAATGATGAGAAAAGGGTTATGGCAAAATCCATTCAGCGATCCTGTCCTTTAGCTCTTCCTCGTTCCCAAGGTCAACCGCGATCGCCCATGCATCCCTGAAATAATGCTCAATGGTCTGCTCCGCCATATAACCATAGCCCCCAAAAATCTGCAAAGCTTCATCAACCACACCGATCAGCCGTCTACCCACTTCCAACTGGGCCGTGGCGAGAGATCCGGGATTGATCTTCCCGTGGTCAAATTCGATTACCGATTTGTATGCGAGACAGCGTGCCCCCTCAATACTTACAGCCATATCTGCTAATTTATGACGAATCACTTGAAATTGTGAGAGTTTTCTGCCGAATTGCTCCCTCTGCTTAGCGTGTTGCATCGCCCGGTCAAAGGCTCCCTGTGCCGTCCCTATACCCTGCGCCGCACTCCTGAGTCCCATCAGATGATGGTGATGATGAACGTGCGCCAATCCTTCTCCTTCTTCTCCGATGCGGTTTGCAACAGGGACCCGAGCCTCCTTGAAAAAGAGATTGCCAAAGGAAATCATTCTCAGTCCCATCTTCTCAATCGGGTGAATTTCGACCCCATTTCTTTGCCGCTCGACAATGAATGTCGTCCACCCTTCTTTGGGGTCTTTACACAATGTGAGGAAAGCGTCGACCAGAGAGGCGTTGAGGACAAAACTCTTCTTTCCCTGCAAGGAATACTCATTCATTTTCTTCTCTACAATGGAGGAAACGGCCGCAAGGTCTCTTCCATCTTCTGATTCAGCAAAGGCAACACCCAGACGTCCCTCTCCCTTTGCAAGGGGAGTGAGAAATCGTTTTTTCTGGTCATGGGACCCGAACTTCAGAAGAACCTCTGAACCCAGATCCACAGTACTAAGGGCACTTCCGATTCCCGAGTCCATCCTGCAAAAGGCTTCAATGACCAGAAGACTTCCAAAGAGGCCCAACCCCTGTCCCCCGAACTCTTCGGGATAATGGATTCCAATGAATCCCAACTGGCAGGCCTTTTTCCATATCAATTCTGGAAATTGCCCTGTCCGATCCAATTCCAGTGCAAGATCTGGATCGAACTCTCCCCGGGCAAACTCCATTGCCGCTCTCTGAATATCCCTCTGCTCATCAGACAATTCAAAATCCATCTTATCTCCTGCTAAAGTCCTAATTCCCTTGCAATCACCAAGTGGTGGATCTCAGAAGTTCCCTCTGTAATTTTAAATAATCTTGCATCCCGCAGAAATCTCTGAATAGGACTTTCCATCATCAATCCCATATTTTTTTGAATGGCCATCGCCTTCTGAACGATCTTCTGGATCGATTCGGTGCAGAAGAGTTTCACGATCGAGGCGTCCTTCATCGAAGCCATCCCCTGATCAAAAAGCCATGCTCCTCGATAGGTCACATATCTCATCACTTCAAGCGACATTGCGATCTCTGCCAGGACGAACCGAATGGCTTGAGACCTTCTTAAGGGTTCACCATGTCTCCGGGTCCCCTTGATATAAGCAAGGATGGCATCAAATGTCGCCTGCCCCACTCCTGTGCTCCTCGCTCCATATGTAATCCTACCGGATTTGAGGGTCTCTTCCAATTGTTCCAGACCCCCACCTTCTTGTTCTCCAAGCATCCTCTCTTTAGGAACAAAACAGTCATCAAATGCCAATTCAGCTGTATCTGAGGAATGGTTGCCTAACTTTTCCAACTTTTTCGTCACAGAAAATCCCGGGTCATTCCCATTCACAATAAAAAGGTTGATCCCCGCCCCTCTCTTAGAAGGATCTGTATAGGCGGCAACAGTCAAAAAATCACAGATTGTCCCATTGGTGATGAAGGTCTTCGAACCATTCAGACGATAACCATTGCCATGTTTTGAAGCCGTCATCCGAATTCCTGCGGCATCCGATCCTGCATCCGGCTCTGTCAAGGCAAAGGCGCCAATCTTTTCTCCCCGAGCAGCAGCGGGTAAGTATTCCTGCTTCAGATCCTCAGAACCGTAATGGAGGAGAGGGTCTGTGGCTAACCCTCCGTGAACCATAATGCTTGCACCGATGCCCACACAGATTCGATTCAAATCCTCCGTCGAAATACATTCAGAAACCTTGTCCAACCCAGGTCCACCGTATTTCTCCGGACATCGAAGGCAGAGAAGTCGATTTGCTCCGAGGGTAGGATAAAGGGAAACAGGGAAGGTCGCTTTTTTCTCATACTCTTCCACCCATGGACTCACTTCCCTTTCATAAACCTCCCGGACCTTTTTTTGAAACAGCTTCTGCTTCTCATTCAGTTCAAAAAACATGGTTCCCTCTCTTTAATGATTGTTTTATATCTGATTTCTTTCAAAGATCGCTGTGATACCCAGTCTGCTTCCTTCCTTGGTGTGCGGACTCCCATCACCCTCTTTCATTTTCAACGATCATCGCAATACCCTGGCCTCCTGCAATACACATGGTCGCCAGTCCAAATTGAGCGTTCCTTCTCTTCATTTCATGGATGATTTTCGTTAGAAGAATGCAGCCTGTCGCAGAGATTGGATGGCCAAGGGCTATCGCTCCACCATTCACATTTACCTTTTCCATGTCCATACCCAGTTCTCTTATAACAGCCAAAGATTGGGATGCAAAGGCTTCATTCAACTCTATTAAATCGATATCCTTAAGTTCCAGCCCGGCTTTTTGTAAAGCCTTTTGGGTTGCCGGAATAGGGCCGATCCCCATTATTTCAGGTTTCACTCCTGCAGAGGCATATGAACGTATCGATACAAGCGGTCGGATGCCCATTTCCTTCACTTTCTTCCGAGACATCACAACCGCCGCCGAGGCTCCGTCATTCAGACCGCTTGCATTTCCAGCAGTGATGGTGCCATTTTGTTTAAACGCAGGTTTTAATTTTGATAGTTCCTCCAAAGTTGTGCCAAACCTCGGATGTTCGTCTATATCAAAGACCACAGGGGATCTGCCAGTTTGGGGAATTTGGACTGCTACTATCTCTTCCTTAAATTTATTCGACTTAATGGAATTTTCAGCCTTCTGCTGACTTAACAAAGCAAACCCATCTTGGTCACGACGTGAAATTTTATAAAGTTCAGCTACATTTTCTCCGGTCTCTCCCAATGAATAACCAGAGATAGGATCTAAGAGGACCAGTTGATCGATGAGTCGGGCATGGCCAAGCCGGCTGCCCCATCTCACTTTGGGCAGGATGTAAGCAGCCCGACTCATACTTTCCATTCCTCCAGCAACAATGATATCGCTTTCACCAGTCTTAATGATCTGGGCGGCTAAACTAATAGCCCTGAGGCTTCCCCCGCATGCCTTATTGATTGTAAACTGCGGTTTTTCAATTGGGATGCCAGCCTTAAGCGCTACAGCCCTTGAGGAATTAGCTGGAAGATCGCCCGTTCTGAAACCATGGGCCATGATGACCTCGTCGATTTGATCGCCCTTAAGACCTGCTCTTTTCAAAGCCTCTGCTATGACGATCGTCCCCAAGTCCCAATCGCTCACCTCTTTTAACGCCCCGCCAAATCTTCCGATAGGAAGTCTTACTGCACTGACAATTAAAACATCGTTCAATTTGTATCCCCTTTCTTCAATAGTTTTTGATTAGGCATTTGATTTCTTTATGTTCATAGGGAGGGAGCAAAATTCACAGCGTAACACTCTTCTGGTTTTAGTGTTCTCAAATTGATTTTTTTAGACAGGCCTTATCCTTTTGAGAACTAACCATACATGATGGTGCCTGTCAAGATGTTTCTTGTCCGGGTGACCCCTCAGTTACAAGGCTCCGAACAGTCGATCTGGCAGGAATGCTTCCAAAACTTTATCAAGTGCGCGTTCGAAAGCTATGGGTAACCATCACTGCGGCCTCACTCAGCCTTGTAAGAGCTGTTTTATCTCGGCGGAGTCCATTGAGAGGTGGCACTATAAAGTTTTTCCAGCACCCCCGCCAGATCTCCAAAACCTCCTGAGGTTGAGGGGTTACTTATCCGGGAACATTTTATTTGACATGCTTCTCTGCATGAGATATTAGTTTCGAAGATATCTGCCATCGATTTAAATTGGCTGAAAGGATTTGACTTGGGAAAATCAGTCGTTGCTATTATACGTTATGAGAAGCCTTTGGAATCGGTTCGTAAGGCAATTGATTTATCGCATGGGCTCGACCACCTGCCCAACAAAGCAAAAGTTTTTATTAAGCCGAACATCGTCTTTTGGACACGCACCACTCCTTTTCCAAAATGGGGAGTACTGACAACATCCCGTGTTGTAGAAGACATGGTGATCCTTCTCAAAGAGCGTGGGATTGAGGAGATCACCATATTGGAAGGGATCGGAACCTATGATCCAAGGGACCAGGAGGTTCCCTCCCATGCCTTCGAGAGCCTTGGTTACAATGTTTTAAAAAAGCGTTACGGTGTAAAGGTCCTAAATGTTTTTGAAAGACCTTTTAAGAAGATCGACCTGGGGGCTGGCGTCGTGCTCAACTTCAATGAAGATATTCTCCAGGGTGACTTCGTGGTCAATCTTCCTGTCCTTAAGACCCATGCCCAAACCGTCGTCAGCCTTGGGATAAAGAATTTAAAGGGTCTCATCGATGTCAATTCGAGGAAGAAATGTCACAGCCCCCATCCGGAAAAGGGTCTGAGTTACATGGTCGCCAGGCTGGCGAACAAATTCCCTCCTTCTTTCACCCTTCTCGATGGGATTTACACCACGGAGCGAGGCCCTTTTTTCGAAGGGAGGCTCAGGAGGAGCAATATTCTGATCGCATCCTCTGACATCTTTTCCGTCGATAAGGTGGGAGCAAAGGTTCTCGGATACGATCCATCCCAGGTTCCCTATCTGGTTCATGCGGCTCAGGATTTTAAGAGGCCCATCGATTTATCTGATATAGAGGTGGTGGGAGAAAAGATCGAGGCGGTTGCCTCTCGCCATGAGTACGCCTTTCCCTATACAGAGGATGGATGCCTGCCCAAGCCCTTGGAAAAATTGGGTGTCAAAGGGCTGACTTATCGACAATATGATGATACAATTTGTACCTATTGTTCAGGGTTCACAACGGTTATCCTCGTGGCGATTGCCAACACCTGGAAGGGAGAACCTTGGAATGAAGTCGAGATCCTGACCGGAAAGAGAATGAAACCCAGCCCCGGTAAGAAGAAGACGATATTGATCGGAAAATGTATGTATCAAGCTAACAAAGACAATGCCAATATCAATGAGATGATTGCTGTAAAGGGATGCCCTCCCGATCTGAAGAGAGCCCTGAGTGCCCTTCACCAGGCAGGCATTGACGTGAGCCCGACTTTCTTTGAACATATGGACATGGCCGCTGGATTTTTCATGAAGAGGTATGAAGGGATGCCCGAGTTTGAGGAATCTTTTTTTAGAGTAGTTTGAAAATAGATATTAACCATCCTACCCTACCCTGCCTACCGGCAGGCATGCTTTGCCAAAGGGAGGGATTCTTCTCTTTGGCAAAGAGGTGCGAGGGGAGATTTTTTTAATCAATGTCAATTCAATTTTGTTATTCATAATAAAGCAGGAGCGCAAGCCATGAGTAACGAAACCCTTCTGACTTATTTCAAAAAGAATATTAAAGAACATCCTAATAAAGTAGCCATACGGCATAAAGATTATGGGATCTGGCATGACGTCACCTGGGCTCAATATGGAGAAAAGGTGAGGCAGGTCGCCATGGGGCTCATCAGCCTCGGTCTCAAAAAAGGGGATTGTGTTTCGATCATCAGCGAAAACCGACCGGAGTGGGTCTATGCTGATTTTGGGATCATGTCCGCCGGAGGAATCACAGCAGGCGTTTATACAACGAATGCGGCAGAGCAGTGCGGATATATTGTTCAGAACTCCGGATCGAAATTCTATATTGCAGAGAATGAAGAACAGTTCGACAAGACTCTGAAATTCAGAAAAGACACTCCCCATCTGGAAAAGGTCATCGTTATTGAGATGGAGGGGTTGAAACGTTATGAAGACCCTTTATTGATGAGCTTTGATGATCTGTTAAAGTTGGGTAAAGATTTTGATGCAAAAAATCCAGGGCTCTTTGAACAACGACAGGGCGAGGTTAAACCCGATGACCTGGCTGTTCTCATCTATACCTCTGGAACGACAGGTCCTCCGAAAGGAGCCATGCTCACTCACAGCAATCTCCTCTATATGAGTGAGGCGATGGTCGATGCGAATCCAGTTTGTGATGGAGATGAAAGCCTGTCTTATCTCCCCCTTTGTCATATCTTCGAGCAACTCTTCACCGTGATGGTTAATATCCGTTACGGGACGGTCTGCAATTTCATTGAGAGTCCCGATACGGTCATGGATAACATGAGAGAAGTTTCGCCCACCGTGGTATGCGGTGTTCCACGAATCTGGGAAAAATATGCTTCCGGGATCATGATTCGAATGTCGGATGCCACCTGGTTTAAGCGTCAGGTCTTTAAGGCATGTATGGGAATTGGAATGAAATATGCTAATTTAAAACTGAATTTTAAACCTATCCCTTCTTACCTAAAGCTGGCTTACTTAATGGCTTATCTGGCTGTTTTTCGTAAACTTAAAGAACGGTTGGGATTTGAACGTGTCCGGGTTGCTTACTCCGGGGCGGCCCCCATTTCACCCGATGTATTGAAGTTCTTCAATGCCATTGGACTCCCACTCATTGAAGGGTATGGTCAGACGGAAGGTACAGGTGTTACCACCGTCAGCCGAAAAGGCCAACTCAGAATCGGCAGAGTGGGGCAGCCCCTACCAAGGTGCGAGGTGAAGATCGCTCCCGATGGAGAGATATTGGTAAAGAGTCCAGGTGTGTTCAAGGGTTATTTTAAGAACCCGGAAGCTACGGCCGAAACGCTTAAAGAGGGTTGGCTTCATTCAGGAGATGTCGGGGAGTTAGATGAAAAAGGATTTTTAAAGATCACCGACCGGAAAAAAGATTTGATCATTACTGCGGGCGGTAAGAATATCGCCCCTCAAAATATTGAGAATCAGCTCAAGTTCAGCCCTTATATCAATGATGCGATTGTGATTGGCGACCGTCGAAAGTTTATTGCGGCCCTGATCGCCATTGACGAGGAGAACGTGATCAAGTATGCCCAGGACAACAAAATTCAATTCGGAACTTATGCCAGCCTCACTCAAGCCCCGGAAATCAAACAACTGATTCAGAAAGAAGTGGATCGGGTGAACAAGACCCTTGCTCAGGTGGAACAGGTAAAGAAATTTACCATCATTCCCAAAAGGCTTTACGAGGAAGATGGTGAGGTGACCCCCACCATGAAAGTGAAGCGGAAGTTTATCAACGAAACCTATAAGGATATTATTGAGAAGATGTATAGGTCGGGTTAATCTTAGATTAACCCTCTAAATTCGAAGCACGAAATTCGAAATACGAACCAATTTCAAAATCCTAAATGCAAATTTTTCAAACTTGTTTTAAATTTTTGTCATTCGATATTCGAATTTGTTTCGAGTTTCGATATTCGAATTTCGGATTCTTGGTCAAGTTTAACGCCATCTTTTTTTCTTTTTCCACCTCTGGTACCCTTTCATCGATTCCTCTGATCGAATACCCAGGTAGAACTCCTTTACATCTTCATCTTCCATAAGAATATCGGGAGAATTGGCGGCGACAATCCTCCCATTCTCGAGGACAAATGCATAATTCGAGATCTTCAAGGCCATCTTCGCATTTTGTTCAACCAGAAGGATGGTTGTCCCTTCTGAATGGATTGTTTTAATAATTCTGAAGATTTCCTGAACAAGGATGGGAGAAAGCCCTAACGAAGGTTCATCCATCATCAGAAGTTTGGGTCGGGTCATCAACGCCCTGCCAATAGCAAGCATTTGTTGCTCTCCCCCGCTTAAGGTGCCAGCCCATTGATTCTTCCTCTGGCTGAGAATGGGAAAGTGGGTAATCACCCGGTCATAATCTTCTTTTACCCCTTTCTTGTCCCTTCTGGTATAAGCCCCCATTTTTAAGTTTTCATCGACGCTCAATTCTGGAAAGACTTCTCTTCCCTCCGGCACATAAGAAATTCCCAGGTGAACGATTTCCTCTGCATCCTTTCCATCAATCCTTTTCCCAAGAAACTCAATCGTTCCTTTATCCGGTTGATCCTCCAGAAGTCCCATGATGGTCTTCAGGATCGTGGTCTTGCCTGCACCATTGGCCCCCAGGATGGCAGCGATCTGCCCTTCCTGGACTTCTAATGAAACTCCTCGAATCGCCATGATCAATCCGTAGAGGGTTTCGATGTTTTTAACCTTAAGCAACCTTTTCCTCCTCACCCAGATAGGCCTTAAGAACTTCCGGATGCTTTTGGATCTCCTCCGGTATTCCCTCTGCTATTCTCTCTCCGTAATTCAAGGCCAAGATTCGATCGGAGATGTCCATGATCAAATTCATGTCATGTTCTACGAGGAGAACCGTGATACCGAGGTCATCCCGAATATCCTGAATCGAAAACATTAGGTCACCTTTTTCCTCCATATTCATTCCAGCCGATGGTTCATCAAGAAGGATGACTTCAGGATCCAATGCTAAGGCGCGCCCCAGTTCTACCAGTTTTCGAGTCCCGTAGGGAAGGTTGACAACAAATTGATTTCTTGCGGCCTGGAGCTCAAGAAAGTCGATGACTTCCTCAACCTTCTCTCTATGTTCAATCTCCTCTCTGGCTGCCTTTGAGCCCTTGTAAATAAAAGTCGCCCCTCTCCAGACTCCTGTTTTCATGTGAAGATGGCGTCCCAGCATGAGGTTATCCATGGTGCTCATGTGAGAAAAAAGCTCAATGTTTTGAAACGTCCGGGCAATCCCCTTTTTAGCAACCTGGTAGGGTTTCAAATAAGTGATATCTTCTCCTTTGAAGAAGATCTTTCCAGAATCGGGCTTATAAATTCCACTGATGCAATTGAAGATGGTGGTCTTCCCGGCTCCATTGGGTCCGATGATGGAGTAGATGGCTCCTTTCTCCACTTCAAAGCTTACATGACCCAGAGCTCTGATGCCGCCAAATGAAATCGTCAAATTTTCTATTTTGAGAATAGGGTCCATAATTAAGAATGAGTCAGTTAGCATTGCAAAATTAGCAATGTAAAATTATCATTGGATATACATACTAATCGCCAATTGAATGGATCATTGCTAATTGCTAATTTTACAATTTTCAATTATTACTATTTTGTGATCTGTATCCAATCTGTCAGTTTCTTGAAAGTCCCGTTTGGCTGGACCTGGACGAAGTAAATGTGTTTCCCGCCCTGGTGGTCCGTGGGCGTAAAAGTAGTTGGGGCTCCGGTCCCCCGCCAGTCCCTCAGGGTTTCCATGGCATTGATAAAACTCTCAGGTGTTACGTTTCGGCCTGCCCGTCTCAGTCCTTCTGCAAAGGGTTCAGCAAATGCTATTCCAGCCCAATAGAAAATTCCCCAGCGCTCATTCGGTTCGTACTTTTGGTGCCAGGCGCGATATTTCACCATCAGGGGATGGTTCGAGTCCGGGAGTTCGCCG
>Ga0209164_1002820_pt1 | contig 17465 bp, 16 predicted proteins | sample MTBNYHSulfiMetaG_FD_187458 | JGI IMG/M metagenome (GOLD analysis project Ga0209164, IMG submission 187458) | Enrichment culture microbial communities from rom New York Harbor, USA that are MTBE-degrading - MTBE-NYH (New York Harbor Sulfidogenic)... | ecosystem: Environmental > Aquatic > Marine >...
ACGGTTTTTGGAGTCGCTTGTCAGCTGGAAAGCTTATGGGATTGTCAATAAACAAGTCTGATTCTGGATACGGGATATCTCTTACGAACCTCGTGTTTCCACAGTTTATACTTTACGGTTGTTCAACGCTTTACGGTCATTAAATGTGCAATGTGGAGACCTGACCCTGGTCCTTTTCTGTAAATATGAGTAATTCCAGTCAAAAAAAATTAATTATCGAAGCGGGGCGCACAGAAGGACAATACTGGAAAGATATATGGAGCTACCGCGGTCTGTTTTATTTTCTTGCATGGCGCGATATCTTAGTCCGCTACAAACAGACAGTAATAGGTATAGCATGGGCCGTACTCAGACCATTTCTGACAATGATCGTTTTTACGATCATTTTCGGCAAACTGGCAAAATTTCCTTCTGAGGGCGTACCTTATCCTATACTTGTATTTGCGGCTATGCTTCCCTGGCAGTTTTTCTCCAATTCCCTTTCAGAGTCGAGCGGCAGCCTTGTGGGAAACGCTAATCTTATCTCAAAGGTCTATTTCCCCCGTCTGATCATTCCGACCAGCTCCGTTATTACGAGCTTTGTTGATTTCTTAATATCAGGTGTAATCCTCGTAGCTCTCATGGTCTGGTATCAGTTTGTCCCTGGGTGGCGTTTGATTACCCTGCCGTTGTTCATTGCCGTTGCCTTTGCGGCCTCAATGGGTGCAGGACTCTGGCTTACGGCGCTTAATGTCAAATACCGTGACTTTCGTTATATCGTCCCCTTTATTGTCCAGTTCGGCCTCTATATTTCTCCCGTCGGTTTCAGCAGCACCGTGGTACCGGAAAAATGGCGGCTTCTTTATTCGATTAATCCCATGGTCGGGGTCATAGACGGATTCCGTTGGGCTATTTTGGGTGGTGATGTTCGTATCTTCTGGCCCGGATTCCTTATTTCCCTGGCACTGGTCGGAATAATATTTTTTACGGGCATTTGGTATTTCAGAAAAACAGAGAAGACGTTTGCGGATGTAATTTAATAACAGTAAAAAGTAAAATGTTAAAAATAAGAAAAATTGGAAAAAAACCTTTAACCTTTCACTTCTTGCTATGGTAGTTATAAAAGTAGAAAACTTAGGAAAAAAATACATTATCAGCCACCAGCAGCGTGAACGCTACACTGCCCTCCGCGATGTCATGGCTAAAGGCGCCACACGCTTTGGTAAAAAGCTCCTTTCACCTTTTACCTTTCACCATTCACCTTTCACTGATTCTAAAGAGGATTTTTGGGCTTTAAAGGATGTTTCCTTTGAAATCAAGCAGGGTGAGCGTGTAGGGATAATCGGCCGCAATGGTGCTGGAAAGACTACTCTTCTTAAATTGCTGAGCAGGATTACCGAGCCGACTACCGGACGAATTACTCTGAAGGGACGAGTCGCAAGCCTGCTCGAGGTCGGCACCGGTTTTCATCCTGAGTTGACGGGAAGAGAAAATATTTTCCTCAATGGAGCAATCCTCGGCATGTCAAAAACTGAAATAAAAAAGAAGTTTGATGAAATTGTTGATTTTGCTGAAATCGAGAAATTTCTTGATACTCCGGTTAAGAGGTATTCTTCAGGAATGTATGTTCGGTTAGCTTTTGCTGTGGCAGCTCATTTGGAACCGGAGATACTCGTTGTGGATGAGGTGCTCGCAGTGGGAGATGCACAGTTTCAAAAGAAATGTTTGGGGAAGATGGAAGATGTTGGGAAAGGTGGTCGAACGGTTTTATTTGTTAGTCACAATATGGCTTCACTGAGAACACTCTGTAATATAGGGATTATCTTGGATAAGGGGAATATAATACAGTTATCAGAAATTGAAGATGCAATATCAAAATATACCGATATTACAAGGGTAAGAGATGAAGTATTTAACGCAATTTTTCTTTTGAATTCTCAAGGTGAGCAAATTGACTATTGGCCTTCGAATGAGCCATGTTCGATAGAAATAAAGTTATCAGATATCTTGGTTAATAATATTAAAGCTGTTGATATTTCGTTATGGGCGAATGACGTTATGATTTCTTCAGCCAGTTCTGACAGGTTGCAAGAAAAGACAAAATTTAGTAAAAGCGACTTTGTTATTTTTTCTTTCCCGATAATCCCATTGGCGACAAAGACAATGTATATCGATGTTGGATTCCGTTCTTTTGATAACAGTTACCTTAACCTCTATCAAAGGGCTAAAACCTATAATGTCGAATTGAACGTGAACCAATTCTATGTTGATTCAAGACTCATCACACAATTTCCCGTAAAGTGCGAGATTAAAACGGATGCCATTTAGTTGTTTCGATCCAATTCCTGTTGTTTTCAATCTTATAGATTTTTACAGACCTAGCACAGTTCTTGATATCGGAGTAGGATTTGGAAAATATGGGGTACTTTGCAGAGAGATATTGGATGTGTATCATGGCCGTTATGATAAGAAACAATGGGTTACTACAATAGATGGTATCGAAGTTTTTGAAAACTATAGGAATAGTTTATGGGATGTTTATAATAATATTTATATTGGAAATGCATTAGATATATTAGAAAATAGCAATATTCATTATGATCTCATAATATGCTCTGATGTATTAGAGCATTTTGATAAAGAATCAGGTCATAAACTTATTAATTTGTGCTTGGAAAAATCAGAAGTAATCATAATCAATACGCCCCGGGAATTTATGGAGCAGGGAGATGTGTTCGGAAATATACACGAAATGCATCTTTCTTTATGGCGTCCTAATGATTTCAGGCCCTATCACGGAATTATACACAAGACTAATAGTATAATTATGACAGTAATAATATTGCGTTGTTATAGCCTTAGAAAAAAATTTAATGTACTATCTGTTATAAATAGAGATAAATATATAAGGAAAATACTTGAACTATGCAGAAAATTTTATTACAAAATTATTTAATTAAGAAATGAATCATTCCTTTAAGTGTATGATTACTGTATCTCTTATCTTAATAAAATCCTGGAATCGAATTACTTAGCTTCCTTCTCCTGTTCTCTTTATGTTTTTTCCAAGGTAATGAAAATTTGTTTTACTATTCCTAATGCCCATATCGGCGGGTTTCGAACTTTTGCCATTAACCTTGGAAGACAATTCCGTAAGGATGGACACAATGTATCTGCTCTAATTGCAACCCGTGGTCACGAACCCAATGATTTAGGGGACATCAATTTAATCCAGCAGGAAATGGACTTGCATTTATGCCTTCAAAAAAATGTTGTTCTAAGGTCACGGTTCTTGAGAAAAGTTATCCAAACAATCGAAAAGATTGCCCCAGATGTTCTTATATTAAACCACACCATGTGGCCCTTGGCGGCTTTACCATATTTGCCAGTTAATATCGTACGTATCATGGTAGTTCATAGTGTTATGGATGAAGAGTTACGGGAGCCAAAGGCAAACTCAAACTGGTGGGATACTATTGTGGCGGTCGGACCGGGAGTCTATAAAATTCTCCTTGATACTTGGTCTCAGGATAAAGTCAGGTTTATCCCTGTTGGGGTTAACGCGTCTTCTCTCCAACCACGACAAGAATTTACTAATTTGCCGCTGCAAATTTGTTATATAGGGCGATTGAGCCAGAGTCAAAAGAATATTTTATTGATTCCTATTATTGCGCGAGTTTTGGTTAATAAAGGAGTTAAATTTCACATTTCTATTGTTGGAGAAGGAGAAGACGGTTCTGCTTTGAGGGCAAAAATAAATGATCTTGAATTATTGGAATATTTCACTTTTTGGGGTGCATGTACCCATATGGAGGTAGAAAACATATTATCAAAGCAAAATATATTAATACTACCTTCAAATACAGAGTCTATCGGACACGTTATTCAGGAAGCCCAAATGATGGGAGTTGTTCCAGTTGCTTCCCACCTCAAACTGTCAACGGACTATGTGATTACAGAAGGAGAGGACGGGCGGCTTTGCGATCCAGGTAATGCTGATGATTTTGTGTCTGCAATTATAGATTTGTATAAAGACAGGATAAAAATGAAACGACTCTCAGAAAATGGAAGAAGAAATGTGCGCCAACGATTTGCCATTGCAATAATTGCGAAACAATACTATCAATTGTTTAAAGATATCAAATATTTTTCGAATAGAGATATAATGCAAAAAAAGCCATTTATGGGTTTTTATTCAATTCCTGATTTGTTATTGCCTCCGAGATACACAACTATTTATCGTATTATTAGTAAAAAGCTATCTTCTTAATAATGAAAAAAAACAAAAAGCGAATATTGATCGTTACTAGTGATCTATATTATCCTGCAGGTGCATTAATGTTTGCAGTTGAAGTGATAAAAGCCCTACATAAGGCGAATTGCGAACTTTTTATCTGGACAAATCGTTATTCTGACGTGGGATCGGGAGACAATCGGAGTTCAAAAATACAATGGTTGGAAAGTACGGAATTTTTTAAACATGGTCATGGAATCACAGGGAAACTCAAACGGATTAAAGAGGAGCTGAGATTCTTAACAACAATTAGGAATATCATGCCTAATGCCTGTCTTGTTATTGCTGACCGCCCTAGGTTTATATATAAAATTACCGAGTTATGGACAAAAGTCATTTTTTATTTACATGAAATATCAATGACATGTCCGGGCGATCCGGGATTCCGCTTTCTTGGTAAAAGTAAAGTAATCTGTACACGTAAAGCTAGCCTATCATGTCTGATAGTTGATAAAAAAGAAGGTTGTTTGGGTAAACGCCCGATATGGCGTAAGGTACAGAGAATCTTACGAACTCTTATTACAATAAAAGTACTACATAGCATTAAACACCTTATCGCAAACAGCTCATATACTGCTAAAACAGTTGCGCAAGATTCATCCTTTTGCAAGCCAGAAGTTGTAAATCCTATAATTAATTTTAAAGAGAAAGCACCCAATATGTATAAAAGATCACCAGAAGGTCGCTTTAGAATTGCTTATATAGGAAGACTTGAAGAGGGGAAAGGTATTTTTGAAGCATTGCATATTTTGGCAATGTTACCAGATCATTATAAGCTTTTGATAGTTGGGCATGGTTCAGAAGAAATAAAATCTAAAGAGTTAACTGAAAAATTGGGAATTGCACAGAGAGTGAAATTTATGGGATGGCTATCAAGGCTGGAGCTATACATAGAAATTGCTAATTCTGGTGTAGTCCTTATGCCAAGCCTATGTGCGGAGGGATTTGGCATGATAGGCCCAGAAGCTCTTTTCATAGGTACCCCTGTTGTTGCATATAAAGCTGGAGGAATAATTGATTGGTGTGGGGGTAGATTTGCCCAATGCGTGGACATTGGGAACAAGGATGCAGCTGTAGAAGCAATTATTTCGATTACATCAGAGAGTGAAGTTTGGAAAGATATCTCAATTCAAGCAAGGAATTATGTAATAGAGCAGTTTAAGATAAAGTACGGTATAGATAAGTTATTATGGGCACTTGATATAATGAACAACGAAAGTCATATATGAGTATAAATGCATTTCTGAGATTTCTGGTTAAGCACTATCCTTTTGTAAAAGGAAGAAGTCGTATTACTAGGTTTGCTAAAAGATATGTTAAAGGAATAACGTTATATACTGATAGCTACGGGAATAGATTTCTCTTGGACTTAGATAATTTTATCGATAATGAAATTTATCTTAGAGGAATATTTGAAGAAAAAAGCATTCATGCATTGACAGAATTAATTATGGAAAAAAGATGTAAATACTTCGTAGACATTGGAGCCAATATGGGGATTTATACGGTCTTATTTGCAAAGCGGTTTAGCTTTGAGAGAATTTATGCGTTTGAACCAGATCCGCGAAATTTTTCACAATTGCATGCAAATATTTTTCTGAACAATTTGTACGATAAAGTTGCAATATATAATCTCGCACTTTCATCTGAGGATTCTGAAAAAACATTTTATTTATCGAGAAACAAAAAAGATATTGATAATGAGAAGTTAAATACAGGAACAAGTTCCTTGCTATTTAATAAAGACAGGCATATCAGTCATGCCGTTATAACAGTCCAAACGATCAAACTCGATGACTTACTTCAAATTAAAAATCAGTCTATAGTTATCAAAATAGATGTAGAAGGACACGAATACAATGTATTGAAAGGCATGCAAAACTTACTAAGCAATAATAATTGCGTGTTGTCTTTAGAGCTTTTTCAAAATAACTTTTCATCTGTGAATGGCTATCTAAATGACAACGGTTATATGATGCTGATGCCTGAATTTGAAAAGTCATCCGAATATAATTATATATATTTAAAATCGTAATAAAAGTTAATTTTCTCACGCAAATAAAGCACTGAAGCTTTAAGTGTATGCCTATGTTAATAGGGTAGGTTTTCTATATATTCTAAAACAACGGGTAACATTTTAAATGATAAAATACGTTTACAGATTTGCAAGATATCCAAGAAATTACGGATACATTCAGAATCAGTTTAATGCTGCAGCAGAAAGACTTTCAAAAAAAATGACTCAGCTTGAGCTACCCGAAGGATCAGTTTCAAGCTTTATAAAAGCTTACTGGACGAGTAATCTAAAAAACTTACAGGGTTCACTTCAAAGAAGCTTGTTCCTGTTAGCATGGGTATTAAGCCCTTACTTTTGGAGGAAGGATTTAGGTAAAATTACATTAATCGATTATGGTGGAGGATCGGGAATACTCTCCCTTCTCGCAAAAGAAATTGGTGTTGGTACTGTTGTATATAATGATATTCATGATGTATGTTGTCATGATGCAGAGTATATTGGTAAAGCCTTAAATCTTCAAGCAGATCACTATGTGAACGGTGATGTGGATGGTTTACTATCCTATCTTAATAAAAAGAAAATAACGTGTGGTTCTGTAGTATCTTTCGATACAATAGAGCACATTTATGACCTTGATGACTTTCTCGCAAAAATCATCAAGGTAACAACAGATTCGTTAGTATTGATGCTGGCTTCCTCTGCCAATCATTTAAATCCTATAATTTCAAGACGTCTTATGAATATTCAGCGTAAAATGGAGTTTGAGGGAAAGACTAAGAATGACAGTGATGATCCACGAGATACAGGTACGGCATATGTACTTTTGCGGCGTAAAATAATCGATACTGCAAATATTATGCTGGACGATCAAGAAAAGGATTTGATAGCACTGAAAACCAGAGGTATGAGAAAGGATCATATTTTAAATGCACTAATGGTGTATTCAACACAAAAGAAATTACCACAAGAACCGGATCATGCAACAAACACATGTGATCCTATTACTGGTAACTGGTGCGAACGATTAATGAATCCTTTCACATTAATGAATAAATTAAGTAAAAAGGGCTTTTCAACAAGGGTTATGTCCGGATACTATGGGTCAGGAGGTGAAGGTTCTTATTTTAAAAAACTTATGAGATTGTCTCTCAATATAGCAATTTCTCTTAATGAAGATTATGGTTTGAAGTTTTCACCTTTTTATTGTATCTATGCAATACGAAATAATATAATTAAATGAAACGACGAATTTCAAAGAAACTGAGAAAAAACTCTCATTGCATTCAAATAAAATGAGGTTCTAAAAATATATATGTTAGAATTGCCAGTTGTTTCGATTATTACCCCCTCATACAAACAGGCTAAATTCCTTGAAGAGACCATTCGGTCTGTTATCTATCAGGACTATCCTCACTTGAAGTATATTGTTATAGATGGTGGTTCGAATGACGGAAGTGCTGAAATTATCCATCGGTATGAAAAACATTTAGCTTACTGGATCAGTGAGCCGGACACTGGTCAGTCAGATGCAATCAACAAAGGCTTTGCTCAAGCAAAAGGCTCAATCTATGCATGGCTTAACTCTGATGATCTCCTGGCGCCATCAGCTGTTCGGATTGCTGTCCATTATCTTACTCAGAACCCTGGAATAGGACTTGTCTATGGAGACAGGCTTCATATTGACCATAAAGGCAATGTGGTCGGAATAAATAAATGCCCATCACATGACATTAATATGTTCAGGAGAAATTTTACCTTGCCACAGGAAACTGTTTTTTTTCGGAGAGAAGTTTTTGAAAAAGTCGGTGGTATTAATGAAAGCCTAAAGTTTTCAATGGATTTTGATTTATGGTGCAAAATGGGGCAAGTAACAAAAATGTATCATATACCAGCATTCACGGGATATTTCAGAGAACATGAAGCGGCAAAATCAATAACATTCCACGATTCTCAAAACATAGCCTATGAAGAATATAGAAAAGAACATGCCAAGGTCTATTACAGGCATTTTAAAAAGAGACTCCCTTCGCCAATACTGATGAAATACTATCGGCTCAAACGGCAGCTCAGTGTATTATTCCAGCAGAGAAGCAAACGTTACCAGGAAGAAGTAGAACAAATCAGACAGATAATTGCTGAGTAAGAAGCAGCCTTCTTTTACTCTTTCGCATGGCATAATATAATGGAATGGCAAAAGGATCTTGTGTCAGTGGTCATACCTGCCTATAATGCAGATAAAAGCATCAAACGGTGTATTGAAAGCGCACTAACTCAGACATATAAGCCTACTGAAATTATTGTAGTCAATGATGGTTCAATTGATGCGACAGAAGAAATAGTGAAAAGTTTTGGCGAGAGGATTATTTATACAGCACAGAAAAATCAGGGTGAAACTGCTGCAAGAAATAAGGGATTTTCGCTTGCAAAAGGAGAATATATTACCTTTATTGATCATGATGATTACTGGCATCCTGAGTTTATTAGTTCCTGTATGGAATTTCTCCACGCCCATCCAAATGCAATTGCAGTAAGTGTTGGTAGTGAACACAGAAGCGCTTTAAAAGATTACAAAACATATATGCCTTCTTTTTTAGCCGATACATCAGCTCAAGGTAAGGAAGCTTTTGTTATTGGAAATTTCTTTGATTTTTGGGCAGTGAACAATCATATCTGTGCAGGTTCTGTTATGCTCCACCACTCTATTATAGAAAAAGCTGGTGGTCAGAGAACCGATCTTGCTCTAAGCGGCGATCTGGAATATTGGGCTTACCTAGGAACTTTTGGGAAATGGGGGTTTGTGCCGAATATTCTGCTCTTTGTAGACGGAACCCAGGTGCAACGAGGGAATCTTTACCAGAAGTATTATAATCGTTATAAAAAGTGCAAAACGATAGAATCATGGGAATCGAGAATCGCGCCTCGGCTTAAGGCAAAGGACATCGCCGGATTCAGATTAGTAAGAGGCCGGATTGCGACGTGGTATATTTTTGCAAAAGTATTTGTGGGGGAAGACGCAGCAGCTTTCAGAATGGCAAAAACATATAAAGATCATCTTCGTGACAAATTTGGAAGAATATGGAAAATAGGTATTTCTGCGGGATGGTTATCATGGAAACCCTTATGTATTCTAATTAGGCTGAGAACGCGTATTTATTATTATTTCAGAGGAAGACGGTTATGAAGAGCTATGACAGAATAAATCCAGACTTCTCATTTTATCGAGGAAAGAGAATCAGCGATGAACAAACTGCCATTTCAAATACTGTGCCCGAATCTTCTGATCACCGCTCTTTTTTGAGGAGCCTCAAACTTGCACATTGGATTATTTTATTTTATCCGCTTTTTCTCTTTTCAATAAGTAGACAGCGGGAACTTGAAGAACTATATACCATAGATACATCAGCAATGGTTCAGATTATTGCAAACGGACTCTTTGGTATTTACGCTATCATTCTTCTGTTGCGCTTTTTACCCACTTTCAAGAAATATCTATTCAAAAAGCCTCTGATCTGGTTTTTATTGTATATATCATTAGCCCTATTTAGTGTTGTATGGTCGGACAGACCCGCCTACACACTTTATCGTGCTGCTGAGGTATTTATTTTTTTATTACTAATTACCTATGCGATGATTTCTCTCAATACCATAGAGAACATGATCAAGTTTCAACTGTTTTTTGGCTTTATCTTGGTTGTTTCATGGCATTTTTTAAATTTCCGCTATGGTTTATCTTTAGCTACCATGCATGATTCACTAACATCAGGCGCAGTGATTGGAATAGCTTTATTAGGTTGGATTGCAAAAGGGAATATCTGGAGATTGTTCTATATAACTATTCTGCTGTCAATTATTCTTGCTACTTCTTCTGCTACTTATCTTAGCCTTATCTTCGGTATGGGTATTGTTCTAATCTTCAGAAAAGGGAAAATAAGATTATTTGGTGTTCTCTTTATAGTTCTGATCTTTTCTTTCGTAATGCTTTATGGTTTGAATTATCTGGATCTCATATTCTGGGGAAAATCTGAAGCGAACATACAGACTGCATCTGGAAGAATACCTGTTTGGCAATGGGTGTTAGAGGAGATAGTTCCCAAGAAGCCTATCTTAGGTTACAGCTTTGGTCAGGGGGAGGCTATATCGCGGATGTTTGGTCTCAGTTCTATCGGATTTAGAGTAATCCATATGCATAATGTTGCTATAAGTGCGCTTGTGAACCTTGGCATTATAGGATTCCTGTTTTTTATATTATTTATATTTGATATACTCAAATCCATCCTAAATATAAAGCAATTCCAATGGCGTGTTTATTATCTTGCAGCAACATTTGCTATCATACTAAATGCTTTATCGATTTCTTCTATCGCCGCGCCAATGTCATTCGGCTGGATTGGACATGTTTTATTCTTCACAATGGTTTCTGTCGTATTTATTAATAAGGCTCAAATGACAGCACCTGAACGTATGGACAAAGTAAAAATTGTCTGGTAATAAAAAGCATTGAGCCCTATCACATACAAGGCAACATGGATTAATCCAAGTTTCCTGCATTATAGAGTGCCTGTGTATAAAAAACTTCACGAGTTACTCGGTGGAAACTTCACTCTGATTTACTCAGCATTGCGCACCCCGGAACCTGTAAGAAATAAAATAAACAGCCTTTTGGGAAATAAAGCAGTGGGATTGAGCAAAGAGATTACTGTTAATTTTGGTAGTAATGAGGGAAACTTTGCTAATAGAGGTTACAGGATTCCTTTCCAGCCTGGATTACTGAAAGCGATTATCGATTCAAAACCTGATGTGATAATTTCTGAAGGCTTTTTCCAGTGGACTCCTGCAGCTGTATGGGTTAAATTATGGAAAAAGATTCCTCTTGTAATTGCTTACGAAAGAACAATTCATACGGAAAGAAATGCCGGTTTTCTCAGGACATTTTATCGTCGCATAATTGCTAAAAAGGCCGATGCTATTTTCTGCAATGGTATTCTTTCAAAAGAGTATTGCACAAATATAATGGGCATTTCTCCTAATCGCATTACTACAGGTGCTATGGCTGCCGATACAGATGAATTATCAAAGTGGTGTGAAAATCTGCCTCTAGATGATATTGATGAACTTAAAAAAAAGTTTGGACTCAGGCGGCCAATATTCCTTTATGTTGGAAGATTAGTACGTCGTAAGGGATTGAGAGAGCTTTTGAAAGGGTGGGAACTTTACTTTAGAAATTCATCATCAACTCATGGCAGTCTTCTTTTAGTTGGTGAAGGACCGGAAAGGAAAGTGCTCGAGAATATTATATGTGAACATAACCTCCCAAATGTCATTTTTGCGGGTATAGTCAATTATGATGAAATTGCGCCTTACTACGCTGCCTCTGATGTTTTTATCATTCCTACTCTCGAAGACAACTGGAGTCTCGTAGTACCCGAGGCAATGGCCTGTGGTAAACCCATCCTCTGCTCAAAATATAATGGATGCTGGCCTGAATTAGTGCATCAGGAGGTAAATGGATGGGTTTTTGATCCATTAAATCCTGAAGAAATCGCTAAGTCTCTGGAGTTCTGTACTAATAATCAAAACCGTTTGCCTCAAATGGGGAAGGAATCACAGAACATTGTTCAAGAATACAATCCCCAACATGCAGCAGAGGCAATATTGAAAGCGTGCCAAGTTGCCTTGGATCATTTTAGAAACAGATAAATAACCCCACATAAAATAGCAAGTTAGCATGGACACTCGTTAATTTATTTCTGAATATTTTGTTTCATAATAATGAAAATCTTGATGATTCATAATGAGTACGCAGCAATTAGTGGAGAAGAAGTTGAGTTTTATCACATAATAAACATTCTTAGAGCACATGGACACGAAATTGAATTATATACACGAAGTAGTTCCGAAGTCGAAAAAAAACCATTTGGTAAAATCAAGGCTTTTTTTTCAGGAATCTATAATCCATTCGCTTTGATAAGCATTAGAGAACTAATTAATACATTCAAACCTGATATCATTTTCATTCAAAATCTATTTCCATTAATTTCCCCTTCGATACTTCCTGTTATAAAGAAAATAGGTGTTCCGGTTGTTATGCGCGTGGCAAATTACCGTCTTATGTGCCCGAATGGCTTACATTTGTCTCATGGTGCAGTTTGTGAACGTTGTGTCTATGGAAAAGAGCATTGGTGTGTCTTTAAAAATTGTGAGGAGAATATTTTAAAGAGTATAGGTTATGCTGTGCGCAATTCTGTGGCACGGATTGCGGGATTCTACAGGAAGAGTATTTCGGTATATATTTGTGCCTCTCAATTCTTACGTAAGAGAATGATTGATGCGGGATATGAAGCTGAACGGATCCATGTCCTTCCGAATATCGTTCCTGACGCAAAGACAATAGAAACAGAACAATCAAAAGCCGATGGGTCATATGTTGCCTATGTCGGACGAATCAGTAGGGAAAAAGGCGTTCATGTATTGCTTGAGGCAGCCCGCATGTGCCCTGATATACAGTTCAGGATTGCAGGTAAAATCAATCCTGCCTTTCGACTCCCTGATATTTTGCCTCAGAATGTTAAATTAGAAGGGTTTTTAAAACGCGATGAGCTTCCTTCATTTTATAAAAAGTCGAGACTTTTTGTAAGTACGAGTATCTGTTTTGAGACTTTCGGTATAAGTATTGCTGAAGCGATGCTTTATTCGAAACCTGTTATTGTATCCAATATTGGGGTATTTCCAGAATTTGTTGAAGACGGAGTTACAGGTTTCCTTTCTGAACCTGGAAATGCAGAAGATTTAGCCAAAAGAATCAGACATCTTTGGAATGACACTGACTTATGTATTGAAATAGGAAATGCAGGCAGGGAAAGGGTTTTAAATAAATACTCCCCAGAATCTTACTATGAACGATTGATAACAATATTATATTTGCTTAAAAATGGAACTTCTCCAGAAACGTCTTAAAGTACTTATTGTAGCTGCAGCTGCTCATCCTGAAAAAGGTTCTGAACCTGGTGCAGGTTGGGGATGGATTGAAACATTAGCAAAATACCATGATTTATGGGTTATAGCAGGGGAGAGGGAAGGAAACAGGCAGGCTATAGAGAGACGATTTAAAGAAGTCCCATATCTGAAAGAGCACCTCTATATATATTATTTACCGAGACCGGATGGATCATTTCTTGAACGAATTTGGCCGCTTCTTTATTACCGATACTATCGTAAATGGCATCAACAAGCTTATCTTTTAGCTTTAGAACTCCATGATAAAATTGGGTTTGATCTTGTTCATCAATTGAAGATGGCTGGCTATCGCGAACCAGGCTATCTCTGGCAGTTTAATCTGCCTTTTGTTTGGGGGCCAACTGGGGGGACAGTAAATGTTCCATTACGATTTGCCTCTGTATTAGGAATGCGTGAATTTCTTTATCATTTGGGAAAAACTGTAATGAATAATCTTCAGTTACGGTACCATAAGCGTGTTATTGCTGCTCTTAATCGGGCTGATGGATTTGTTACTTCAACGTCTGATACACGTGATGCTTTTTTGCGCATTCATTGTAAGGACAGTACTGTTATTGCGGATACAGGGCCAGCTATAAAAGAAGTACCTTTATCAAAAATACATAGTTATGCTGGAGATCGTCCACTGAAACTTATTTGGAGTGGCATCCATGTCTCACGTAAAGCGCTGCCCCTTGTTTTGAAAGCACTCTCAAGGTTGCCGGAACATGTCAAGTGGCATCTCGATATTATAGGGCTAGGCCCGATGACTGAAAGATGGAAGAAACTCTCATCAAAACTCAATATTGACAGAAATTGTACATGGCATGGATGGCTTTCAAGAGATAAAGCAATCGAAACTATGTCAGAGGCGGATATATTTGTTTTCCCTAGTCTTCATGAAGGCATGCCGACTGTTGTTATAGAAGCCCTTTCCATAGGATTACCTGTGATCTGTCTTGACCACTGTGGACAAGGTGATGCCATCACCGAGGATTCAGGGATCAAGATTCCTGTGACCTCACCTCGAAAAGTAATAAATGACATATCAGTAGCTATTACACTTCTTGCTGAAAACCATGAGAAGATCGAACGCCTCTCGCAGGGGGCTTTGCAGCGTTCACAGAAATTTACTTGGGAGAAATTGAGTCAAAAGATGCTCAGTGTGTATCAGAATGCAATAATATGTCGGAAATCAAAACACGTGATTCACTAAAAAATGAAATTTCCGAAATTAAATTATGTTTCTGTTGAAGATTGGATTCTATCACAAGTTAAAGGATATTCTGTCTTGCATTTAGGTTGTGCCGGTGATTATTTAAAATTCGGTCCGGAAGCTTGTCTCCATTACCAAATCTCAAAGGTGACAAATAAGTTGTATGGTATAGAGATAGACCCTTTGGCATTAGAGACTGTAAAAGAATGGGTGCCTGAAGATGAAAGTGGGCGTATTAGGTACTTTAATGCAGATGTTCAGCAACTCGATTTTTTGCAAGGAGAGAAATTTCAAATAATTCTTGCTGCTTCAATTATCGAACATTTGTCTAATCCTAGTCGAATATTGGAGAGTTTTAGAACTTTATGCGAACATAATGGGAGGCTAATAATTGTAACTCCTCATGTTTTTGGGCTCATGCAATTCCTTAGGGTTGCATTCAAGAGAAGAGAAGATGTTAATCCCCATCATACTTGCTGGTTTTCAATATCTACATTAACCGAACTTTGCTCACGATATGGTTTGACTCCTGTAGAATGGCATACAGGTTTTGGATGGAGACCTAAAAGTTTTACATGGTCCATTCAAAAAAATCTTGGGGTACCATTATTTAGACTGTTTCCGCATCTGGGCGGCAGTTTGATCGGTGTATTTAAACCTATTTAAAGATATTGATAAGTAGTAAAGTTATAAAATTGAAATATTAATAACAATTCATCAACTTATTATAAACAAAAGGTTATTGTGTGATCAACCCAGTTGACTTCCAAGGTACAAGAATTTTACCAGCTGGAATTAAAGAGGCCCTTCAAGAAGTTATTCAATATATCCCTAGGAAAAAGGGCGATTATTTCTGTTTTGCAAATATCCATGTAGTAATGGAAAGTCAGAAGAATAACCAACTAAAAGAAGCACTAGACAACGCAACTGGTAATTTCGCTGACGGGATGGGTGTGGCTTGGGCATTGAAGATTCTTGGAAATAAATTCCGGGGCAGAGTGAGGGGAGCAGATTTAATGTTTGAATTATGTGAATATGCATCGAAGCACAATCTGAAAATATATTTCTTTGGTAATACTGAAGAAACGCTGTCTTTATTGAAAGAAAAATTTAATAAGTTATACCCTGGTCTTATCCTTGCTGGTTCTATTTCTCCTCCCTTCAGAGCTTTGACAAAAGAAGAAGATGCTTCGTATGTTAAGCAGATTAATGATTCCAATGCCGATATCCTCTTTGTTTCACTCGGTGCACCAAAACAGGAGAAATGGATGTATGAACATAAAGGGAGGATAAAGGCAGTACAGTTTGGTGTTGGAGCAGCATTTTGTTTTATTGCAGGAAAGATAAAACAGGCTCCAAAGTGGATGCAGAAAACAGGATTTGAATGGCTTTACAGAATGCCTCAAGAGCCGAGAAAGACAATTTATAGAATGTCACTTGTCCCTGCATTTGCTCTCAGAACTCTAATTCAATTTGCAAAAAACAAGAAAAAATAAAAGTTGTAGTTAATTATCTGAAAAGCAGTTTACACATAGGACTCTAACTTCCTTTTAAGTCTATTCAAGTTTTTTGATGTCTTCTCTTTATTTGAAATTAATTCAGCCTATCTTTTCTATTCAGTCTCTGAGAATCAACCAAACTGATCTTTCTGAGATCAAATCTTTAAGTTTAAGCAACAATCTGTTTCCTCTCGTTTACACTCAACTGCAAAGATACCGGAATTCTATTTCGCCGAAAGAATATGTCACTGATTTTTTGGGGAAAACAAAGGCGCTGTATCTGAAAAGCATAGCACTATCCGCTCAACAGGAATCTGTTGAAAATGAGATTAGCTTTCTTCTTGAGGGGAAGGGAATTCCATCAGTGGTAATAAAAGGCAATGAAATTGCAAGGGAGATATACGGTGACCCGAATTGCAGGAGTTCCTGCGATATTGATATCTTAATTAAAAAGACAGACGCGATTAAGGTGGACTCTCTCCTTACAGGTAATGGTTACATAGATCAAGAGGATCTCTCCCTTGTCTATTGGTTATCGCGTATTCATCACAAGACATACCGTCATCCGGGGAATAATCTGCTGATCGAAATGCACTGGGGTTTTGGAGTGCCATACTTTTTCAGATTGGACTCCGAGGAAATTTGGGACGGCGGTGTCACTTCTGAACCGGGGAAAACAGGACTCTCCCCCGAAATGATTGTGATAATGCTGCTGATCCATCATCACTCTCATTCATTCAGGACATTAAAGATACTGGTAGATATTTTGTGGACCTTATTCAGGTATGATACCGAAATTGATTGGATCAGATTTTCTCATAAACTAAGAGTTGACGGACTTATAAAAACTACTGAGATTACTTTAGATCAAATAGAAAGTTTGTGGCCGGAAGTTGTTAAGGAAATGAAAGCTGTTAAGACCTTACAGCGGGAAATTGGCAACATGGGTTATAAAAAACCCAGATGCCTGCTGTCTTATTTCCGGATGGATTTAAACAGAGACTATTCTCCCCAGATTTATAAAGATAAACTTTTAGCCAGACTCGCATTGGATAAACGGTCTACTATTATTTTTTCTTATTTTAAAACGCTATTTCCTGTTCCGGAGGCCATCAAAGAACTTTATAAGGATCAAAGGAATGCAATGTTACCGTTTAACTATGCGAAATTCATCCATTGGCGGGTAAAGGAGTGGATGGGAGGGCAATGAAAGAACCTCAAAGAAGCGATCAATGAGGACAGGTCTTGAATCTTGGCATGTCCAGATATCAGGGCGGATATTAAGAAAGTAAAAAGCAGGGTCAGGTCTCCACATTTCACATTAAGGATGAAATCTACACTTGCGAGCTGTAAGTAAGGTTTTAAAAAGAAGTGATTAAAAGGTCATGAAGGTATCCGTCATTACAGCATCTTATAGATGTGCCCAAACCATTGAGGACTGCATACCAGGCATCATCGATTAGACGT